>AUXO013310600.1_pt1 | contig 13385 bp, 6 predicted proteins | sample 768731 | NCBI WGS metagenome assembly AUXO01 (sample SAMN02715735, study PRJNA202380) | gut metagenome | biome: sheep rumen | host: Ovis aries | place: New Zealand: Palmerston North
CTGTAAAACAAGCAAGGGCACAGCCTTGATGGCCATGCCCCTGCCCGCGGCGTCATTACAGACAAGTGGCTTGTTTATTCCACGTCCTGAAGTGCTGCGAATCCGACTTCTCCCGTACGGATCTTGACTACGTTCTGAACGTTATAGACAAAGATCTTACCGTCACCGATATGACCTGTATAAAGAACCTTCTTGGCAGTATCTATTACTGTCTGCACAGGGACTGCACTGACAACGATGCTGACCTGAACTTTAGGAAGGAGCGATGCTTCTACAGGTACACCTCTGTAGAATTCCTGTCTTCCCTTCTGAACGCCGCATCCCATTACATGGGTTACTGTCATTCCGGTAATACCGACAGACATGAGAGCATTCTTAAGAGCGTCAAGACGTGCTTCCTTGCAGACGATGTCGATCTTGGTAAACACATGACCGTCACTTGAAACAGCAGGTTCTTCGTATGTGGGAACAGCCTTAACTTCTACAGCCTCAGCTTCAGGGATATCACCTGTAACGATGACAGGAGATGTTTCCTCAACGATAGCCTGGGGAGCAAAGTGGAATCCTGCATATGCTGTTGTGAGACCATGCTCTGTAGGATCGAGGCCTTCGATCTCCTCTTCTCTTGTTACGCGGAGGCCGTGGACATTCTTGATGACTGCGAAAGTGATAATCATTGTAACTGTTGTCCAGCAGACTATAGCTGTAATACCGAGCAACTGAACGCCGAATACCTTCATACCTTCTGCAAAACCTGTTCCGTGGATAAGGGCATAAACCGGGCCGTCAACTCCCAGAGAAGAAGTATTTGTCGCTAAGAGTCCTGCAAGGAGTGTTCCTGCGATACCGTTTGCAAGGTGGACACCACATGCACCGACCGGGTCATCGATGTGGAGCTTAAGATCAAGAAGTTCTACTACCCATACAACCAGGAAACCTGAGATGATGCCTTCCACGATGGCTCCTGCGGCATCGATACAGTGGCATCCTGCCGTAACACATACAAGACCTGCAAGAGCTGCGTTGATACACATGGATACATCCGGCTTGCCGTTCTTGATCCAGGTATAGAGCATGCATACTACAGTTGCGAAAGCGGGAGCAAGTGTCGTTGTAAGGAAGATACCTGCAAGCTGAGAGGGGCTTGTTGCGGCAGCACCGTTAAAGCCATACCAGCCGAACCAGAGAATGAAGCATCCTAATGCACCCAAGGGGATATTATGTCCCTGGATGGCATTTACCTTGGTAACTTTGCCCTCAGCGTTTCTTACGTATTTACCGATCCTCGGGCCTACCATTATCGCTCCGATCAAAGCTGCAACACCACCTACGGTGTGAATGCAGGCAGAACCTGCAAAATCTATGAATCCAAGTTTGGCAAGCCATCCGTTGGCATTCCATGTCCAGCCTGCCTCGATGGGATATACGATGAGTGAGAGCACTGCAGAATAGATGCAGTATGAACTGAACTTAGTTCTCTCTGCCATGGAGCCTGATACGATAGTTGCTGCTGTCGCGCAGAACACCAGGTTAAACACAAAGCTTGCTGCGTTGGTCTCCATAAAGCCCCTGAAATCCGTAAAGATATTAAGGTTCGGGATTCCTATAAAACCGAAGAGCATATCTTCGCTCATCATGAGCCCGAATCCCAGGAAGATAAAGCATACTGTACCGATACAGAAATCCATCAGGTTTTTCATCAGGATGTTACCGGCATTCTTGTATCTGCAAAAACCCGTTTCCAGCATAGCAAATCCGGCCTGCATAAAGAATACCAGCGCAGCTCCTATAAGGAACCATACTCCGAACACCTCTGTCGTGACGGTCTCGGAGATCAAAGTGGTTAAATCGTTCATATTGTTCCTCCATTCTATAAACAAGCAGCCCGCATCTTCAAAGAAACGGGCTGCCATAGACCAAGTTATTTATTATTTATTATTGTTTTATCTTACGGCGAAGAGCAATTCTCCATAAGACGGGAACGGCCAGTAATCTGATGCCGTCTGTGCCTCTAAAGCATCACAGTACTTGCGGAGCTCGTCCATATCCTTCTTGACAGGATCTTTGTAGAAGTCTGCCTTGGAGACATAATCGCTGATATCTTCCGCCTTGCTTACAGCATCCTTCAGACTCTCCAACGCCTCGTAAGCACTCTTCATATCAGATGAGATCCTGCCAAGCTGAGCTTGCTCGAAGATAACATCTGCGCCGGCCTGCTTCTTGGTGATGATATTCTCAGAAAGATCCGAAGAATATGCACTTACTGCAGGGAGTATATCCTTGGTTGCCATCTCTATCATGGTCTCAGCTTCGATATGAAGGAGCTTGCAGTACTTATCGAGGAACACCTCATGTCTGGACTGCAGCTCAGCTTCGGAATAGACCTTATGAGATGTAAAGAGTGCAACATTCTTATCATCGAGGTAATGAGCTACTGCATCAGGTGTAGTCTTAAGGTTGCTGAGGCCTCTCTTCTCTGCTTCCCTGATCCAGGAATCGTCATAACCGTTGCCGTTGAATATGATCCTCTTATGGGCCGTTATCTCACTCTTGATAAGATCGTGGATAGCTGTCGTAAAATCCTCTGCTCCTTCGAGCTTATCAGCATACTGCTTCAGGATCTCTGCTACAGCAGTATTAAGAACAGTATTAGGGAGAGCAACAGATGAAGCTGAACCTAACATCCTGAACTCAAACTTATTGCCGGTGAACGCGAAGGGAGATGTCCTGTTACGGTCGGTTGTATCCTTAGGGAACTTAGGAAGTACATGTACGCCTACCTTGAGCAGCTCCTTCTCCTTTGCACCGTAAGGTTTATCGTTCTCAATTGCATCTAAGATCTCAGTAAGCTCTGAACCCAGGAAGATGGAGATAACTGCCGGAGGCGCCTCGTTAGCACCCAATCTGTGATCGTTACCTGCAGATGCAACTGATATCCTGAGCAGATCCTGATAATCATCAACTGCTCTAATTACTGCCGTAAGGAAGATCAGGAACTGTGCGTTCTCATAAGGTGTCTCGCCGGGCTCTAAGAGGTTGATCCCCGTATCGGTGCTGATAGACCAGTTGTTGTGTTTGCCTGAACCATTTACTCCGGCAAAGGGTTTCTCGTGGAGAAGGCAGACAAGACCATGCTTCTGAGCAACCTTCTTCATGATCTCCATCGTAAGCTGATTATGATCAGTTGCGATATTGGTCGTTGTAAAGATAGGTGCCAGCTCGTGCTGTGAAGGTGCTACTTCGTTATGCTCTGTTGTTGCAAGGATACCCAGCTTCCAGAGCTCGCTATTAAGATCCTTCATGAAGGCCTGAACTCTCGGCTTGATAACGCCAAAGTAGTGGTCTTCCATCTGCTGTCCCTTCGGGGGCGGAGCACCAAAGAGTGTTCTTCCTGTATAGATGAGATCCCGTCTTGCCTTGTAGCCTTCTTCATCGATCAGGAAGTATTCCTGCTCGGGACCGACTGTTGTCTTAACACTCTTTACATCCTCATTGCCAAAGAGCTTTACCACTCTCAGCGCCTGCTTATTGATCGCTTCCATTGAACGCAGCAAAGGTGTCTTCTTATCAAGTGCCTCACCGCCATAAGAGCAGAATGCCGTAGGGATGCAGAGAACTCCTTCCTTGATGAATGCAAATGAAGTAGGATCCCATGCAGTATAACCTCTGGCTTCAAAGGTTGCCCTGAGGCCTCCTGAAGGGAAAGAAGATGCATCCGGCTCGCCCTGGGTAAGCTCCTTGCCTGAGAACTTCAAAATGATGTTGCCCTCGCCGGAAGGTGCGATAAAGCTGTCGTGCTTCTCAGCGGTGATACCAGTCATAGGCTGGAACCAGTGAGTGAAGTGAGTTGCGCCCTTCTCGATGGCCCACTGCTTCATCTCATTTGCGACAACGTTCGCGGCTTCGTCTGACAGCCTCTTGCCGTTATCGATGGCATTCTTAACTTCCTTGAATGTATCCTTGGGGAGTCGTTCCTTCATTACTGACTCGCTGAATACGTTCTCGCCAAAGATCCCGAATACGCCTGATTGATTACTCATATTCAATACTCTCCTTTGCCGCAAGAACAAACAAAAAAAGACGCCACAGATCTTGAATCTGCGGCGTCTTTGCCGTCTGCTATTGCAATTTATGTGCAGATGATAACCCTGAGTCTGCAACTTGTCAATAACCAATCTGCAAAAAAATTTGCAAAAAATTTGACGCAATCCCGCTCCGGCAAAAAGGCAAGATCCCCTGCGTTTTTTTAATTGACATAAGACCTTGCCAGTGTTAAATTTTGATAGAACAATGGCGTTCATTCAGAGGCGGAATACCCGCCTTCGAATGAGCGCCTTTTCTTTTTTGTTATCAACACTCTTCGAGGAGGACAGCAATATGGATTGCTCAGTAAAAGAGTTTATGCAGTATATCGAGGAAGAAGACATCAAGTTTATCCGTCTTACCTTCTGCGATATATACGGTACGCCAAAGAACATCTCCGTTATGGCAAATGACATCGGGAGAGTCCTGGAAAACGGACTTGCAATAAACGCATCTTTCATCAAGGGTTTCAGGGACTACTCCAGTCAGGACCTGGTGCTGCATCCGGATCCGGCAACCACTTCCCTTCTGCCATGGCGTCCTGAACACGGCAAGGTAATAAGGATGTTCTGCGATATCTCCCTTACGGATGGAACGCCTTTTCGCGGCGATACGAGATATATCCTGAAGCAGGCCGTATCCAAGGCCGAAGCGCAGGGTATCACCTACAGGTTCGGCTCGAGGATGGAGTTTTATCTTTTTAAGACAGACGAAGATGGCAACCCCTCGTATGTGCCCTACGACAATGCAGGTTATATGGATGTTGCCCCGCTAGATAAAGGCGAGAATGTAAGGCGTGAGATCTGCCTTACCCTCGAGAGGATGGGGATAACCCCCGTTAATTCCCACCATGAGGCAGGTCCGGGACAAAATGAGATCGACTATGCAAGTTCAGATCCTCTGACTGCCGCAGATCACGCATCCACCTTCATGATGGTGGTCAAGACGATCGCAGCAAGAAACGGGCTGTATGCCGACTTCTCACCCAAGCCTCTTACGGACAAACCCGGAAGCGGCTTCCATATCAATTTAAGGGCAGACAGTAATAGCGGCGATCAGGTAATGCCTTTTGCAATTGCAGGCATCCTCAAGAATATCTACGAATCAACCGTATTCTTTAACCCCACTGAGGATTCTTACTTAAGGCTTGGTGAAGACAGTGCCCCCAGGTACATAACCTGGTCCAAGGATAATCTGGGACAGCTCATAAGGATACCCCCTGCCCCGGGCACAAATTCCTATGCCCAGTTAAGGTCACCTAATGCAGGTATAAACCCCTACCTTGCCTTCGCGATCCTGATAGAAGCATCTTTGGAAGGCATTAAGGACAGGATCGATCTTGAGAAGCCTACAAATAAAGTATTGACTGATCTTGATACAGATGAGGCAGCCCTATATAAAACACTGCCCCAGTCCCTTGCAGAAGCAAGAAAAGCTGCATCAGGCAGCAGTTTCCTTAAGTCATTCCTTGATGAGACCCTGATAAACAGTTACTGCAACAGATAAGACCATTCTATTTCAAAGGAGCAGATCAATGTTAAACGAGTTTACATACAAAGTACTCGTAGTATCGTCGAATAACAGATTCAACGATGCCTTGAAGACGCTCCTGTCCCCTGAACGCTTCAGCCCTGTTAAGTTTGAAGACAGCGCTAGCAGCGCAAGAAGACTCCTCCTTAGTTCAGACTTTGACATCGTGGTAATAAATACTCCTCTGCAGGATGAGTTCGGCATAGATCTTGCAATAGATATCGCATCTGATTCCAACAGCGGAGTGCTATTGCTCATAAAGTCTGAGATCGTGGAAGAGGTCAGTTACAAGACCGAAGATTACGGTATCCTCACCGTGGCAAAACCCATGACAAAGCAGGCTGTCATCCAGGCTCTTCAGCTTCTGTGCGCTACAAGGAAACGCGTTATGAAGATGGAGGAGAAAGTCCATTCCTTCGAAGAGAAACTAAACGATATCAAAGTCGTAAACAGGGCCAAGATGCTCCTTATGGAGAATCTTAAGATGACCGAGAACGAAGCGCACAAATATATAGAGCGCACCGCAATGGATTCAAGGAGCACCAAGCGGGATGTCGCAAACAAGATAATAAACGAATACAAATTACCATAACCGGAGGCAAAAGATGACAAAGTATATATTTGTAACAGGCGGTGTCGTATCAGGACTTGGCAAGGGCATCACCGCCGCTTCTTTAGGCAGACTGCTAAAGCAAAGAGGCCTTAAGGTGGCAGCTCAGAAACTGGATCCATATATCAATGTGGATCCGGGCACCATGAGTCCATACCAGCACGGAGAGGTCTATGTAACAGAGGACGGCGCTGAGACCGACTTAGACCTCGGCCACTACGAGAGATTCATAGATGAGGATCTGAATAAATACTCCAACCTCACCACCGGCAAAGTATATTCCAATGTCATCGCCTCCGAGCGCAAGGGCGAATATCTGGGCAGCACGGTTCAGATAATCCCCCACATTACAGATGAGATCAAGAGATTTATCTATAATGTAGGAACTCACAGCAATGCAGATGTGGTAATAACTGAGGTCGGCGGCACAACAGGCGATATCGAGAGCCAACCCTTTATCGAAGCTATAAGACAGGTAGGCCGCGAGGTGGGCAAAGAGAATTCACTATATATCCATGTAACTCTGGTCCCCTATCTCAAGGCATCCGGAGAGCATAAATCCAAGCCTACCCAGCACTCGGTCAAGGAGCTCCAGGGAATGGGGATCTCTCCTGACATAATAGTCTTAAGGACAGACGAACCGATTACTGACAAGAGCATACTAAGCAAGATATCCCACTTCTGCAATGTTAAGGAAGACTGTGTAATAGAGAACCTGACACTGCCCATCCTCTACGAGGCACCGCTCATGCTGGAGAGATCCGGTCTGTCTGATATCGTTGTAAGAGAGCTGTGTCTTGATTGCGACAAGCCGGATCTTACAGAATGGAATGCCCTTATAGATTCCATCAAGAACAGTACAAGCGAAGTTACCATCGGCATCGTAGGCAAATATGTCAAATTCCATGACACTTATCTCTCGGTTGCAGAAGCGGTCCGTCATGCAGGTTTCGCAAATCATACCAGGATCGATCTGCGCTGGATAGACTCCGAGTTGATTACTGATGATAACAGCAGTAAGATCCTGTCAGAACTTAACGGCATAATAGTACCCGGCGGATTCGGCACCCGCGGCGTAGAAGGCATGATCTGCGCCTGCAGATATGCAAGACAAAACGATATTCCCTACCTGGGGATCTGTCTCGGGATGCAGATAACCGTTATCGAGGCAGCAAGGTCTCTTGCAGGACTTAGTGATGCAAACTCCAATGAGTTCGATCCTGATTCTGTGAACAAGGTAATAGACTTTATGCCCGGTCAGAGCGACGAAGTCAATAAGGGCGGCACATTAAGACTGGGCGCATATAAGTGCGACATCAAACCAGGCACCACCATGGAAAGATGCTATAACACATCTTCCATATCCGAGCGTCACCGCCACAGATATGAGTTCAACAATGCATACAGGGATCTGCTCAGCAGCAAAGGCCTTACTTTATCAGGCTTCTCCCCTGACAATCAGCTTGTTGAGACTGTTGAATATACTGATAAACCCTTCTTTGTCGGTGTTCAGTATCACCCTGAGTTCAAGAGCCGTCCCAACAAGCCTCACCCTCTCTTCCTGGGTCTTGTCAGAGCAGCGATAGACAAACGGGGATAATACCGGAAGTATTAAAACATAAGAATGCAAAAACAGTGTTCATTGGGATAGTCAAATGAACACTGTTTTTGCATTGTGGAGGTCAAATGCGTTTTTAGTGTTCATCTGACCCTCTGCAAAGACACTATTTTAGCATTTACTATAAGATTCAGCTTATGACCTGATATTCGAATATCCCATCAGGAATTCATCAACCTCTCTTGCTGCGTCCCTGCCCTCTCTAAGGCCCCAGACTACAAGCGACTGACCACGCCTCATATCTCCTGCGGTAAATACCTTGGGAATACTTGTAAGATGACTGTCACCATCTGTAAGAACGGTATTTCTCTGACTTAGATCCACGCCGAAACTGTCGGTTACGTATTTCTGCGCTCCGGTAAAACCTGCTGCTATGAGCACCAGATCTGCAGGAATGATCTCTTCTGATCCTTCTATATTTTCCATGCGCATCCTGCCGGTCTTATCGTCTCTCATCCTTCTAAGCCTGACTGTCTCTATTGCTATGAGTCTGCCTTCTTCATTCTTGATAAAGCGTTTTACCGTTGTCTCATAGATCCTCGGATCCTTGCCAAAGACGGCTATCGCCTCCTGCTGGCCGTAGTCAGTCTTGCAGACTCTTGGCCACTCAGGCCACGGATTGTCTTCTGCTCTTTGCTCAGGAAGCCTGGGCATCATCTCGAGCTGGGTTACGGACTTGCAGCCGTGCCGTATCGATGTGGCAACACAGTCATTACCTGTATCACCGCCGCCGATCACTATTACATGCTTGTATTTTGCGCTGATATAGCGCGAATCGTTCATATTGCCGTTAAGCAGAGCCTTGGTCGTAGACTTTAGGAAATCGACAGCAAAATAGATCCCTTCAGCATCTCTTCCTTCACAGACTATGTCTCTTGGCTCTGAGGAACCGCAACAGAGCACTACTGCATCGTAGTCTTTGAGCAGCTGCTCTGACGTAATGTCTCTCCCTACATCAGCACCGGTATTAAAGACAACGCCTTCAGCCCTCATTATGTCCAGTCTCCGTTCAATAAACCTCTTCTCAAGTTTCATGTTGGGGATGCCGTACATAAGAAGTCCTCCCGGCCTGTCCTCTCGTTCAAAGACAGTCACATTGTGACCTCTCCTGTTCAAGATATAAGCGCAGGATAAACCTGAAGGGCCGGAGCCTATAACTGCAACCTTCCTTCCGGATCTGACCTTAGGAGGCTGGGGCACCACCTTCCCCGAGCTGAAGGCTCTCTCGATAATGGCATACTCGTTCTCCTTGCAGGTTACTGCATCTCCGTTAAGAGAGCAGGTACATGCCTTCTCGCAGAGAGCAGGACATACTCTTGATGTAAACTCCGGGAAGGGATTGGTAAGCGTGAGCCTGTCGTATGCCTCATCCCAGAAACCCTTGTATATCAGATCGTTCCAATCAGGACAGAGATTGTTTAACGGGCATCCTGATACCATTCCACACATGGGTTTGCCGTTCTGGCAGAAAGGCACTCCGCAGTTCATGCAGCGTCCGCCCTGACGTCTCCTCTGTTCCTCATTTATCTGGGTGTGGAATTCGTTGTAAGTCTCTATCCTCTCAAATTCAGTCTTACCGGGATTATCCACTCTTTCAAATTCCATAAAACCTGTTGCTTTACCCATAACGCCACCTATGCTTTCTTTGCAGTATTCTCTTTGAAGGCTTCGATCTTGGCTTCTTCGCAGCTTAGTCCCTGAGACATGAATCTACTGATGGATTCCAGCATTCTCTTGTAGTCGTGAGGTATGACCTTCTTGAATCTGGGAAGGTAGCTGTCAAAGTCGTTAAGGATTTTTTGCCCCAGAGTCGAACCTGTCCATTTAACATGCTGCTCGATAAGTGATCTAAGCTCATCAATGTCTTCTGCTGCCGTGACTTTGCCAAAGCCGACAAGAGCCTTGTTGAGCTTGGTATAAAGGTCGTACTTCTCATCCAGGACATAAGCAATCCCGCCGCTCATGCCCGCAGCAAAATTCTTGCCTGTAGGGCCTAATACAACGACAACGCCGCCTGTCATGTATTCACATCCATGGTCTCCCGTACCTTCTACCACGACCTTGGCTCCGGAATTCCTTACGCAGAATCTCTCACCTGCAACACCGTTGATGAAGGCCTTGCCCGATGTCGCACCGAAAAGAGCCACATTGCCTGCAATGATGTTCTCACTTGCTTCGTAGGTGCTGTTTCTTGGCGGGAATACCGCAAGTGTTCCACCTGATAAGCCCTTACCGAAATAGTCGTTCGTCTCGCCTTCAAGGACGATGGTCTCGCCTCTTGGGATAAATGCTCCAAAGCTTTGTCCGCCGGCACCCTTACACCGGATGACATAAGTATCTTCCTCAAGATTGTTGTAGTATTTCTCTGTGATCCTGGATCCAAACAAAGTTCCTACACTGCGGTTGAGATTTGTTACGTTAAGATCCATAGAGCAAGGCGTCCCCTGTTCAAGATCCTGCTGCATCCAGGGGATTATGTATTTCTCGTCAACAGTTTCTTCGAGCTTAAAATCGTAAGACATTTCCGGTATAAAGTGCTGTCTTACTTCAGGCTTTCCCGCATATGGATTCATGAGGATCCCCGACATGTCGATCCTGGACTTGATGTTGTCACTGCTGTATTTCTTGCTCATGAGAAGGTCTGATCTTCCTACCAGTTCATCCACTGTCCTTATGCCGAGTCTTGCCATATATTCACGCATCTCTCTTGCAATGAAAGTCATGAAGTTAACGATATATTCAGGCTTGCCCTTAAAGCGCTTCCTGAGCTCCGGATTCTGAGTAGCAACACCTACCGGGCATGTATCGAGATTACATACTCTCATCATGACGCAGCCCATGGTGACAAGAGGCGCAGTTGCAAATCCGAATTCCTCAGCGCCCAGCATAGCTGCGATCACAACATCCTTACCTGTGAGCATCTTGCCGTCGGTCTCAAGTACGACCTTGGATCTTAACCCATTCCTTATAAGTGTCTGATGTGTCTCGGCAAGTCCGAGCTCCCAGGGGAGTCCCGCATTATGTATGGAGCTTGCCGGGGCAGCTCCGGTGCCTCCGTCGTAACCGGAGATAAGGATAACACCTGCCCCTGCTTTTGCTACACCTGCAGCGATGGTTCCAACACCTGCCTCGGATACGAGCTTGACTGAGATCCTGGCCTTCTTATTGGCATTTTTGAGGTCGTAGATAAGCTCTGCCAGATCTTCTATTGAGTAAATATCGTGATGCGGCGGAGGGGAGATGAGAGCAACGCCCGGAGTTGAATGTCTGGTCTTTGCGATCCAGGGATATACCTTGCCTGCAGGAAGATGTCCTCCCTCACCCGGCTTGGCACCCTGCGCCATCTTGATCTGGATCTCATCTGCATAGATGAGGTACTTGGATGTTACACCGAACCTGCCTGATGCAACCTGTTTGATCGCAGAACATGTATCAGTATCAGATCCCTTGGTCTCGATCCTGTCGAGATCCTCGCCGCCTTCACCGCTGTTAGACTTGCCTCCTATACGGTTCATTGCGATAGCCATGCATTCATGGGCTTCTTTGGAGATGGAGCCGTAAGACATGGCACCGGTCTTAAAACGGTGCATTATAGATTCTTCGCTCTCAACTTCTGACAGCGGGATCCCTCCCTGCTCCGGATATACAAAATCAAGTGTGCTCCTTAAGGTTATGTGTTTATTCTCAGCATTAATAACAGATGAGAATTGCTTGAACTTATCGTAATCATTGTTCCATGTTGCAAGCTGGAGCAGATGTATGGTCTCCGAGTTATAAAGATGTTCCTCCTTGCCGCTCCTTGACTTATGCCAGCCTACCACCCTGAGTCCCTTGTCGGTATCGAGGCCGGCAGGGTCAAAGGCAGAATCATGGAGCTTAATGGTCCTGTTTGCAATGTCATTAAGATCGATCCCTCCGATACGGCTCACCGTATCAGGGAAATAAGCTTCCATAAGCTCGTTCCCGATCCCCAGAGCCTCGAAGATCTTGGATCCCTGATAGGACTGAAGCGTGGATATACCCATCTTGGAAGCTATCTTAACGATTCCGTTTACTACAGCTGATGTGTAGGCATCACTTGCCTGGGTATAGTCCTTATCCACTATTCCGCGGTTTATAAGATCCTGGATAGTATCTAACGCAAGATAAGGATTAACTGCACTTGCTCCAAATCCTAAGAGAGTCGCAAAATGGTGGACCTCGCAGGGCTCAGCTGTCTCAAGGATAATGGAGATCGCAGTATTCATCCTGGTCCTTACAAGATATGTCTCAAGTGCTGCCACAGCCAGAAGTGACGGGATCGCCATATGTTCCCTGTCGACACCCCTGTCTGTAAGGATAAGAATGGTGGCTCCATCTTCATGAGCTTTGTCAGCCTGTCTGAACAAGCCGTCTATTGCGTCCCTCAGCCCTTGCTCTCTTGTATAGAGCATGGAGATATCTGCAGTGATGAGTCCTTCAAACTTACTGTCACGGATCTTCATAAGATCGAGATTTGTAAGTATAGGATTGTGTATCTCAAGTACTCTGCAGTTATTCTCATCGTCTTCAAGGATATTGCCTGCGATCCCTAAATATACCGTAGTATCCGTTATTACCGACTCTCTTATAGAATCGATAGGCGGATTGGTAACCTGGGCAAACTTCTGCTTAAAGTAATCGAACAGAGGCGGATTCTGCTCGGAAAGAGGCGGGATGGGCGCGTCCACACCCATTGCCGTTGTAGGCTCTATGCCGTTTAGGCACATAGGGATTATCTCGTTATTGAGATTGCCGTAAGAATAGCCGAAGGCACGCTGCAGCCTTATAAGTTCCTCTCCTGCTATAACCTTGGGGCGCTTGTTCTCGATCTTATATTCCTTAAGCTCGATCAGCATATGGTTCAGCCATTCACCGTATGGCCTGCGTGAGGCATACGCATTCTTAAGCTCTTCATCATCGATGATCCTGCCCTGCTTTGTATCAACGAGGAGCATCTTTCCCGGGCGCAGACGGTCCTTGGTAATGATCTTTTCCTCCGGGAAATCAGCCAGGGCTCCTGCTTCGGATGAGAGGACAACATAACCGTCGCTTGTAACAAAATACCTGGAAGGTCTGAGTCCGTTCCTGTCCAAGACCGCTCCCAAGATATCTCCGTCAGAGAAGATGATCGATGCAGGTCCGTCCCAGGGCTCCATCATGGTCGCATAGTACTGATAGAAAGCTCTCATCTCCCTGCTCATGGTGCTGATATGCTGCCAGGGCTCGGGTATGGTCACCATTACCGCAAGGGGCAGCGGCATGCCTGCCATGACCATAAACTCAATGGTGTTATCGAGCCTTGCCGAGTCAGAGCCGTCACAATCCAGCATGGGATATACATCGTCATATCTGCCTTCCAGATATTTAGACTTTAATATATTCTCACGTGACAACATCTTGTTCATGTTGCCGGTGATGGTATTGATCTCACCGTTATGCACCATCATCCGGTTAGGATGCGCTCTCTGCCAGCTGGGATTTGTATTTGTGGAAAATCTCGAATGAACGATACCTATTGCAGAA
>AUXO012504225.1_pt1 | contig 13384 bp, 13 predicted proteins | sample 768731 | NCBI WGS metagenome assembly AUXO01 (sample SAMN02715735, study PRJNA202380) | gut metagenome | biome: sheep rumen | host: Ovis aries | place: New Zealand: Palmerston North
CCGGCGCGGTCGTACCGGACGCGCGAAAAATTTCTACTCACACGCCCCTTGCGGGGCGCGACGGAAAACAAAAAATGAGTAACTACAATTTTAAAATTTCTACTCACACGCCCCTTGCGGGGCGCGACCCTCTTTAATGATTTAATAAATTTAATACTCAGAATTTCTACTCACACGCCCCTTGCGGGGCGCGACACTCACGCCACGGGGCACGGATGCGCTTCAGGTCTGATTTCTACTCACACGCCCCTTGCGGGGCGCGACTCGAACTTTTCCCACGGGAACAGCTTGTAGGTGATTTCTACTCACACGCCCCTTGCGGGGCGCGACACTTCAACGTTAAGTGCGTTCACCATATCGTCAATTTCTACTCACACGCCCCTTGCGGGGCGCGACTTTCCGCATTTTTTTGGCTCATCTTCATATACAAAATTTCTACTCACACGCCCCTTGCGGGGCGCGACCTTTTCGCTTGTGCCGCCACGCCGAAGATAGATAAAATTTCTACTCACACGCCCCTTGCGGGGCGCGACCTTGTTTCATCCGTTCTTCCCTGGTCATTTTCGCGATTTCTACTCACACGCCCCTTGCGGGGCGCGACAATACAACACCGCCTTTCTGTTTCTTGCGTTTTCGCATTTCTACTCACACGCCCCTTGCGGGGCGCGACGAAAACTCAAACCGCACGCCGTATCTTTTTACAAATTTCTACTCACACGCCCCTTGCGGGGCGCGACGAAAACAGACATGATATATGAAATGGTCACCATGGATTTCTACTCACACGCCCCTTGCGGGGCGCGACCGGATACCTTTTTGGTCAGCCGTCCACGCCCCGCATTTCTACTCACACGCCCCTTGCGGGGCGCGACTTCCCGTCGGCGGTCCTTTTCGCGCCGATTGCGAATTTCTACTCACACGCCCCTTGCGGGGCGCGACGCGAAACTCAATCGTATCGATGAAAACAAAATCATTTCTACTCACACGCCCCTTGCGGGGCGCGACGAATGGAACTTCATCATCTACATACACGTCTTTAATTTCTACTCACACGCCCCTTGCGGGGCGCGACTGAGTTTGACAAATACTCTGAAGATGATCTAAAATTTCTACTCACACGCCCCTTGCGGGGCGCGACACGACGGAAAGGCGAAACAGTATCAGCTTAAAGATTTCTACTCACACGCCCCTTGCGGGGCGCGACTCTATGCAATGGTCAATCATCGCCGTTGTGACTGTATTTCTACTCACACGCCCCTTGCGGGGCGCGACGTTGAATTTAATTAATTGCTGAAACCATTCATGAATTTCTACTCACACGCCCCTTGCGGGGCGCGACAATAGCGCAGGAGGTTTACGAAGACGAAAATTTATTTCTACTCACACGCCCCTTGCGGGGCGCGACTGGATGCGGGATAACGGCTATTTGATCAAACGTGATTTCTACTCACACGCCCCTTGCGGGGCGCGACATTGAGGACGAATGTAACAGGCAATTTGAAAAAATTTCTACTCACACGCCCCTTGCGGGGCGCGACTGAACTTGTCTCCCTCTAACGCCATGAAAACCCATTTCTACTCACACGCCCCTTGCGGGGCGCGACAAAAAGATCAGAAATGGTATGTCGATCAGGTTCATTTCTACTCACACGCCCCTTGCGGGGCGCGACTCGACGCGATCAACGACATGTATAACAGGTTTTTCATTTCTACTCACACGCCCCTTGCGGGGCGCGACAATGTCAGTTTTTGCCGTCGAAACCGCGTCACTGATTTCTACTCACACGCCCCTTGCGGGGCGCGACCGCAAAATCTTGTTATTCATCTTGCGGCCACGTCCATATCTTGACAAGAGGCGGAAATAATTTGAATTTTTCTTCAAATTATCGCCGAAAAACGGCATTTTTTTAATCTAACCTCCTGGTATTTTTCAATCACCTGAGGTTAGCATCATATAATAATCGGTCCTTCGGGATCATACCCTTTTTTAGCGCCAATGTGTTCAACGCGTCGTTTCCAATGATTTCCCAGATAATAAAATCGTAAACTATCTGTTTTCTCATCGATGATCTGGACTAATTCAGCCTTCAATTTTAAAAAGGCACTATAATCGAGATCCGCTTCAAATACTGAATTTTGAACGCGCTGCGCGTGTGCTTCACATGCTTTTGCGACCTGTCTCAGACGTTTTGTCCCTCCAGTTGAAGCCGTTGAGACGTCGTAACTGATAATCACCATCATGGCATGACCTCTATTTTAACAAATACGGAATATATTCTTCCGTCTCTCCTCGAACGTATTTTGCCAGCAGGTTGCTTTGAACGTAGGGCAAAAGGCCGTAAGGCACCTTTTCTTTGATAATCGAATGCGTGAGCATATTGCGTTTTTTCTCCTGCCATTTTGTCAAAAATTTCTGCTTACCTTTTTGATTCAGCCAGACTGCCCCAGAAAATTGTCGGTCAAAATCTTTTTCTCCAATCATTTTCAAATTGAGTAAAGTCAAAACAAACCGCTCACATAAGCATCGAAATTCTTCAACCATATCGCACGCCAACGAGTCTCGTCCACTTCGAAGCGTATGATAAAATCCGATGTAACTATCAAGTCCGACGGTTTCCAGTGCTGCCGCACAATCTGCTGTCGCCAATGTGTACGCAAAGGAAAGCAGCGCATTAACCGGATCAAGCGGCGGTCTTTTAGTTCGAAACAAAAAGGTATCCGCTAAATCGTTATTCGTAATCAAACTGCTGAATGCGCTGAAATAAGAACTGGCGCAATTGCCTTCAATTCCCAGCAGACTTTCCAGTGATTCTGCATTCTGCGCCTTTTGCATACCTGCATTCAAATTTTCAAGCGTCTGGCCAATGGTTTCGTCGTTTCTCAATTCCGGCTTGTTTTTGAGCGTTTGCCGAATAGTTTGAATATTGTTGCTGATTTTTGCCGTCACTTGATTTTTTGAAAGCAATAACCCTTGATCTCTAAAACAGTCGATCTGCGCAACTCTCAGAAATACGTTTCCCTTTGTCTCACCACAGACTTTTGCCCAAAATTTTCCGGACGGTGAAATAAAATTAATGGGCACTTGTTTTTCGACGCATTTGCCCATCAATGCAGGTGAACAGCCCAAATAACTGAAACAAACGACATTTTCGATATTATCAAAGGGAATCTTAACTTTTACCTCACCGTCGACTTTGCATACCAAATTATTGTCTTTTAACGTCAGATACGCATTTTCATTGGTGACATAAATGGTGTTTAATAATTTTCTCATGGCGTATTGATTTTTTCGAGCACAGCTTTAAAATGCTCGCGTCTTTTTGTTTTCGGCAGACAGACATCATTAAAGGAGCACCCACGACACTTCTGTTTCGGGTGAATGGGTGGGATTTTCCCTTCTAGCGTCCAACGGCGAATATCTTTTAAAATGGCTTCTAAACGTTTCTGATAAATTGCGCTGTTTTCTTCCAAAGGCAGCAGCTGACGACGCTTTTGATCCGCATAATAAAGCACGCCTTCGCTATTACAGTGAAAAATATTATCGACGCAAAGCTTTTGAGCGTAAACTTGAATCGCATCGTCCTCGTTAAAAGCCTTATTCTTCGGCGCCCTGGGTTTGTATTCAACAATCGTCAATTGACAGGGCCCTTTAAATCCTTCCACATTAATGCCATTTGAAGACCGCGTCAGCTCGATACAGTCCGTCACACCGTAGAGGCCGAGTCCATCGTGATAAACCGGTACAGACGTCATCACCCGTTTCTGTCTGGAAAGATAAGCACGCCCAGGATCATGAACCCGCTTGTGCAGCAGATTGCCTTTGGTCACATACACGTTCTCGGCCCAGGAACAGTCGACGTTGATCAGCCCCCAACGGTGGGGGCAGTACATATAATGCTGAAAGTTTCGGATACTGATGCTCAGATCATCCATTGCTTTGTTTTACTTTTCGATCAATGTCACACCATCTGGCATGTTTTCATCTACTGTGACAACATAATCGTCAAACGATCTTGGCGCCTCTACACCGTCCTTTAATTCAACCTTAACTTTGTTTTCCAGTTCAGCAAAACGTGCATTGCCAAGTACACTATCGTGCTTAAAAATATACAGCCCTCTGACATTCATTTCTCCTCTAGCCGCGCTGCGGTCTTCTTCAAACATGTTAAGCAGCGCCGTCCATAGCAGATCGACATCTTCTTCCGAAAGATCAGTGACTTTATTGGCCAGTGCAGCGGAAATATGGCCATTCATCCGATATAAACCGTAAGGGACAATACTCTTATTGCCCATTTCAGTATCTCCCTTCGCTTGTCTTTCTTCATCTGTTTTTGCCTGTCTGGTTATCGAAACTTCATTGACAAAAATAGGGGATACACTTTTTGAGAAACTGAACTGGACTGGCCCTCTAACAATGCCACAGGAATTTTTTCCAGTTGACATCACCGCGCCAAACATCCGCACATCGTAATAATTTTTGCACATATATTTCATTGCCTTCTGTTCTACCGGCGGATTGGTTCCCTTTTTCGTTTGATCAATTGGCAGGTTTTCTGCGACATACGCCGCCTTGAACTTATCATTAAGTGGCTGATCATTTTTAATCAGAATATTAAATCCCGATTCACCGTCTTTTACAAGGTCTACATAGTTACGCACTTTTCGTTTCATACAAACATCCGTCACAAACCCGACACCCGTTTCCGGATCGGTCCGCGGATCATTCCCTGCGTCAGGATCGCCGTTCGGATTGCCATTAATCACATCATAGAGCAGGATAAAATCGTATTTGTTCTGAATCATTTGGTTTCTTCTCCTTCTGTTTCTTGATTTGCCTTTTTATATTTTTCAGCTCGCTGCTGATAATAGCCTAGAGTAAAACGTCCCTGATCGTCTAAATTCAATATTTTTGGAAATTCATCTCCCATTTTTCCTACAATTTCATTCAATTTTTTCTGATCATTAACAGCCCATCCCGGCTGAGTCCGTTTCAATTTAGCCATATGATGTTGTGACAATTTCATCAGTTTGGGAAAGATAGACGATGGGCGAACACAGGCTGAGCTGAAATACGCATCTTCAATGGTTCGGTTGAGTGTGTGCGGGTTTGCGGCATCTTCTTGAATTTCCTCAAGTACGGCAAAAAGCCGCCCGCAAAGATACGCAGGGTTTGTATTGCTTTTATCTAGAGACATTGCGATTTCCTCCTTTGTTTTACGGATCAGATATGCTTTAATAAATCCGATCCGAACATCGTTCATTCTGATATATGAGCTATCTTCTGTATTGTGATCAGTCCGAATCCTTCGAAGCATCGTACTAAAACACCACGTCGGGTAGACCGTTCCCAAAATAATACTTTTAAATATCGACGCAAACGGCACATCGTTCACTTCTGGATGGCTTGTTTTCGGGGACGTCAATTCTTTTTTCAACTGCCAAAGTTGGATCGGTCTTGTATTGTTATTAATCTTTAAATCCCTTTGATGCTTTGCAATATTAGTCAATAACCTGCCAAACTTTTGACGATAAATAAATTTAACCTGAACCCTTGATGAATTTGGCGCTAAACCCACGATATAATAATCGGTCTCCGGATTAATCGCACCACGCATAGCGTTCAAACGTTCAGTCGTAATTGTACCTTGATCAACATTCGATATAAGGTCATTCAAAGCAGTGTCAAGTTGATTAACATCATTATATTGAGAGCTGCGGTTAAAAAAACTCATCATTACTTGATCATTATTTTGATTGCCATCTTGTGACCAATAAACTAACGTCATCCCATTTAAGTAACTGTGATGTTTTGAATCGGCCAAGAGCCAATTGAGAGCTTGCGTGTATCGTTTCATCGTCTTTTCGGAAATACAAGCGTTTTGGCCTTGATTATGCGAATACGATTCGAAAGCAGCACAGTTAAAATTAATTAATGTCGGATTAGTTGAAGCACCCCGAACGCCTACACCCTTTCCTGCTTTTAGCACATCATGAAGTCTCGCCATTGGTAACATTTCACCGCTGATTGCACATTGTCCGATATCTTTTTGTTCCTCTGCCTCACGCTCTTCTTCTATTTGTCTCCAATGTGCCTTGACATTTTTATCATTTTCAAGCGTAATTTTTGAATCACCTGCTAGGCAGAAAGCAAATTTCGCTGTGTTTAAATCCTTTTTAATTTTTAATAATTCTGGATTTTCGGTTTCATTTTCTGGCTGCCAATTCTGTGCAAAAAGATAATAGGCTTTCGCAATTGGTGACTGAATAGACTTAAAATCTTTGTTGACTTCGTCTAAAAAATCTTGATGTTGTTTTGATAATTTCGCTCTTTTTTCTTCCGTTGCTCCTTTTGTTTCAAGTGAAAGCGCTTCGCCTTCTGTTCTAAATTCTAATCCAAAAATATAACCTCCTCGATGCTCTACATAGTTAGCTTTAATGCCGCGAAAAGTATTTCGTTTCGGAAGCATAAAAGATTTAGGCTCATAAGAAATTTTTATTTTTCCCTTTTTATTCTTTTCTTCTTTTTTCGTTCGAATATCAATAATTCGATCCAGTGTTCCATCCTCTGTCAATGCAATTAAATAACTAATATCGAGCTTTTCATATCCCGCTGGAGGAAGTTCATTTTTTTCGATAAGTACATCGTAATATTGATTTAACGCGCTGATCAGCATACTTCGCTCCCTCTGTATTTTTCAACATCAATGACTCCGTCAATCATCGTCGGACGATAAAACACACTGTCTGCTTCGTCAGAATACAGATTCTTTTCCCAATCATCTTTGATGGGATGGCCATGATCTTTGAAACAAACTTTATAAAGCATGAATCCTAAATCTTTTTCTCCCCTATTTCCAGAAGAAACTTGAGATAAATCAAAATCATCAACCAACTGTACATCCGCGGGAAACTCTGAGCAGCCCAAACAAGGTTCTCTAAAGCATTGACCTTTCTTGCATCTTCTGATGAAAATTTCATTGTGTTTGACTAGCGGATTGCCTTCTTCTTTTTCGCGCTCATTTCTCAAACCCGTGAGTTCAATATGAAATTCGACCCCATACCGTACATTTTTTAGAACAAGAGATGAGCGCTGCGTCCGGTCCGAGCTGGTGTAAATTCTCGGATCGGTTTTGATTAATTTTTCCGAATCCGACTGCGCCGATTTTGCTTCATTCATCTGCTGCTTCATTTTCTGGAAGCTGACCTTTGACTTTACTTCGTTGCGGCGAATGCTGATAAATTCAACCGGATTAAAAACGACTATTTTGTCAATCACATATCTCATAGAGGGCTTCCAGTAAATGGCTTTTAATAGTCCTTCCAAAGCCCCAGGTGTCGGCACGTCGTAGCTGACCCGCTCCGCCTTCATTTCCGGACGCGTAAAACATGCCAAGTCTCCGGTAATCATGACTTTTATTGATTTCATATAAAAATATCCTCTCCTTCCGTAACTATGCCAACATCTCTATGGTAGTAGCTTAAATTGGTTAAAATCGTCACACCAGATTGATTAATTTCAACGACACCCTGCTGTTTGAGCTCCTCAAATTCCCGACGATTCACATTACAAGCAGCACGCTGAAGATGTCTGTAATCTCTTTTTGATAGCAAAGTGTACTTTGATTTTTCGATTATCCCTTGAATCTTTTCTGTATTTGGAACGACAACCGATTCATCTAAGTTAGCAATTATGCTGTTGTCATACGACGCAAATGGAATACTGCTTGGATCACCGCCACATTTAGGATGGCGGTACATCGCATTTTTTGTCATTGCGTCTTCATTAAAATAATAGACGGTATCGTAATACTGCGTGATGCACCTTGAATCCAAAATATTCGACTCATTTTTAAGTAAATCTTTAGCTGTACTGGTGCGGATATCGTCTGCACGTTTGGTTTGCCCCTCTAATGCAAAAGTAAAAACTTGTCCTTTATTTGGATCACTGCCCTCGCGATTACAGCGTCCGCCGGTTTGAAGGATACTGTCAAGACCTGTGTATTCTCGAAACGCCATGTGGAAGTCGAGATCTACACCCGCTTCGATGAGCGATGTCGAAATCACGATTAACGGTGCCTGCTGCCTTTCTGGATGCTTCCGGATATCCCATAATCGGTTCTGAATCTCTTTAATTGTGTCCTCGATGTCTATCTTCGTCATATGTGTCGATAAATGGAACAGGTTTTCCCGGTCTTTGCCGCCGAAATCCTCGTATAATGCCTTTGCCGTTTTCCGGCTGTTGACGACAATCAGTGCCGACGGCGCTAGGCTGACCTTCCCATAGATCAATTCCGGTGAAACCGTCCCTAAATCGTAATATTCGCATTTATCAAAATAATGAAAATCGCTTTGATCGGTAATGAGGTCTTGAATCACCAGATTCTTGAGTCCGTACCGATGCAGCAGATCTTTGTAGTTTGGCATAGTTGCAGTTAAGAAAATAGCTTGGCTTCCGAAATACCGCGTTAGATAAGCGACGCTCTCCAAACACGGCTGAAAGAAATTGAGCGGCATCAAATGCGCTTCATCAAAAATGATCACGCTGTCTGCCATGTTGTGCATTTTTCTGAGTCTGCTGCGCTTATTGGAAAACGTCGTCTCAAAAAACTGAACCGCCGTGGTAATAATAAAATCAGCGTCCCAATTTTCTGTCGCTTGACTGAACCGCACTTTATAAGCGTCGGTCGCGTCTTCTTTATCTTCAATATCATATGTGGACTGATGTCTTAGAATCTCTGCGTCATCCCCGAAGATGGTTTCGAATTCTTGAGCAGTCTGATCGATGATAGAATTGTAGGGAATGACGTAGATAATGCGCTTCTTTTTCTCAGCGATTGCTTTCATCAATGCACATTTTGCGCTGCAGAGCGTCTTACCGCTGCCCGTCGGCATATTCATAAGGTAAACTTCCGCGTCCTTTTGAATATTGATGTAAGCCTGCGCCTGAATGCGGGAACGCGCTTTTTGAAGCGCCGTTGTGCAGACAAACTGTAAAAAGTGCCGGTTGAGCCGTTCCAGACAGCGTTCAAATCGGCTTGTTAAAGGCTCCCTCTCAATTTGGTCGCAGAATCGCTCAGTATCGAGGGAGTCCGCGTCGACAAGACAGGAATAGCAGTAACGAACGAGAAATGCAAATTTGTCGATTGCCGCATCGCGCGTATCGCTTGAAAAATAAAAATAATCTATGAGTGCGTTGTTATCAGACGGTAAAAACGCAATCTCTTGTTTATAACGTGACCAATCGTCTAAATCCATCTTTTTCAGCCGCGCACTCAGTGTCGCAGTTTCACTCGGCTGATCCGCTATGTCGCCGCCATCCGGAATTCCCGCATGATGCCCGGCGATGATGTATTCAAGGATAAGTGCTTCAAATGCGTCAAAGTCATGCTCTGCTGTAATGGCGCCACAAGTCGAATGATCGACGCGGATATTTTTCCCCCGAATTCTCTTTTGAAAGGATTTCTGGTATTTCCCCACATCATGCAAAAGGCCGCTGTTTTTCAACAGGTTTTTAAGCGGTGGGATAGCAAATTGCTCTGCCAAATCAGCTGTTCCTTCCAAATGCTTGGCCACAGTTTGAACGGTTCCATCCTCGCGTTTGTGCGCAATCATTTTGACTTGATCCATTAAAGCGTCCTCCCTTTTACATGTATCGTAATCCATTTCAATTATAAAGTATATAGAGGATTTATACAATATCTTTTTCGCTATTCCTACCTGCTCTCTTCATTAAAATACTAAATTTGATATAATAAAATAATAATAACCATAAAAAGGATCATCTAAATTGAAAAACACACTTACACCAGAAGAAAAAACTTTACTATTTTCCGAAACAAAAAAACGTTTCGCCAAAGACCGCTTCGCCACGAAAAAAACCGAATGTACCCTGTTAGACGTCGCGCCTGGATACGCCAAATGCGGCATGCCGATCACCGAAGACCACCGCAACGGCCTCGGCATGGTCATGGGCGGCGCGATTTTCACATTGGCGGATTTCACCTTTGCCATCGCTTCCAACACCGGCCAGCCCGATACGGTTTCCCTCGACGCCCACATCACGTATTTAAACCCTTCCAAGGGGAATGCACTTTACGCGGAATCCGAATGCGTAAAGGCCGGGCGGCGCACCTGTTCCTTCTTGATCCACGTCACCGACGATCTTGGCACCAAAATCGCGGACGTCACAGTCAACGGCGTCCGCGTCTGAAAATCATTCTGAACATAAAAAAGGCGATGTCTGTGCATCGCCTTTTTGTGTTGTGATTAATTTTAAAGGAGTTAACGGCCCGCTGGGGGAGTGTGTGGATTGGCAGGCCGTTTAAGAATATTGAATGGATGTTAAAAAAGATTTGTGTCTGGAATGTTGTTCGTTAATTGAAAGGATATTATGGCTTACTGTTCAAGAATCGGTTCATAACCTTAATCGATTTGAATGAGCTTGGACGCTTCGATTTCTTCTTTGCCTTTCTTCGGAATCGTCAACGTCAGAATACCGTCTGTCATCTTCGCGTTGATGTCGTTTTTCTTGATGTCATCGCCGACGTAGAAGCTTCTGCTGCAGCTGCCGCTGTAACGTTCACGTCTGACATAAGCGCCTTTTTCGTCCTTCTGGTCGTTGTTGTCCGCTTTTGTCGCGGTGACGGTCAATGTGCCGTTTTCAAATCTGACCGACACATCTTCTTTCTTGAAGCCCGGCAGTTCGATGTCGACAGTGTAGGCATCGTCCGATTCCTTCACGTCAGTTTTCATCACGTTAGCCCGTGATGTGTTTCCATTGCCGAAAAACTTGCGGTCAAATGCTGTATCGAATAAACTATCAAATAAATTTTCTCCAAAAGTGCTTGGTAACATAATTTCCAACCTCCTGTTAATTGTCTAATTTCATTTATTTGGAAACACCCGCCGTTTTTCCGGCTGATGGATTTTTCTTAATGCCCATCCGGTCAAAAGACCGGATGGCTGAATACTTTGCCGAATTCAGGCTACCCGCTTAAGCGTTAGCCTTCAATCATGATCTGCTGTTCCTGATCGATCGCTTTCTGGTCTTTCTTCGGAATGCTGATGGTTAATACCCCATCGTCCATTTTCGCTTTAATGTCATCCTTGTCGACGGCGTCGCCTACATAGAAGCTTCTGCTGCAACTACCTGCGTAACGTTCACGTCTGACGTATTCGCCTTTGTCGTTCTTCTGATCGTCGACCTTTTTCGTTTCCGCTGAAATGATCAGGTTGCCATTTTCCAGCTTCACTGTCACTTCATCTTTGCTGAAGCCCGGCAGATCCACTGCCAATTGATACCCATCATCAGATTCCTTGACGTCGGTTTTCATCATGTCGTGTCTTGCGGCATTTCTAAAGAAGCCTTGGTCAAATGCACTGTTCATAAATTCATCAAATAAGTTTTCTCCAAATACGCTTGGTAACATGATTCATAACCTCCTAATTTGAATTTGATGCTCAATCCTTCGGGTTGTCTCTCTCGGGGGATTCAGCTTCATGTCTTTGTCTTGGTGTCTCTCTTTCCTTTCGACAACTGTATTATAGTTCGATTTGTTAGCACTGTCAAGCGTTGAGTGCTAACAATTATGTGTTCTTTATTTTCTTTTAAGTTTTCTAATTTATTTGGCTGCCCCGAACTATTCACGCTGCACCCTTCTTTATTTTTCTTCTTTAATATAAGAGAATTTAATAACCGTTAATAGGGCTGTTTGATTTTCTATTATTTTATAAAAGCGGGGCTGTCCGATTTATGGTATAATTTTTTTATATTTATACGAGAGAGGAACGTTTGTATGAATCATAAACTGACAGAAGTCATTCAAGCGGCCGTTGACATCGACGCGGGCGATCCGAAACGCATTCAGCATTTCTTGAAGGTCCAGTCCTTTGCCGATTACATTGCCAGCCGAGAAAATGTCCCTGCGGAGCCAGCCTTTTTGCTGGAAGTTGCCGCCATTCTGCACGACATCGGCATCCACACCTGTGAAGAAAAATACCACTCCACCGCCGGCCATTATCAAGAGCTTGAAGGGCCGCCGATCGCGCGCCGCATTTTAGATGAAATCGGCGGCTTCACCGAAGCGCAGATCGAACGGGTGCTGTTCTTAATCGGCCACCATCACACCTACGACCCCGAACAGATCGACGGCATCGATTATCAAATTCTGATCGAATCGGATTTTCTCGTCAACCTCTACGAGGATGGCGCCTCCGAAACGGCGATCGCCAATGCCCGTGAAAAAGTTTTCAAAACCAACACCGGCATTTCGCTGATCGAACGGATGTTTCTCGCCAAAAGCCATTAATTTTCTTGCAAGCGGCCAGTTTGTTCATTATAATATTAACCATGCAATACTTGAAAGGAGAATCCCAATGAAAAAATACGAATGCACCATTTGCGGTTATGTTTACGATCCTGAAAAGGGCGATCCGGATAATGGCATTGCCCCGGGAACTGCGTTTGAAGATCTGCCAGACGATTGGACATGCCCAGACTGCGGCGTTGGCAAAGACGATTTCGAAGTCGTCGAATAATTTCCTGTAATTTTCTAAAACGAGGAAAGCATGGCCATTAAAGCCCAGGAAAGAGTTCACAACAAGCAGATGTCCGGCAAGACCTCGCTCGTGATCTGCGTGATTCTCGTCGCCTACATCACCTTTTACTACGTGATGAGCAGAACCCATCCTGCAACTGCCCAGCGGTTCAGTTTGGTCACGACGATCGCCTTGGCTATTGCCCTGGTACTTCTGCTTCGATTTGACAGCACGATGTACGACCTGCTGCTGACCCACGAACGTCTGGAAATCGAACGCCGCGTGACGGTTTTGTATCACAAGATCGTCGCGGAAATTCCGATTTCCCACATCATCGGACTGTGGCGCACCAGCCAGTTCAACGAAGACGGCCTCGTCACCGGCAAAACTTTCAAATACACCGTCTCCCCGAAGGAGCTCGACGATTTGAAGTTCTACACGCTGCTGTACAACCGCGACGGCGAAACCTGCCGCGTTGATTTTCAATGCAGTGACAGCTTTTACCGTTCACTGCGCCGTTTAATTTCAAAATAATTCAGATCCCATCCGTCTTTTCTGCGGATGGGTTTTTCTTTATCGGAGGACGAAATGAAAATACTGCATACCGGAGACTGGCACATCGGACGGGTTTTAGACCAGCATTCGCTGATCGACGACCAGCGCTACGCGCTCCAGGGGTTTTTAACCATCGTCCACGATGTCCAGCCGGACGTCATTCTCATCGCCGGCGATCTGTACGACCGGGCCATCCCGCCCCGTGAAGCCCTCGAGCTCGTCGACGAGACCCTCACCCACCTAATTCTCGACGATCACATCCCCGTCATCGTCATCGGCGGCAACCACGACG
>AUXO017588274.1_pt1 | contig 13384 bp, 16 predicted proteins | sample 768731 | NCBI WGS metagenome assembly AUXO01 (sample SAMN02715735, study PRJNA202380) | gut metagenome | biome: sheep rumen | host: Ovis aries | place: New Zealand: Palmerston North
ATGACCTTTCCGGATATATACGCATTGGTCTGATTTCGGATATAAACGATCCCGTTGTCAGCTCTCTGGTATTCAATACCGATCATCTTATCTACGTCTTTGCCACTTTGAAAGCCATAGTGTTGAAAGGTTTCAAACGTAGCTTGTTCCGATAGTATGGAAACATTAAATGCTCCTGTTTTTAAGATCATATCATGTGTATAGTTTAATTTATTGACGGATATGGAGATCCGATTGGGAGAGCTTGCTACCTGTGTCACTGTATTGATAATACACCCATTATCTTTATCACCATCTTTTGCGGTACAGATAAACAAACCATAGCTCAATTTCTGCATAACTTTTTCATTCATAGTAACACCTCCACTGCTTATTATATTTAGCGAAGCTATATGAATCAAAAAGGTGGAAAACTTATACAAGATTGTGGAATGATCGAACAAATATCAGGCAATGATCTCCTCATAAAAACTATAAAACTTTATAAGACGCATGAATGTAATTCGCTTTCGAACATACGGAGATACCCGTAATGTTAATGATTTGAGATTTTCATCCAGATCAATCTCCGATAAGTTTGTAGCCCCATTTACTTTTTTCATCCATTGCGTCATTTCCTGCGATGTCGGCAGCTCTTCTAATATTTGAATGATCTCGGCTTCTTTCTCTTTCAACATTTGTCCATTGACATCCTGCAGAATGTTCGGTGTATTCTCCTTCAGGATCTCTTCCTGTAAAACCGGATTTTGGAAACACTGACAGATCAGTTCCGTCTCCACCTCCACATGGTCTTGGACTGTATATGCCTTCGTCTTCAATCGTTCCAAGGCCTTTTTATATACCTCGGCACAAAGAATCATTCCAACACCTACTTTTTCCCCATGATAATAGTCAATCGGTTCATTGATGGCCGCTTCTTCCCATAAATGCGAGCAATGATGCTCACAACCGGAAGCAGGTCGCGAATATGTAATGATCTGCATAGCTAATCCACTTAACAAGAGACCATAAATCAAATTCTCATACGCTTTGATGTCATGGTTCTGCAACCCATCAAGATTTGACACCAGCTGCTCTAAGATCTCGTATTCCCAGTTTACAATAGGCTCTGAGATGTATTCTCCGGTAATGGCAGAAGCAATCCGCCAGTCACATAAAGCTGTATATTTTCCCATCAGATCCCCTACACCACTGGCCGTCAACCGTGAAGGCGCATGCGAAAAGACTGTTGTATCGGCCAGGACAAAGACAGGACTGACAGCCGTAAACGTCTTCTTCATTCCCTTCCATGTCATGGCTGCCATTGTAGATACATACCCGTCCACACTGGCTGCCGTAGGAATGGATAAGAAATCAATCTTTTTTTGATACGCATGGTATCGGGTGATATCATGAATCGTTCCGGAACCACACGCAATCAGAAAATCTATCTCATCAAAGTGTCTGAGCTGTTTTTCGGCTGCCTGTACACCGTGTTCATCGGCATGGAGCCCGGTGGGATCTAATATGATCAATCCCATATCCGGTAATTGTTCCATCGCTTTTTTTCCGGCAGCTTCGTATGTATTTTCATCACAGATCATCACAATATGATGAAACCGGCTATAGTACGTTTTCATGATGTATGCCAGTTTATCCAGTGCGTTCTGCTCGATCATCATATCGTCGACAAAGATTCTCTGATTACGTTCCAGATCGCACAATTGTCTAATTCTTTCGATATCTACCTGCATCGTATGATCCTTTCTTTATTATTCTTTCTTGTATAAACTTTCTTGTTTCCTCTACATCTTTTAAAGATCCTTTATGAATCGATATCAATTCTTTTGGATGGACCAAGATGATCAAATGATCTGTTTCAATGACTTTTCGGATGTGTGCATACTCAAATGCCATGCGATCTCTATTCACTTCATATTCAATTTTGTCACTGAGCTTCACTTTGATCTTCACCTGAACCGTACCATATTTTCTCTGATACATGTGGATCCGTCGCCGAATGATCATGGGCTTTGAAGAATACCCTATCCCCAGCAACAATAAAACAGAGGTAATAAGCCATATTATTTCTTTTGTATGGATGGACATCACCAATGTAATACCGACCAATACAAACACGGGAATGACATTCTCCTGGTGCATCGCTTGGATCGTTTCACGAACCAGCTCTTTGTTATTTATATATTCATATTCATTTTTCTTCATAGGTCTTTCCAAAGACAGAAAGCCACATTTGCATGCGACTTTCCGTGATCATCCATTTACTTTTACATCTAACAATGCAGCCAGTTGGCCTGGCAATGTATTTAATGGCGAGTTATAAAGCGTTTTAAGTGTTTCTGTGTCATAAAACATCTTCATCAGATTCTGTAATACGGCCATATGTCGGGCAGGATCTTTTACAGCTAGATTGAAAACCATCTGGGCATGGATCTGCTGCTCATCATCATCAATCCTGCGAAAATCCACCGGCTTTTCAAGGATCAAAAGACATATGGCATCTTCGATTACACCCGAGCTCTCTGAATGCGGCATGGCAACAGGAAGCTGACTGGGCATACCTGTCGGATAAAGTCTTTCTCTTTTTATACAATTATCTGAAAATTGATCCGTCACGCAGCCTTCTTGAAAAAGCTTGTCCGCACATAAAGCAATCGCTTCTTCATCGTTTTTAGGACACCCTTGGATTGCATAGTATTTCATCGTTATGTCCTTAAGCCATAAAGAAATGATGAATGAACTCTAACAACACGTTCATTAAATTGTATCCGAAGAATGAATCCGTTACCGTTCCTTGCACTTCGATACCCGTTGTCTGCACCATCATTGTCGCTTCCGGCGCAAATACATTGGTTGCCCAGGCTACCAGATAGATCATAATACAACAGCTGATGATCGTTCTGACAAAGTTTCCTTTGTGTGCCAAGGTCGGCATGACCGTTGTATAACATACAACGCTCAGGATCCCCACAGGGAAATAGTTCATGTTCGGAACGATCCATGCACATAAGATCGTAAATGGAATCATAAGGGCTGTAGCCACAATACATGTCGGATCACCCAGACCCAAACAGACATCCATACCGATCAACAGTTGTGCATCTTCGCCGATCCAGCGTTTCATAAATTCATTCGCTGCATTGCCGATCGGGGTAATTCCTTCCATCATGACCGCAACCATACGAGGAATCAGTACCAATACAGACGCAAAACCGATGGCCATAATAAAGATAGAAGTAATCGGCTGCTTTGTTAATAAGCCAAGAATCACGCCGACGATAACACCGATAAAGCTTGTTTCACCAAAAACACCTAGCCTCTGTGACAGATGATCCACATCAACATTCACTTTATTTAAACCCGGAATATGATCATACAGCTTATCCAGGGCACGGAAGATCGGATACATCAACACAAAGGAAGCAGTACTACACGTTGTCCCATCCAATCCATAGTACTCCTGCCAGTCGTTTGAAACGATCTCCCCAAATTTGATTGCGATCACTGACATGACCAACGTAATCAGAATTCCTACCCATAAGCTTCTAAAGATCGCATATGCCAGAGCTCCAGGAATCAACATATGGATAAAGTTCCAGATATCCACATTCATGACCCGGGTCCATTTTAAACGGATCATGATGATATTTAACAAGAAGATCAACGGAACGACGATCGGCGCAAATGGAACCGACCAGGAAGCAGCACCAACAGCTGCCCATCCCATATCCGTAACCGTAAAACCGCCACCCATTGCTTGATAATAATCAATCGCAGGCTGTATGGTCGTGAACAATAAACTAATAACTAACGAAAGCCCCTGAAAACCGATGCCGACCAATAAACCGGCTTTTAACGCTTCTCCAAATTTCATGCGGAAAATGACGCCAATAATTGTGATCATTACCGGTAACAAAGCAACAGCACCCATATTCAAAAGTGTCTGAATAAAATTTAATAATACATCCATATTATTTCTCCCTTATGATTTTTTATACTTCTTCTTTATCTGCTAACACTTCATTGCATGTATCAATGATTTTTTTCGCAACAGCGTCTTTCCCGATTCCGGAAATCAATCCAAATACCTTGATAACCGGTTTATCGATCTTCCCTCTGAAATTGGACGTCGTCATGATGATATCCATATTCTTTGAAGCTGAAGCAATCGTCTGTACTGTTCCTTTATGAACGTTGACCGGAATCCCTGCTTCGCCACATATCTTTTTTACTTCTTCAGCAGCAACGGAAGAGGATGCGATCCCACTACCGCATGCGACTAAAATTTCTACTGGTTTTTTCATAATAGATCCTTGTTAACCTCCTCATTCGGTATTAAAACCACTTTAATGGCTTCTCCTGATCTTGTTAGTTGAATACCTTCGTTGATCTTGCTCAATGGCAATACATGTGTAATAAACTTGGATGCATCAAACTTTTCGCTGAGCGCCAGCTTGAATGCCTGCTCTACCTGGATACTATTGGCCCCAAAATGACCGTAGATCCAGATTCCATAATAATGAACACGATTGGAATCAATCTGTGCCATCGCTCCTTTGGCTACTCCGCCAAACCAGACAACGATTCCATTCTTTCTGCACATATAGATGGCCTGATTTTGTGCCTGTGTACTCGGATTTGCCGAAATTACCTTGTCGGCTCCTTTTCCATCGGTTATCTTCAGTACTTCTTCCACGGCATCTACCTGGGATCCGTTGATGTAGTAATCCGCTCCGAATCTTTTTGATAGCTCCAGTCTGGTCTCGTTGAGCTCAACCATGATAATGGTTTCAGCCCCGCGCAATCTAGCTAACTGGATATGAAAACAACCGATCGGTCCGGCCCCGATGATCACGACCGTATCTCCAAATCCGACATGAATATTATCCTGACATGCATAGACAGAAGACAGCGGTTCTGCCAATGTTGCCGCCTTCAGATCTTTATCCTCCGGAATCTTAAAGACAGAATCACTGGCTAGTTGTTTCCCTGTCACAACATAGTAATCCGCAAATCCTCCCATTCTATCCGTATATTTACTTCCTTCCTCACACATCTCATGATGACCGGATCGACAATGTTCACAATGCATACAATGGGTAGCAGGATATACATAAATGTTTTCTTTTTTCTCATAACCTTCGACAGCTTCTCCTACCTCAACAATTTCACCGACAATTTCATGTCCAAAAATATGAGGATATTTCCCTTGTCGAGAATCTGTTGTCAGATTTCGTATATCCGATCCACATAATCCAATTGCACGCACGTTGATCAGCAATCCATCCGAAGGACACTTTGGTGTTTCAATATCTTCAATCCGGATATCATTGGGTCCATACATCAATGCAGCTTTCATCGTTTCTCTTTCTCCTTTCACCGCTTCGCAATTTTCAAACTCTCTAACTGTGCATCATTTAAATCAGAAACTCCCATATGTTTTGCGATTTCATAGATCCTAAGGGCTTCTTCTGTCGCTTCCACAATGGCACAAGCTTGTTCTAAGTCTTTGCCGACACAAACCAGCCCATGATTTGCCAAAAGGACGATGCTGTGGCCCTGGATTGCTTTATCCAGCCCTTTCGCAATCCCATAGCCTCCCGGTTCCCCATAAGGGATGCATGGAATATCATCATGAAGAATGGAGAACGTTGTGGAACAACGCAGATTGATTCCTTTGTTGCAGTAAGCGTACGCCGTCATATTCGGTGCATGCACATGCAAGACCGCATGACAATCCGGTCTGGCTTCCAATGCCACCTTATGAAGAATGTATTCGCTGGAGCGCTTTTTCGTTCCCCCAACTTGTTCATCGCCTTTCATCACCGCAACCTGATCTTCTGTCAGAAATGCTTTTCTCGTTCCTGTTGGTGTGATATACATCAACCCTGTTTCACGATCTAATATTGAGAGGTTTCCTTCCAGTGAGTTTACCAGTCCTTTCTGGTCAAGTATTTTCGAATATTGGACAATTTGTTTTTTTATTTTTTCTTCCCTCATTTGATGGTTTCCTCCAATGTTTATTCAAGCAGCCGGCTTCTATTTACAATTTCATTATATAAATCCGTATTTCCAAAAAACAGACACGTCTTCTTCTGTCCAGTGAAAGAAAAAACACTAATTCTTTTTCTTCACAAACTGGTACAAAAGATTTATTATTTGGTTCTTTATTCACCTTTTTTCTACAAGTATTATTGATTTTTTACTATTTTACTGTTTATTTATCTAATCAAACTCTTTTTTATCAATTTAAGTATGAATTAATATTATTACAAGGTTAATATTAAAGTATGAATAAAAGAATGATCTATCTTATTAACACCTTGGCCAGCGGAAATAATCACACATTAAAATCGTTAGCCCTTCAATGCGATGTATCCATTCGAACGATACGAAACGATATCAAATCAATCAACGAATTCTTGTTCTCCCATGGATATTCTTCCCTTCAGATCGAAAAGGATGGCTATATCCGGGTACACCATGATTTTTCAATGTGTCGCAAATATCTCCAAACCAATGATTTTTATAAGTACAAATTATCAAAACATGAACGAGTTGCGGTTGCTTCGGCATTATTGGTCGCTCAGAATCAATATGTTACCATTTCTCAATTAGCCGATATTTTATATGTCAGTCGAACAACGCTGATCAAAGACCTCCCGGAAATACGAAAGTATTTAAACGAAATGTCTTTAACACTACAGTCTTATCCCAATAAGGGACTGATGATCGATGGTTCGGAGCAAGACATCCGCAACGCTTTTTTATCCATGCTTCTTGCATCCACCGATGATGAAGTAGCTTCTTTACAGAACCTGATCCGACAGAAACTGATCATCCACCATGACTATCTGCCTATTATAGGAAGCATTATTACCGAGGTAGAGAACGAAAACCAAATTGCGTTTACAGACGATTCCTTCAAAACATTACACAACTATCTCGCCTTAATGGTGGAGCGCAACAAACAGAACCATTATGTGGATCATTCGGAGCGTATATTCGCAAAAGAATATCAATATGCACAGGATCTGTTGCGGTACATCACAAAATATTGCGAAATCATCACAACCGGGGACGAAATAAACCATCTTGCCTATATTATCAAAAATGTTTTTCATTACATATCCAAGACCAACAGCGACAAGGATACGGTTGCCATTCAGGTAAGGACACGAAAACTGATCGATGATGTGGCCAAGGAATTGAATATGGAGATTGACAAAGATTATCAGCTCTATGAAAACCTTTCCAACCATTTGATCTCGATATACCACCATTCCTTTAAAACGGATCCGAACAATCCGATCTTAAAGGACATCCAGGAAACACAGCAGACTGTGATCGAAGCCGTAGAACAACATATAGGCGCTATCGAAAGTTTTTTTGAACGTCCTTTGGATTCCATAGAAGTGACTTATATTGTCATTCATTTCTGTGCGGCCATGGAAAGATTCAAAACAAACCGTTCAAAATATGATGCCATCCTGGTTTGTAATGCCGGCATTGGTACTTCCCAGCTGATCCGGGCAAAGCTGAAAAATTATTATAGTCTGAATATAATCTCTGTTATCAGCTCGCATGAGATCCAAGGTCTGACCCCAAAAAGCGCGGACTTGCTGATATCTACGATACCGATCTACGAAGCACCCATTGACTTCATTTGTATTTCGCCAAATTTAAGTGAGGAGGATTATATTCTTTTAGGGAACAAGCTGGCTGAAATGCATTCAATGAACCACCTTCCGGTGCATCTCAACGAGAAAGAAATCACAGCTGTTGCCGTAACCGATTTACTACGTCCGATCATATTCAGCATGGTTGCCCCGAATGCGGATGAAGTCTTTTCGGTAATCAAGCGGGCCATCCGTCGTTATTTTAATCAAACGCAATCCAGTCAGACAGAATTATTATCCCCTTATCTTCATCATCTTCTTTCGCCTGGATTCATCCGGTTAGATGTTGAATGTAAAGACTGGAAAGACTGTATTTGGCAATCTTCCCTTCCTTTACTACAAAACAGTTATATTGAAAAATCATACATTACGGCCATGATAGAAAACGCAGAAGAGCTTGGACCTTACTTTGTGATGCTGCCAGGTGTCGCAATCCCTCATGCAGGTTTAAATGATGGCTGCTTCAAGACAGGGATGAGCATGATCCGTTTAAAAAGTCCTGTTTGCTTCCAAGCCGGTTCATTGGATCCGATCCGATACGTGATTACCTTGAGTGCTGTGGATCAAAATAAACACTTACGAGCGTTGTTTCATTTACTCGCTCTTCTGAAAGATCCATCCTTTGTAGAAAAGCTGGATCGTGTGCAAACGACCGAGGAAGCCAATAAACTGATCGAGACCAGTGAATATCGTCTGAATGATTACTGATCCGGCATTCACGTTTCCTTCCACCTCTTTTAAAAAAGGGTGGATTTTCTTTTTGTGCTCTTTCATAATAAAGTGGGAAAAGAAAGGAGACGCTATGAAACTACAAGCTGCATTAGATACATTGACATTGGAACAATGTACTGATTTATTAAATAAGACCAAAGGCTCTGTCCAGGTAGCCGAAGTCGGTACACCTTTTATCATCGAACAAGGAATGGTGCCGGTAAGAGCCTTAAAATCGCAATTCCCTGACATTGAAATTTTAGCTGATGCCAAGATCATGGATGCCGGTTTATTTGAAGCGGATAAATGCTTTGATGCCGGTGCCGATATTGTCACCGTGTTGGGGGTCGCCTATGATGAAACCATCGAAGGTGTCGTACAATCGGCCAAAAACCATGGAAAACGTGTCATGGTGGATATGATCGGAGTCAAAGATCTGGAACAAAGAGCTCGGGAAATCGATGCCATGGGCGTGGATTATATTTGTGTGCATACCGCCTTTGACATCCAGCAGGAGGGAAATGATCCCCTGGAAGATCTGAAGACGGTCAACAAAGTCATCAAGAATGCCAAAAGTGCCGTGGCCGGTGGTGTGAAGCTATCGACCATTGATGCCATCGTTGCCGAAGGAGCTGAAATCATCGTTGTCGGCGGTGCCATCTGTACGGCAAAAGACCCGGCAGAGGCAGCCAAAGCCTTCCAGGCACACATTGGAGGTTTTCATGAATAATAGAGAATATGGAAAAATCATCGTACAGGAGTTAAATCAAACCCTGCAGGCTATCAACCCGGACGATGCCGAAGCGTTTGCCGATTGTGTGGATCAAGCCAAAGAAGTTTTCTGTGCCGGTGCCGGACGAAGCGGTTTTCAGGTAAGAGGCTTTGCGATGCGCCTGATGCATATGGGAATTGCCAGTTATGTCGTTGGAGAAACTTGTACACCGAATATCACCAAGGATGGTGTATTGGTCATCTGCAGCGGATCCGGTGAGACAAAAAGCCTGGTTAACCACGCCACAAAGGCCAGAGAGGTAGGTGCCAAGGTTGCTTTGATTACCATCAATACAGAATCCTCGATTGCCAAAATGGCGGATGTAGTCGTGGAAATACCAGCAGTCAGTCCAAAGAGCGCTGTACAAGGAGCCATCACATCCATTCAGCCTATGGGTTCCCTGTTTGAACAAAGTGAAGGATTATTTATGGATACTGTCATCATGATGCTGATGGAACGAAGAGGCATGGATTCCGATACCATGTTCGGACGACATGCGAATATGGAGTGACCATGAAAACCACTTTCTATATCGTTCGTCATGGAACGACACCATGGAATGCTCAAAAGCGATGGCAAGGACAAACGGATTCTCCGTTAAGTGAATTCGGATTGAAACAAGGAGCACTATTGACCGGATACTTTCAAGATATTCCGGTGGATGTAGGTGTATCCTCTCCTTTACAGAGAGCCAGACAGACCTTGAAATTTGCGTTGGAAGGAAAAGAAAACGTAGAAATCCGGATCGAGGAAGGGGTTCTGGAAATGAATCAGGGAGAAGCAGAAGGAAAGACGTATGAAGAAATCTATGCGCTTTATCCTGAATATGCACTGAACGATGCTCATGAACCATCCAAGGCGATTGCTCCAGGTGGGGAAGATGCTCAGAACGTGTATCGCCGGATGCGGGATACGTTTCTAAAGCTAGCCAAACTATATCCCGGTAAAACAATTGTGGTGGTTTCTCATGCCTTCGCAATCGGAACCTTTTTAAATTTTGCCAAGGGAAACCCATCCGACAAAATGGTACGCATGATTCCGGCAAACGTCTCTGTATCCAAATGTACGATTGATGAAAATGGTCAGCCACATCTAGAATACTGGGATGATACATCCCACATTCCGGAAGAACTGGTTTTTAATTATTGACAGTCTTCGGACTGTTTTTTTTGTACCAGGACATTGATCCAGTTTTGTTGGTTCCCATGGCTTTCAAATACATCCAGGATCTTAAATGCCGCAAATAAAATATGCATATCCTGCTTTTCATAATCATTGAAAAACCGCTGGCCTTCTATTCGTTCTGTTTGCCCTATTTTAAAGGAAGCATACAGGATCCCGTTATCTTTTAACGCCCGATACAGCCTTGCGATCACATCGTTCATCTGTTCTTTAGGAACATGCAGCAAGGAAGCACAAGCCCAGATTCCATCAAATCTTTGCTCTATATCCAGGTCCTGAAAACGAACACATTGCACCGGCAGCCCTGTGTATGCGCGCGCAAGCCGGACCATCTGCTTTGAAGCATCAAAAGCTTCCACGCTAAACCCGTTATCCAAAAAGTATTTGGCGTCTCTTCCAGAACCGCAGCCTGCATCCAAGATCCGTCCCCCTGACAAGACCTGGTCCATAAATGTCTCACGGATTTCATCCATATCCAACGTGACCGTTTGTTCAAAGTATGTTTTCGCGTTTTTATTGTAATAATCAATGGTTTGATTCATAATTCCACACCCTAAAACCTGCCTGCATGGCGGCATGATAGACCGGATAGATCACATCATTCATCCGAAGCACAAATGTATGGGGATCCAATCCCGGCTGATATAATTTTTCTTTAATGTCCAGGTTGTTGATATGTTCTCTGGCTAAGCGTTCAAATTCCTGATGGAGCGTATCATATTGCCACATTAGTGAATAGGAACGATACTGCAAGTCGCAAAACCGGGGAAAATAGGTATTCCATTCCGGCAGCTGATTCCCTTTGGCACTGTTGATGGAACGTGTCGTTGGATGCAGATTCCAGAATTCATCATGTGCCACATAAGACCAAGGCACAAAATGGTCAATGGAAATCGAAGAATCCAGTGGTTGATGATCATAGATTTCCACAACCGGATCCAAGGTCATAACGTGTTTCCAGTATTTCTGTACTTTTCCTAACGAGCGGCTGATCGGTGGTCTCAGCTTATAAATGATGCCCGGTGTAGACGGATTTCTTCGTTGTAGATACGTCACCATATTATATTCGATCCAGCTCTCCAAAATAATCGGATGCTTCATAAAGTATTGTGCCCATTCTTCCGCCACAACAATTCTTGTGTTCAATCCATCATACATTTCAAAGGTGTAGATCAATCCCTTTGAACCGTTGATCCGTGCAATCAGCTCCGGTTTTTTGAGATTCCATTTCATGTCCACAAAGAAAGGGGCCTGCAGACGATAAGGGACATTTAAAGAAAGAGTTCGTTTAAAGCTTCGAAGCTTTGGATCCGTCGACTCTTTCAGCATTTGCAAGATCGTTTCCTTTTTCTCGCTGGCAATCAAAGGACAATATCCGGACAAATAATTGACCGTTTCCTCCAGTTTATCAAACGGTCCTAGATTCAAGTGGTATTCACTGACCATATACCATGCATCCGCAATCATCTCATCAATGATTTCTTCAAAAGACAAGCTTCTTTTCCCCTGCAGGACCTGATGAAACAAGGACTGGAACCAGAACAGCTTATAGCTTTCTGCTTTATTGTCAAAAATATGAGAAAAGGATCGTATATTCAACGCAGTATGTTCAGGAAGTTGATTCATATTCTTATTCTATCATTAATAAAGTCAATGTCGTAAAGAAAAGAAGTCTGACCCTATTATTTGGTCTGACTTCTTGATGAATCCCATTCTTATATTTATTCGTTTTCGTAATCGACGATTCTCTGTACCTTATCCTTGGAACGGCCGTTCGGATCAAAGGTGCAGGATAGATATTCCTTTACCATGCATTCCGCCAGCTTTGTGCCAATGACCTGACTTCCCATTGTGATGATGTTGGCATTGTTGGATAAGCAGGCTCTCTGTGCCTGGTATACATCATGAATACAAGCGGCATAGGCACCCTTTACTTTGTTGGCAGCAATGGACACCCCGATGCCTGTACCACATACGATAATACCACGATCAAATTTCTTAGCAGCCACAGCTTCAGCTACCTTGATTGCGGTATTGGCATAAATAGGATCCTCTGATCCATAATCTTCTACTTCATGACCCAGTTCCTTTACATAAGCCATTAAATGTTCTTTAAATTCCTGTGCGTTTGGATCACATCCGAATACGATTTTCATCCTTAGTTCCTCCTATGTTATCCTTCCCCTGCATCATATATTTTGTAAAAATAATTGTCAATTATTTCTAAAAATATGTCATGAATTAGAGGTTATACTTTGTCTTATGTAAAGTTATTGAGCATATACGCAAAATCTATGCTTCCTTGGATCGTCAGAATACATTCAGTTCGTCAACAACTTCTTTGCATGTTTTGATGGATGTGATACCATTGATTGCCTGCGAGCTGTTGATGATGCCTTCATTCTCAATACCTAAACGCATGCCTTTCAAAAATCCACCACGAGCCATGTAGTGTTTGTTTAAAGTGACAGCGTCAGCCCCTTCGTTCATCATCTTTTCAAGCTCCAAGCCCACAGCGTTTTTGACAAAATCCGTACATCCGATATCTGTTCCTTAGCACATATCCAGAGAACAACCTTTTATTATCACTTTAAAGATAAATATGATTTAGTTGCCTGGGTCTTTTTTCATTCTTTTCAAGATGTCGATATCCTCAACGTAGACTCAGCTGCACAACATATGGAGCAGATGAAAAAGGATCTATTATTCTACAAGCGTGCCTATGAAGATTTTTCACAAAACTCCTTCCTGGAATACCTTGTCGAATATTTTATTGTGGCTTATACAGCGGTCGCAAAAGAAAAACTGGGTGTCGATTCTCTCGAACCCCAGCTATCCTTCAGTATTCGTCTTTATTGTTATGGAGCTATTTATACCGCAAAAGAATGGGTTTTACACGATAATAAAACCTCCGCCAAAGACAGGATAAAAATGATGTTTGCTTCTATGCCTGCATCCCTTCAAAAAATCTATTTTCACCAATCCTGACCGTCTTTCTGATTAATCTATAAAGAAAGATCCTGCGTTTGTTCGATTTCGG
>AUXO014543516.1_pt1 | contig 13381 bp, 23 predicted proteins | sample 768731 | NCBI WGS metagenome assembly AUXO01 (sample SAMN02715735, study PRJNA202380) | gut metagenome | biome: sheep rumen | host: Ovis aries | place: New Zealand: Palmerston North
AAATAAAAAAAAAAATGGTACTGAATGACAAGCTAATGGTAGTAATAATAATAGAAGCTCCATTCAAGAGCAAGCTCTTTCATTTCGCTTCTCAATCTCTATATAAATCAACCATCTAAACCAAAAGATATTTTGGACTCGACTGGCTTCGCCAGTGAGTCCTTGCGGCTACGCCGCAATCGAAAACAATATCAAAGATACATTGATTCATTGATACATTGATTAGTTAAAACGAAAATGAACATAGATTTTGATAAGCTGATGTTCGCTACGCTCACATCAGACATGTTCACGTCCGCTACGCGTCCGCTCACGGGTACGTATATCATTGTTTCCAGATTTTAGACTTTTGATTTCATCAATAGGGATGACATCAGATGCTTCAGGATGTCCCTCGGGACATCCTTTCAGCTCAATTGATAGAATATATATCCTTTGTTCCAAATCACCAGATGTCATCCTGGTGCATCCAGATGCACCATTCCTATTTAATCCAGTCTTTTGATACCTAAATCTTGATTCGATTGCTACCAAAATTTCACCAGACGCTCCTAGGAGCGTCATGGATATGCTTGAACTTATGCCAATATGTTTTTATAGCCAATTTTCGGATGCACCATGGTGCATCCTGAAGAAATATCAAATACGTGTCATCCTTATAGCTTTGGCTCTGCCACCATGCAAGTCAATTTGGACTTCCGTCTACGTTTCAAGAAGTTTGTCGAGCTTGCTTGATATTCCCTTAAGCTCATTCAAAATTGCGACCATTATTTTGTGTTGTTCATCATCATGTTGCTCATTAAGATATGACGCGAGCTACCCAACCTTCATGCTCTTGGTCGAGTACCCATTTTGCTAAACCTTTGACACAAGCAACAAATCATCTTCACCAACATTCTACACCTTCTCCAGTTCAGACACTTTGAAAGCCTTGATGTCGCTCATTTAGTATATAGTTATTGCCGAGTTAAAATGCGCAAAATTTTTTCACATCTTCACTCAGGTTCACACTTCATATGGGTAAATAAAGACAGAACATAAAACAGAAAGAAGTACACAACATGAAAAAGAAATACATCGACAAACCGACAGAAAACGAAGTGACGTACAAAGACTTGATTGAAGCCGCAGTACGCCAAGCTGGGACAGTCAAGACAATACTTGCAGACTTGAAGACATTGATGAAGCTAAAAGCCGTTGTAAGGCAGAAGCATTTGAAGAGGCTTCGTTTTGAAGCTTCACAGCGGTTTGCAAATGCCAAGAGTAAATAAGGAGTGAGGTAAAATTATGGGACAATACAAGACACTACATGCAGCAAAGAAGAAAAGGTTTAATGAGTTCTTCACTCCAAGAGAGACAGTTGAAGACTTTATGACTAAGATTGCACAACATATAAAGAATCGTTCAGTGTGGTGCTTGGCAGATGGCCAAGAGTCTGAGTTCACTAAATGGTTCTTAGCAAACTTTGAAATGGTTGGTCTTAAGAAGCTTCTATGCACATCAAAATCACAGACACATGGTTTTGCAATACAGAAGACCGCTGGTGAAGATGTGAAGATGTTTGACTTGACTGGAGATGGCGACTACATGTCAGATGAAGTTCTTGAACTTGCTAAAGACTATGATGTTGTCATAACAAACCCACCATTTTCAGATGCAGTTTCCTTGCTTCACTTTCTAAACAATAAGCATTTAGACTATGCAGTGATTTTGCCATTCTACAATGTAGCATACACAATTGGTGTAGCAGATGATTTGCCACACTTGCATAATTTGAAGACTAGCGAGTTCTTTGTAGAGCATCCTGAAGACTTCCCTTTAGCTAAGCCATATTCACTTGACCCATCACTTGGGTACACAGTAAACATCTGCCAAGCAATGTGGATTACTAATTTTGTTGCAGGGAAGCTTCCTACATTCACTAAGTCTGACAAGACATTTGCTGAGTTGCAAGCAAAGAAAATAGTAGATGATGTGATTGGCTTCGACCATGATGATATGATTGAAGTGTCAAGATGCAAGTGCATCCCAAATGACATCCCAGACACCACACTCCTTCTAATGCCAACTAGCATTCTACGCTATGACATTGAAGCATCAGGGTATGAAATTGCTGGAGGGATGAAGAACAGCAATGACACATTAGTTTCTCAAAATGGAATGCTAATGTTTGGCAAAATGTCAATTCATAAAAAGTCAGATGGCAAAATGCCTTGGTGGAGAATAATCATATAGAAGAAAGGCAGCAATGCAGCAAAAGCTTTTGCAACAAAGTACAACATACCAACTGGAGTTTATGCACCATCTACGAGGCGCAAGAGTAAATAAGGAGTGAACAATGAAGCATAAGACATAGATAATAGTGAGCTACTACTGGAATCCGCCAAGAGAGCTTAGAAGCAGACTCGATGCAATAGACCAACATGGGGTTTTCGACTGACGAGAGTAAATAACATCACAACAACAAAACAGAAAGAGGTACACAATGAACGAACAGATAGATGAAGCAATGGATAAAGTGCTGAAGACCATTGAGCTTTGGCAAGAGAACAAAGACCGTGATACAGCTTTGCAGCTTGAACTTCAGCTTAGCATATTGAAGCTGCTAGTTGGCATAAACAACTTTGAAGAGCTGCCCGCTTTTGCACGGCATTTGAAAGAAGCAAGTGAATGGCTGGCCGCAGATGACAAAGCAAGAGCCAACATGGAAAAGCTCAAATTAGACATAGACGAGACGATAGACGGCATGATTGCTGCTACGAACAAAACTGCCGGCAACATGGTTAGCATAATCGACAATATGAAAGCAGACATAAAAGAAATGAAAGAGGTGGTAGCATGACACGCGAACAGCAATACAAAGATGACTAGCGTCTTGAAGCCATTGCCGCAGACTTCTTAGACACCAATTTCTACGCCATCTTCCAAGGCAGAGTTCCTGTATCAAGGTTCTCTGATGAATGGCATTAGTTTGGAGGCGTAGACACATCAATCGGCAAGCTATGCTTTGATGAGAAATTCAAGATAAGAGGACTCATGAACCAAGTATTGCAGTACCCTTCTCTTGAAGTATCATTTCTCAACAAAAGCGGATATGTGCAAGATGGATGGTTTGTGAATGATGATTTGTCTACAGACTACTACGCATACATTGGTGTGTCAGCTTCAGTAGACACTGAAGAACAATTGACATCAACATCATAGATATCGGCAGCAGATGTCCTCTGGTTCAAGAAACAGGAAGTCCTAGACTTCATACAGGAATAGACAACTATTGAAGAGTTGAAGAAAGATGCAGCTGACCTCAGATATGATTCGTATGACTACACTCATGGATTCAAATAGAGGAAAACATATCTGCATCACAAGTTCTGGCTGACCTTCTCTAAAGGACTGCCAGAGCAGCCAATAAACTTAGTGCTTCCTAGGCAGACTCTTGAAAGACTGCCCAGCTCAAAGCACTTCATCGTATACACTGACAAGAAAGTGAGGAAGATATGAAGAACATATCACCATGCCACAAATGCCCTTATAATGGCAAGAAGTCATCACACTGCCACAAATGCCCTACAGCAGAGCAGTATTCATATAAATACAACCTGTACCTTTTGGATGACTATGACCCAAAGCAACCAGACACAACAGGCTCAGAGCAAGTCACACCTTTGCCAGAAGAAGCAGAAGACATGTTGCGAAAGTTCTTCTACACACTCTTTGACCTTCAGCCTTTAGAGCTTCTATGCTTAAAGGCTATAATGAATGGTGAAAGCCTTACTGACTGGTCTATAGAAGTGTCTGAACTACTGAAAAAACCCATGACGCGATTCCATGCTTTTTAGCTGCGTAAGAGCATGTTGCAGAAGCTTGGCAATGAATATGCACCAGCATTGTTGACCAAAGGACAACGCAAGCCACTAAAAAAAGAAATGAGGAAAAGCAAATGAAATAGTTAAACATAATTATGAGGAATTTTGAGGTTAAGACATATGAGTCACAAGGCAACTTCCCTGAGATAGAGATAAATGCCTCATTCATGTTCCCATCATGCGGAAAGCAGATAACTCATATTGATACAGAAATACTGAAGCAAAAAATCATCGAGACTCTTTACTACCAAGCAGTCAAAGTCGAACCACTTTCTGCAACAGCACATTAACACTAACAAGACACATAACTGCGAAAGCCACTGCATCAGTGGCTTTCGCTTTTCATATACACACAAAATAAAAATCTTAAACTTTTAACCCCCCAACTCTCAAAACTGAAATGGAGATGAATCTTAGACGTTAAGCAGTATCATCCAGTCACACTATAATCATTCTAAGCTTTTTTCTAAGAATCCTGTATCTAGATTTTAACAACATGATATATTAAGAACAGTTGAAGCTCATCCCTTCAACAGAGAAAATTTAAGAGCTTCGGCATGGATGAGATGCCAAGCTCTGTTTTTACATAGTCATGGCAAAACCAAGAGTAAGCGACCATCGGATATCGAACTTGGAAGCACAACATCGCTTCCAAGACCGTGCGTCTAGCATTGATGTGCAGATGGCAAACGCGTTTGAGTAGATAGACTGGAATCGTCGTAATGAAGCAGAGAAGAGCTTAGTGAAGTGGGTGAACACATACTGCATCGGATTGCTGCTTGATGATGCACCACCACTAAAAGCCGAAGAAGTCCTGAAGCAGATGGAGAAGTCTATAACGTCTCACTCTAACTTCTTGCTATGCTTGCATCGAGGTGCTGGCAAGTCATGCTACACAATCTGCACAACATTGTATGCCATAGCTACAGGATAGCAGAAGTTCGTTGTAATGATGTCTAACAACGCGAGAGCAGCAAGCGGGCTCCTAGCCGACCTTTGGCGAGCAATCGAAGAGACTGACACACCTTTTGCGCAAGACTACCCTGAGCTTTGTTTGCCATTTTAGCTTGCCAAAGGCTCATACCGTCGCCGCCAACTATACAAGGGCAAGTCTACCAACATATCTAAGAATGCAGGGCAACTCATATTCCCAACGCTTGAAGATGAGAACGGAAAGAAGTTCAAGACTTCAGGCTCGATTGTGACTGTGCGTGGAATAACGTCAGGCATACGTGGACTGAAGCATGGCACAATGCGCCCAACTATGGTTATACTTGATGACTTGTAGACTTTTGAGACTGCTGAGAACCCTGAGTCAGTGTAGAAGCTTATAGACATCATAAACAAGGACATCATACCTTTGGCCGGAAAGCAAAGGCTATCAATACTTTAGACTGCGACGCCTATTGAACCTGATGACTTGGTAGACAGGCTGAAGCATGACAAGAGCTGGGTGACAACTTCTTATCCTGCAATAATGAAGTACCCTAAAGATGTTGACTCCGAGAAGTCATTGTGGAAGCAATATTTTGAGATATACGACAAGGAGCTTGCCACAGAGACTTCGCATGATGAAAGCTTAGCATTCTACAAGAAGAACAGGAAACAGATGGATGAAGGAGCTGAGGTTTTCAACCCTTCAAGGTACTCCACCTCAGACGGGCATATATCAGCTATCCAGAAGCTGCTGGAGCTAAAGCATCAGATAGGTGATGCGGCATTCCAGTCTGAGTACCAGATGTCGCCTATGCAATACAGCTACCAGCTTGACATCACTCCAAAGATAGTGCTGTCAAGGATATCAAAAGTATAGAAGCGAACAGTCCCAGATGGCTACTTGTTTGTCTGTGCATCTACAGACTGCAATTTCGCTAAGTACCTGACTACAAGCATACTTGCTTTCAAGAAGGACATGACTGCTGTAGTGATAGACCACTTCTTCACTAAATGCTGCATACCAACCACTTTGACTGACACTGTGTACAACCAGCAAGTTTATAACCTCTTAGTGAAGGTTGGCAACAAACTGAAGGACATGAACTTGCCAAACTTGAAATGGGCAATAGACTCGAACGGTGTCCCATTTGAAGCTATCACATCATTCACCAAGAATGCAATGCAGCTATGTGGTGTGCCAACCGTAGCAATGATTGGTCGTGCAAGCCACTTGTGGAATGGCTATGTCAGGTCAAAGCTGACACAAGCAGTGAACAGGACTGTGCTTTGTGGTGATGCAGCTGAGCAGACCAGAGCAGGAAGCGGAAAGAAGTGGATTGCATGGGACTCTGATTTATACAGAGAGACAGCACAAAAAGCATTCATGAACGAGATTGGAGCAGCTGGCTCATGCTGCCTATATGACGGCACACTTGAACATCATTAGGAGTTTGCAACTCAGTTTTGCAATGAACGTCTGAAGTTTGTGAAGCATTGTCAAGATGGGCGCAACCAGTATTTTTGGAAGTCTAAAGAACCTCATGACGTGCTTGACTCTGTTGCTTAGGCATATGCTCTATGTGCATCGCAAGGCATATCTGCATCTAACTTCCAGAGGCAAAGCAGTAAGCGCATCCAGCCAAGGTTCACGAAAAAGCCTAAGATTAGGTTCATATGATTTAACAACAAACTAACTATAGATATATCTATGATGACTACGGAACAACAGAGAAAACTACTGAAGCGGATTGCAAGCTTAGAGTCTGACATCGAGCAATTGAAGCAGTGTCGCAAACAGTTGGCGGTAGATGGCTACGCTTCTGCGTCAATGTCATCTGGTGGCGGTAGCAAGTCCTACACAAAGCTCGACATTGGAAAGTTGACAGAGCTTATTGCCGAACTTCAAGGTGAATTGAAGTCGTGCAGAAATTTATTGAATGATGGAAAGACTGCTACATCAAAGCAGGTGTACCAAGTTTGGTTCTGAGAAGGAGATTTGCATGTTTGGTTTTCTAAAGAAATAGAGCGAAAGCAAAGCACCAAGCTGGAATGAATTAGCTCCAGCGTAGAAAGCAGCTGTAGCCAAGACGTTTGCGACAGCATATAAGAACATGGCCAGATACAAGATTGTGTCTGGATTTGACCAATATTAGAGAGAGCGTGGGCAGATAGAGCACAAAGACGAGAACGAGATACTTTCAATGTATGAGCGTGGCCGTCTTTTAGACATGACACGCAATGCTGTTCGCAACTCTGCCACATTCAACACAATCTTGAAGCAGATGGACTACAACGTCTGTGGCGTAAAAGCAGGCAAAGTGATATTGAACTTCCCAGATGTAGAAATGACAAAACAACTTCAAAGCCTGTTTGCATAGTTCACTCGCTCAGCAGACTTCTTTGATGGTCTTTCATTCAATTCCCTTCTGAAGCTCATCCTGAAGACACAACTTGTCGGAGGCGATGCAGTCGTGCTTTTCGACAATGGGCTGATTGAAGACAGCGGAAAGCTGCTCGTATATGAAAGTGATGAGATTGGAAACACAACTAACGAAGCTATAGAGCAGCATTTCGGCAAAGGCGCAAGGCAAAGCCTTGGAAAAGTGTACAGCCCAAACGGAAGATGGATTGGTGCTGTAGTTTCTCGCTCTCAGAGAGGTGCAGAAGTGTTTGACCCAACTTAGTCATATTTCCTAAGACGTGACCCTGATGCTTCAATGTTTGACTCACTTTGGTTGATGCCATCTAACGTATGGCGTGTAAACCAAGGTAGGGGCATAACACAGTCTGCTTCTTCACTTGGAGCAATCATTGACCTTGAAGACTTGTGTGGATTTGAGTTAGCTGCTGCAAAGAAGAACTCTCAGACGTTTGCGTAGATAATAAACACAAAGGCATCTGAAGATGAAGTTGTGCCATCGGCATTTGATGAAGACACAGACTTTGACAGCATGACAGATGAGCAGATTGCCGAGGCTATCAAGAAGGAGAGCTAGAGCAACACAACAACAGTTGCATTGAACAATGCGGCATCATGTGGAATCATTTATGAGCAGCTTCCAGACAACTATAAATTTGAGCTTCTTGACACAAAGCACCCTAATGAGCGCATACAGGACTTCATTGAATGGATGGCTGGAAGGTCAAGCGCGGTATTTGGACTTTCAAGAGCATTTGCGACTATGAACCCTGATGCGGATTTGAAGTCCCACTAGCTGATGACATAGCCAGCGTTCACAGAAGCTTAGAAGCAGTTAGAACAGATTTGTGACTGGACTTTCTACCAGTACATCAAATGGGCTGGTAAACGCAAGATGTTTGATGTGAGCAAGCTTCCAGAAAACTGGATGCAGTATGTGTCATGGAGCTTCCCAACCCTTGCTGAGACTGATGAAAACGCTCATCAAGACGCAGTTGGCAAGAAGCTGGCAAACTTGACTGGCTCACTTAAAGATGAACTTGGGCCAAATTGGAGAGACACCCTTGAACAGATACGTGAGGAAATAAACTACTGCAAACAGCATGGACTGCCTCACCCATCTTTCAATTTGAAGTCAGGCGGCGAACGCTCAGAGACAACGACATTAGACATAGAACAATAAATCTAAAGAAGGAACACAAATGAAGATATACAATGTAGACTTTGACACAGCAACTCCTGAGTTGAAGCGTATTAAAGTGCCATCCAACACAAGCAAATACGGCTTAGGTGTGGCAGTCAAAGAGAACGGCAAAGACATATATGGACTTTCAACATATGTACTTGATGGTGGGGCTACAGTTTCACCAAGTGACGAGGTGTATGACTATAATGTGTTTGCTTTGTCATCTGGAAGATATGAGCAAGACCGCCAAATTTCTGTGTCTGCTGTAGCTACTCCAAACAGTTTGTCATCTGCTTTTATAAGCAAAAGCTATTCAGGTGGTGGTTAGAAACGTATTTTTAAGATTGGTGTTGGGGAGCTAAATCCTTAGAACATAACAGGATTTGATGCGCTGATTGATGGCACAACAAAGGACTTAATTTCTTACAGCGTACCAATCTATCAGAGCTTTGTAAACGCGTTTGAAAAACAAGATGATTCTTATTCTAAAGAATCATTATATTTTAGCAGGTTTTCAAGTTGCTTTTTTCTTGAATTAAGTGGTGATGTGCAATTATCCAACATCTTTATAGCGGTAAACAACGGTAAAATAGAAATTTTAGACTTGAATACAGCTGGATATACAAAACCAACTAACTTAGATGGATATTCAGACTTCTATTGGTTCACCTTCGGAAGTATCAAGCACATATGGGCAAAAACCATCGACAAACTAACCATCACAACTCCTATTTCTGCTGCTGTATGTATTGGTGAAGGACTTACCCCAATTGCATTAAGCGACCAGACAGATGTGACATTGACATTTGGCAAACCAGTTAGCCAGTAGTTCTCACTTATACTCGATGAGACTCCACAAGTTTTTGCTGATGGAGAAATATAGGACAAGGATATTAACTGTGAGACTATCTCCATAAACGGAGTGAATTATGCACCAACTACATTGTCAGTTGATGGTGTTGCATACAGCGTTCTCGCAGCAATGCCAAATTAACAGGAGTGAACATGGTACAAGAGTTAAACATATACGGAAGCATTGTTGATAATGAAGCCGACAAAATGACACCAGAGGATATATGTCCTCAAGATGTCAAGGACTTCATCTAGGGCATCAATGCTGAGGATGATATAACCATCAACATAAATTCATGTGGTGGTTCTGTGACAGCTGGGATATCAATAGCGAACATGTTGAAGCAGAGTGGCCATACAACTAAAGCTATCATAGATGGATACGCCTGCTCTATAGCGTCTGTGATTGCATGTTCATGCGACAAGCTGGTTATGTATGCTTCAAGCTTCCTCATGATTCACAATGCTTGGTCTGTCATACAAGGCGACTCAGGCGAGCTTCGCCGCCAAGCAGACATCATGGATAAAATGAATGCAGCAATACTCTCATTCTATCGCTCTAAGTTTGACCTCTCTGATGTTGTCTTGAAGCAGATGATGGATGATGAGACTTGGATATCAGGCACAGATGCAAGCAACTTCAAGCTTAATGCTGAAGTCATCAATGACAGCCATGAATTCAAGATTGCCGCATCTCTCGTTGCATAGATGTAGAAATTTAACAACACGCCAAATAATGTGAAAGCACTCATTATGGAAAACGAAGAAGAGAAGAAGAAAGAAGACGAAGGCTGCAAAGCAGAAGATACACCACTTGAAGAAGAGGTGAAAAAGGAAGTCATCGAAGAGGTCATCGAAGAGAATACCGATGATGGAAAAGAGGAAGAAATGCTTAAGCAGAAGATTGATGAACTCAAAAAAGAGAATGAAGCACTCAAATCTAAGATAGCAGAGCTTGAAGCTGGCACATCTGAAGAGAAGACAGTGACAGAGGCAGAATGTGAAAAGCGTGTCTCAGGAATGCAAGCATCTCTCCAGAAGCAAATCAACGCATAGAAGACAGAATTTTCAAATGAGATAAAAGTACGTGATGAGAAATTGGCTGAGTATAAGAACGAAGTCATCAGTCTCAATGCGAAGCTTGATGAAGCGGCAAAAGAATTGCAGTCAACTGCATCAGCTTTAGCCGAGAAAGAAGCCGCGCTGGCAACTCTCAATGCAAGCGTAAACACGCCAATGGAGCAGACCAACTGGAAAGCTCTCAAAGGCAAAGATTTCTTCGACTGGTATAAGAAGAACCACACAAAATAAAAACATCTAAATGAGGAATTAAATAATGGCATTCTCAGATTTGGCACTTAAAGCCGCAAGCGAGTCAGCTATCATGGCTGCTCACAAGAACATTGCTAAGCTCTCACTCTTTGCAAAGAGCTTCAGCGAACTAAATGGACGTCCCGGCAACTCAATCGCCGTTCCAGTCTATAACCTCTCTGCTGCTGCTACATTCGATGCAGTCAACAACAACTATGGCACAGCCGTCAATGAGATTGGCGGAGAGCTAATCACTCTCGACCAGCATCTCGTGAAGTCAGTCTCCATCACTGATGTAGAGGAAGCTGAGACTGGCATCCGCTGGGCTAGCGACACTGCCGCAGCACTTGCAGATACACTCACACGTGGTGTCAATGCTTATGTGTTTGGGCTAATCAATGGCACAAACGTCTCACTCTCTGCTGAGACTCCAACTACAAAGGCAACATTCGCTGGACTCTATGCAATCGCTGAAGACAACGACATTCCTGTTGACCGTTGTGTCGTCGCTCTGAAGCCAACATACTTCTCCGCAGTGCTTAGCTGCCTTGATGCTAACACCTACGGTGGCTCTGAGGCAATTCGTCTTGGTGTTGTTCCTGGTCTGTATGGTTTCAAGGGATTTGTCTCTACAAGCAACCTTCCAGAAGGTGTGAACGGCGCAATCATCTGCGATTCCGCAATCGGTGTTGCAAGCCGTTATGTATATCCTGGCACTGAAGGTGCTTACCCAGAAGTTTGGTCTGCAACTGACGATGATGGCTTCACAATCGGCTTCCGTAGGTTCATGGACCTCAACGCTGGTGTGAACAAGTTTGCTGCTGACTGCTTGTTTGGAGCAAAGATACTTCAGCCCACTAAGATAGTCCGCCTAGTCTAATCCTAGCGACTATGACAACGAGAAACGCAGCCTTGGCATTTCACCAAGGCTGCTTCTGTTTTTAACATTCATTGATATATAGATATGACTGAAAACCCTTGGAAATCTCAGACAGCATTTGACTGTATGTATACAGATGAAGTGATGGTGACACATAGCAATGTGTCAGGCACATTCAAAGCTTGCGCATTTCCACCTGAGAGAGTTGACCCATTTGCTGAGGCGGATGCAACATCTGGACTTCTAAAGGTTCAATTTCAGATACGCAAATATGGTGATGGTGCATGGAACTTTGAAACACCACCACAGATAGGCGATTAGATAGTGACTGTAGACACGAAGAAATGGTCTGTCACTGATGTTGTATATTTCGATGACTGCTACACTATAGAAGCAAGGAGCATTGACTAATGCTTATTGAGAGACAAATAGAAGAGACAATCAAAACAGCATTAGCTGAGCAACTTCCTGATTGTGAAGTTGTCGGTTCATGGAGTCCAGCAGATGCTGGAAAAGTTAAAGGTGAACATGACAGCTCAGCAAAAGCAATTGTATCAATCTACATATAGCCAAGAGCGCATGATGCGTTCTCACTTCCAACAGTCAATATGGTTGGTACGATAGCAATAGATGCACGAGTAGAGATGTGCCCCACAATGGGAGAAGTGTCTGAGATTTATGAAAAGGTGTTGAATCTTCTTGACAACTGGCATTATGATGGTGAAGCTTTCTCTGAAGCAATTTCAACTACTTAGTTTTATGCAGCTGAGATTCGCATAGATGGCGGAAACAGAGTGGCTTATGACTCAAATCGACGCTGTTGGGTTGTACAGACTTCATTCACAATACGTGGAACAGTGAATCACGACTTAGTTAACTAATAAAAGGAATCCTAACGATGGCATTCAAATCAAAACAAGACTACTACGGACTCGGCAGCATTGACGGGCTTACGCTAGTCTCAACAACAGAAAACAAAACAGACTCTGTTGCAGAAGCACAAGGCGAGAATGGCTTTGTTGTTGCAACATAGTCATATGGTGTTCGCTCTGCTCCAGCATGTGACTTTGTTGTCACAAAGAGCATAGAACTCACTTCTATCACACTTGGTGATGTGACATCAATCTCCAGCAACAACTATTGCCTTGGAGAGATTACTATCACAACAGCAGCAGGTGCAGTGCCAACTGTCACAGCTTCAGGCTCACAGGTAGAGAGTGGTGTAGCAAGCGGTGGATGCACATGTCCGATGCCAGATGTGGCAGTAAGTAAACTACATCATGCGCAGACCTTTGGAGCATTTGGAGTTTAGACTGGATTTGGCGCTCATTTGACTCAATGCACATTCAACGCACAATGCACAGTGTCTACCGCAGATAAAGATGGAACTCCATTGGCACATGACATTGTTGATGGCCGCTGCACTGTGACAGGCACAATACAATGCTCTACGTCACCATACACGCTACCAACAATCATACCTGAGACTGGATGGCAATTGACACAACCTTTGTCTGAGACAAACCCAGATGGTGATTTCCCAACGTACACATTCACATTGACTAAATATCTGACCGCTACTTGATGCTAATATAGTAATGTTGTGTACCCGATGGCCGTGCATTTACACGGCCATCTATTTTAACATGGCCATATCTATAGAAATGCAAGCATCAATCTCAGTAGAATCAAACGGCAAAGCTCTTCAAGAGCTTGCTAATTAGATATAGCGCCGCGCTCAGGTGTTGAATTAGACAACTGAGAAAGCTTGCATTGCAGTCACAATAACGCTTATAAAATCACTAAGAGCTGGGACAGTGAAAAGCAAGGGCAATGTCAAATAGATTGTCACGGAAATTAACGGCGACTTATAGATTGCAGTAGTAGAATGTGCAGACATTTATATAGGGTTCAAGACAACTGGCGGTGTT
>AUXO016840698.1_pt1 | contig 13380 bp, 8 predicted proteins | sample 768731 | NCBI WGS metagenome assembly AUXO01 (sample SAMN02715735, study PRJNA202380) | gut metagenome | biome: sheep rumen | host: Ovis aries | place: New Zealand: Palmerston North
AATTACTTATAAAAACAATATCTGGGATGAAGAGAGAACTTTCACCGTTGATGAATTTAAGGATATTTATTATGATGTTTTCTATTGGAATAAGATTTATCGACGCGAGTTAGTTGAAAAACATGATATTTATATGATTCCTGGAAAAATTTATGCTGATGTTCCTTTAGTTTTTAGAGCATACTCTTTTGCTGATAAAATAAGCATCATTCCTGATGTTGTTTATTACTGGCGTAGACGTGCCCAGGAAGATATCATTGAGGGAAATAGTGATACTTCAATCAGTAAAAGTTTACTTGATATCTCTAATATGAAGGATAGGCTTTCAACTTATTATTATGTAAAAGACTACTTTAAAGAAGCGGGCAGGGAGAAATATTTAAGTTATGTTATAAAAACATACCTTGAAAGATTTTTTTATCCGATTAAGGGTATTTTAAAAGATAAAGACTTTAAAAAAGCTTATTTAAATGAAATTAAAGCAATTTTATCAGATATTGACGAGGTATATGATCATAATTTGGAAATTAGGTATAACTTGTTCTTTTATTTTATATTGAATGATATGGATGAGGATTTGGAAGATTTCTTGAATTTTGATTTAGATGAACGTTCAACCATTATTCGTGATGGAAAGGTTTATTGGGATGTTAAATACTTCAACAATCCTGATTACAATATTCCTGATGAACTGTTTGAAATTAAAAAGGTGGAGGATAATTTCATTAATATTGGCGATGTTTCTGCCGATTCTAAATTTATTTATTTTAACAATATTAAATTGCCTCAAAATTTAGAAATTAAGAGGGTTGATGTTGGATTTTATGGATTAACAAAAAGAGATTCTTTAAGATCTAAAAATATTTATGAATTCGGTTTGGAAGAAATTGGCGACCATATTTATAGTGGAAAGGTCAATGTTGATGATATTAAAAACATTAATAATTATGATGTTAATTTAAAAGTAATTTATGAAGATGATTCCTATGAATTGTTTAGGTTTAAAGAAAGGTTCTTTAAAAATGATAATGTTGAAATAGTCAATTCTAATAAAAATAATGATTTAATATTCTTTTTCACAGCTTTAGGAAACTTCTCGATTACAAAAGGATATTGTAAGAATTTCTTTGATTATAAAGCAGATAATCAATCAATGACTTTAATTCCACATACTGAGGGAGACGCTATTTATAAAGTTTCTTTTAATTATAAATTTGATAATGTTTATTTCTCTAAAAAAGATGAAAGTCCTAAAATAAGATTGCAAAATGAATTGGAAGTGATGTGGAAGTACTGTATTGATGAGAATACTAAATACAATCTCATTGTTGAAATTCATCAAACCAAATTCAAATTAAAAAAGGACGCATTTGTAGATTTTAAAGAGCAAACCGTAGAATATAATAACAAAAAGATAAGAATATTTGAGGATGATGACGGAAGCATTGCCATAATCTTAAAATAGTTAGTTGAAAAATATGTCTGTTGAAAATCCATTGGTTAGTGTAATTGTTCCAGTTTATAATACTGATGAGTATCTGTGCGAATGCTTGGATTCTTTAGTTAATCAAACACTTAAAGATATTGAGATAATTTGCATTGATGATAGCTCCAGCGATAATTCACTTGAAATACTAAAAGATTATTCTAGAAAAGATGACAGGATTATTTTACTTGAAAATAATTCTAATCAAGGCCAGTCCATTTCAAGAAATAAAGGTTTAGATATTGCTCGTGGGGAATATGTCACTTTCCTGGATTCTGATGATAGGATTGAAGAAAATGCCTATGAACGGCTTTATAAATTTGCTAAAGATTATAATCATGATTTAGTGGTTTTCAATGCTAAACGTTTCAATGATGAGGGGGTCATTTGGAATTGTATTTTACATTCTAAGGCAGGGTATGATAAAACATATTCAAAAACTAATATTTTTGAACATAAAACATTAATTTATGACACAAGCATATCCAAATTCATTAAAAAAGATTTTCTTGATAAGTATAATTTTAGATTCATGGAAAATATTTTATATGAGGATCTTCTGTTTTCAATGGAAGTTTTATGCGCTAGTGAATGTTTAGGAATTTTACATGATGTTACCTATTTTTGGAGAGTCAGAACTACAGAAAAGCATTCTGTTACTCAACTGGTGTTTAAATTAAAAAATTTAAAAGACAGAATTGTTATTACTAAAAATATTTTAACTCTTTTTAATTCTTCCTCTGAAAATTTAACTTTAATGGATGTATTTTATAATAAATTGGTTGAAATTGATATTTTGCAGTATATAAATGAATTTGATAGATGCGATGAGGAATATGTTGAAATAATGTTGAATACAGTTAAACCTTTTGCTGAAAAGATTCCAGAGTCTGCTTTTGATAATTTAAATGAAATTGATAATGTTAAATATGATTTATTTTTCAAAAATGAAGTGGAGTCATTAAAAAGATTAGTTCATTCTGAAAGAGCATACAAAGATAAGATTAAAGAATTAAATTCAAAAAATAGGGATTTAATAAAAAAATTTTCTCAACAGTCTGTTGAAAAAAATATGCAAATAGATAATTTAAAAAATGATAATCTCAATTTAAAAAGAGAAATAAAGGACATTAAGACTACAAAAGTTTGGTTTGGATATAAAATTAGAAATATTTATCAAAGAATGTTTAATAGAATATAATTTTTGGTGTTATTATGGGTTATAAAGATTTGCAGAAGTATATATCAGATTACTTTGGTGATAAATCTAAAGAAGAATTGGAAAATGAATTGTTTTATTCAAATCCTGAGTTATTTAATGAAATTGCTAAATATAGGAATTTTGGAATGCCAAAAAGATATAAAAATGCGTGCAATAGGTTTTCTGTTAAAGAGAAACTCTTCTTTTTTGAAAGTAATTTAGCAAAGCAATATACTGGTAATCCACGGTATATTTATGAAAGGATGTTGGAAAGATATCCTAATCATACTTACGTTTGGTCTTATAATGGGGATAAGAGCATAATTCCTGGAAATCCCATTGTTGTTAAAAGAGGTTCTGATGATTATTATAAGTATTTGGCTAAAGCAAGGGTTATCATAAACAATACTACTTTTCCTAATTGGTATCACAGACCGGAAACATTTTATTTGCAGACATGGCATGGAACACCTTATAAACAGATGCATTGGGATAGGGAAAATAATAGAAATCCTCTTAAACGTTCTTCTCCTCATTTTTATGCGAAATCAACTGGCTGGAATGCATTATTAAGTCCAAATCATTATTCAACTATTAAATTTAAGTCATGTTTTAGGTATAAGGGAAAAATATTGGAATATGGATATCCTGCTAATGATATTTTTTACAATTCTGAAAAATACGAAGCTAAAAGAGCGGAAATCCGTCAAAAATTGAACATTTCTTCTGATTCATTAGTTTATTTGTATGCACCTACATGGAGAGATGGGGGACATATTGGCAACTCCATGTTCAAATTTGATTTAATGTTGGATCCTGTTAAATTTTTAGATAATGCTCCGGACAATTCTATTTTATTAATCAGAAGTCATCATATGAGTGAATCAACAGATGCATTAAGTCACTTGGAAGGAAAGGCAATTGATGTTAGTGATTGGGATGATGCTATTGAGTTGATGTGTGCTGCTGATATTTTGATTACTGATTATTCTTCCATTGTTTTTGACTGGTATTGCAGTAAAAAACCAGTTATATACCATGTTCCCGATTTAGAAAGATATGAAAATAAAATCAGAGGAGTTTATTTTGATATTACTGAAGTAAACTGTGGAGTTATCTGTAAGTCTGAAGAAGAGTTATACAATAATTTGGATGTCCGTGATGCTCCTTTTTATGAGGATTTCTATAATGAATTTTGCGAGTTTCATGACGGGACATCTGCGGATAAGGTAATTGATTATTGCATTGAAAAATCTAAGATTCCTTTTAAACGTAAGGTTGATAAACTTGCTAGAAAAGTGTATAGGAAAATTTTTTAATTTAGGTGTGTGAAATGAGCAAATATAAAGATTTACAAAAGAATTTTTCAAGGTATTTAGGAGATAAAACTAAAAAAGAACTTGAAAATGAATTATTTTTGCCACATCCTGAATTATTTAATGAAGTGGCAAAATATAGAAGATATGGAGTTCCTAAAGTTTATAAGAATGCTTGCAAAAAATTTTCAGTTGATGAAAAACTCTTCTTTTTTGAAAGTAATCTCGCAAGGCAATATACTGGCAATCCCAGATACATTTATGAAAGGATGTTGGAGTTATATCCGAATTATACTTATGTTTGGTGTTACGAAGGTGATGAAAGTGTTATTCCGGGAAATCCAATAATTGTTAAGAGATCATCTGATGAATACTATGAATATCTTGCAAAGTCTTCAGTTGTAATTAATAACACTACTTTTCCAATTTGGTATTTAAGACCTGAAACCTTTTATTTACAGACTTGGCATGGGACACCCTATAAGAAAATGCATTGGGACATTGATTTGGATTATTTTAAAAAAGGAAAAACTTCTCCTGCATTTTATGTTAAATCGACTGGATGGAATACATTATTAAGCCCTAATCATTATTCAACAGAAAAATTCAGGTCATGTTTCAGATTTACCGGTAAAATTTATGAATCAGGGTATCCTGCTAATGACATATTTTATAATAAAGATAAATATGAATCTAAACGAGCTGAAATACGTCAAAAGTTAAATATTTCTAAAGAGGACTTAGTTTATTTATATGCTCCTACCTGGAGAAACACAAGGGATAATGCTGTGAGTTATTCTCAATTTAGATTTGATTTGATGTTGGATCCGGTTAAATTTTTGGATAATGCTCCGGATAATTCAATTTTATTAATCAGAACCCATCATATGAGTGATGCCAGCGAAGCTTTGAATGATTTGGGGGAAAGTGTCGTAGATGTTAGTGATTGGGATGATGCTATTGAGTTGATGTGTGCTGCGGATATTTTGATTACTGATTATTCTTCCATTGTTTTTGACTGGTATTGCAGTAAAAAACCAGTTATTTATTTTGTTCCTGATTTGGAGAGATATGAAACATTTATTGTAGGTGCTTATTTTGATTTAAGGGAAGTCAACTGTGGAGTAATTTGTCAAAGCGAAGATGAATTGTATGGTAATTTGGATGTTCGTGATGCTCCATTTTATGATGATTTTTATAATGAATTCTGTTCAATTCATAAAGGTAACTCCGCTGATGATGTTATAAGCTATATTATGAATCGTGATAAGTTATCTTCAAAAGATAAATTTAAGAAATCTATAAAAAAAGTTTATAATTCTATTTTAAGTTAATTTGGTGATTTGATGACATTTATAAGCATTATTATTCCATATGACAAACCTAAAAGATATCTTAAAGATTGTTTGGATAGTTTATCCCAACAAAATCTTCAAGATGAGGAAATAATTTTGGTATTGAATGGAATAAATGAGAATTTAGATGTATTATTAAATGAATATCAATTAAATTTTAAAATACTTTCATTTGACAATGAGATTGGTGTTGCTAAAGCTAGAAATGAGGCTTTAAAGATTGTTGAAGGAGAATACATTTATTTTATTGATAGTGATGATTATATTTTCAATGATGGTTTGTCCAAACTCATTGAGGTGGCTAAAACTGAAAATGCAGATTTTATAAATGGTGAAAGAATTAATACACCTTATATTTTTGAACGTAGTTTAGTGCAGTTTGAAAAACTTGCGGAAAAAAATATATTTCCATTAAATAAGGGCAAGTTGTCAAATGAAGAATTTTCTTTTAAATGTCTAGTTGGGGATAAAACTGATGATTTGGAAGTTATATCATGTTTACATGCTTTAATTAAAAAAGATAAAATTGATAATATTTTTTTCAATGAATCTGAGGAATATCAATCTGATTACGAGTTTATGATAAATGTTTTAAATAATGTTCGGTCATTCATTGGAGTTGAAGGGGCATTATATGCGAAAAGGATAAGGGATGATCCTATTAATACACCATCATTAAACCAGAAAATGGGTAAAGATAGCTTTGTAGTTTATACTAAAAACTATAAAAAAGCTATTGAGAATATTAATATTGTTTTATTGAAAGAGATGATGGCTCAAAAACTGTTTGATTATTATTATAAAACATTTTCCATTGAGTTTTCATCAAATCCTAATAAAAAGTGGAGAAATGAGTATTTTGATATTTTAGCAGATTTGATCAACAAAAGTGATATAAAAAATCTTTCATTTTATCAAAAAAGGGAGTTCAAAGCACTTAAGAATAAGGACAAATCTAAGCTTCATAAATTGCTCAAATTAAGAATCAACTTCAAAAAGCTTCTCAGCATGAATAACATGTGGCGTATTAAAATCGCTATTTACTATAAGATTTTCAATAAAAAGGAATTGAATGATAAACAAATCATTTTTGTTTGTTTTAAGGGAGATTACTATTCAGACAATCCAAAATACCTATATGAATATATGTATGAAAATTATAAGGATGAGTTTGACTTTGTTTGGGTCATGAATGATAAAAATGTTGAGATACCTGGAAATCCTAAAAGAGTCAAAAGATACTCATTGAAGTATTATAAAGAAGTGGCAAGATCCAAATATTGGGTTGTGAATGGAAGGCATTCCCCATTTTTAACAAAAAGGAAAAATCAAGTTATCATATCAACTTGGCATGGGACTCCTTTAAAGAAATTAGGTTTGGACATTGGCAATGCATATACATGGAATCCGTTGATTAAGCATTCTTACATTAATCTTGCCAAACAATGGAATTATTTGATTTCCCCAAATAATTATACTACAAATATCTATAGAAGTTCCTTTGGATATGATAAGGAGATTTTGGAGTCAGGATATCCGAGAAATGATATTTTATATAATGCAGATGATTATAAGATTGGCCAGATTCGGGACGATTTGAATATTCCTAAGGATAAGAAAGTTGTTCTTTATGCTCCAACCTGGAGAGATGATGAGGTCATCAGTGATGTTCAGTTCCATTTAAAACTAGATTTGAAAAAGCTAAAACAATCAATTGGCAATGAATATGTTCTTTTAATAAGAACTCATTATTTCATATCCGATAAACTTGACTTGAGTGGAGTTGAGGATTTTGCTTTTGATGTTAGCAAGTATGATGATATTGCTGAATTGTATTTAGTCAGCGATATTTTAATCACTGATTATTCCAGCGTATTTTTTGATTTTGCAAATCTCAAAAGGCCAATACTGTTTTACACCTATGATTTGGATAGATATGAAAATGTCCTTAGGGGATTTTATCTTGATATTCGAAATGAAGTTCCTGGGCCATTGCTTGAAACAACTGATGAAGTAATTGATTCGATAATGAATATTGATGATGTTGAAAAGGCATTCGCTCAAAAATATGATGAATTTTATAATAGATTTTGCAGTATTGAAGATGGAAATGCCTCTAAAAGGATTGTTGGGGAAATTTGGAAAAAATAAATGCTAAAATCAATAGATATAAATATTATTTTTTACTTAATATTAAATTATTAAAGTTCATGATAAGGTGTTATTTTGCTTAAAAAAATCGTTTTATTGTTTGTATTTATCTGTTTAATATTATCATGTCTTGGTTTGGTCCAAGCTGAAGATACTGATAATATTACTGATATTGATACGAATGATACTGTCATTAAATCATATTCTGATTTGCAGGATTTAGTAGATAATGCTCCGGAAAATTCTACTTTGGTTTTAACTGACAGTTATAAATATAATTCCAGTAGTGATGAGTTATTAAAAGATGGTGTTTCAATTTTAAAAAATATGACTATTGTTGGTGATAGGGATGTTTATATTGATGGAAATAAAATATCCAGATGTTTATACATCGGATCAGATTGCCATGTCATCTTGAAAAATATCACATTTAAAAACGGTTATAGTAAAAATAACGGTGCAGGTGTATATTTAAATGAAAGTTCAAATTTAACACTTTATAATTGTGTTTTCCATGATAATTATGTGTATAACTCTGATGGTGGTGCATTGAATGCGCAGGTTGGAACAAATGTGGATATTTACAACTGTGAATTTTTTAACAATACCAGTGTACGTGTGAGTAATTTGGCATGGGATTCATATAAATGTGGTATGGGCAGTGCAATTTGTGTCCGTATTAATTCCAGTTTAAATATGTATGACTCAAAATTTCATGGAAATAATGCATTTTTAGCTACTATTTTATTAATTAGCTATGATGATGTTATTTTCAAGTTGAGTACAATTTTTGTAAAAAACTGCATATTTGAAAATAATCATGTCACAAATCGTGGAGTAATTTATTTGGATGAATTGGGTAAAGGGGAATTCATAGATTCTGTTTTTAGAAATAATACAATAGCCCATTCTGGTGGAACTTTGGAGTTGGATACAGCAAAATCCGCTTTAGTTCAAAATTGTCTTTTTGAAGATAATTCCGCAGTTAATGGAGGGGCTATTAATATCAAGATTTTTGAATCAGGTCATGTTTCAAATGCAAATGTAAAAGATTGTGTTTTTAGAAATAATAAAGCTTCATCCTATGGTGGTGCAATAGCCTCAAGATACGGCATTACTCAAATTTCCAACTGCAAATTTTATAACAACACTGCCGGCACTCAAGGTGGTGCAATAGCTTCTAAATATGGAAAAATTCAAATTTCAAATTCAAATTTTCATAACAATGGTGCAGATTATGGAGGGGCAATTTATATTTTAAGTGAAGACAGTTCGGTTTTAAAATCAACTTTTGTTCAAAATGTTGCCAATATTAAAGGAGGAGCTATTTATTCTAAAAGTATCGACATATCCTCTTCCAACTGCAAATATTCTAAAAATTCCGCACCTATTTCCAATAATGTTTATGGGGTGTTTATCACTAAAATTACCTATTCAACATATAATTCCAAAAACATTAAATTGAAAGTCAAAATATCTTCTCCCTGGAAAATTTCTGCAAAACAGAAAATCAAAGTTAAAATAAGTGGAACTCATAAGTTTACTAGCAAATGGGTAAAAACAAATTCTAAGGGAATTTTGACTTTAATCATACCTTCAAAGGTTAAAATCACTAAGAATAAGATTAAAATTTCAATCGAAACTGGTGTAATTTCTATAAAATCCGTTACTAAAATTAAGGATTCCGCAAAGTTCTACTATAGTAAAAAGATCAAAAAGCCTTCAAAGATTGAAATCACTGCCAAAAACAAGGCAACAAAAAAACTAATCAAGAAAACAAAATTCAAAGTCAAAATATACACTGGAAAAAAATACAAAACCGTTAAGGTAAAGACCAACTCTAAAGGTATTCTTAAATTAAATACAAAAAAATTATCGAAAGGACTCCATAAAATCAATATCATATTGAATAATAAGAAATATGATGTTAACAAGAAATTTTATGTAAGAATCAAATAGGCATGTGTTGTAATCTTTTTTTAAACACTTACATAACATTTTTAATAATAAACTACATACTTAAATCATGGTTAAAATTTCAGTTGTCATCCCGGTTTATAATACTCAAAATTATTTGAATGAGTGTATTGATAGCGTATTAAATCAGTCATTTAAGGATTTTGAGATAATCTGTATAAATGATGGGTCAACTGATAACTCTTTGAGCATCCTTAGTGACTATGAAGTTAGTGATGAAAGAATAAAGGTTATATCTCAACAAAATAGGGGTCTTGGAGCCAGCAGGAATGAAGGTTTAAAATTGGCTCAGGGAGAGTATGTGCTGTTTTTGGATTCTGATGATTATTTAACTCCAGATGCATTGGAAAAACTTTACAATCAGGCATATGCAAATGATTTGGATTTAATATTGTTTAAAATTGCAAATTTTAATTATAAAACTCTCAAAGAGTCCCATAGTGATTATTTTGACATGAAATTCCTTAAGGAAATAGTTAATGAGGATATTTTTAATTGGATGATTGTTAAAGATTGCATTTTTGATATTTCTGTCACCGCCACATCTAAATTATTTAAAAGATCGTTGATTTCGAATATTGAATTTCCAGAAGACCTGCTTTTTGAGGACAATTTATTTTTCACTAAAGTAATTTTCAATGCTAAGCATGTTTATTTTTTAGATGAATATCTTTATTATAGACGAATACGCCCCGATTCAATAACAAATTCATATCATTCTAAATTTTCAGATTGTATCATAATATATGATGAAATAATTGAATATATGAAAAGCATTGGGAAATATGATGAGTTTTCAAATCAAATTTTTGATAAGAAATGCTTTGATTTTTTCCATAGATTCAAGTTGGTTGATGATGAATACAAACAAGATTTTTTTGATAAAATAAAATCTAGTTTTTCAAGTTCAAAAAGAGAATTGGAAAGTGATGGAACTCTTAATACATGTTCTCCGAGAAGTTTGGTTATTTTTGAAAATGCTTTAAATTTGGACAGCTATCGTGAATTCGAATTAACTGTTGATGTGTTCGACTTAAAGACTATTAATGACGAATTGAAGTTAGACAATAAGTTATCAAAAAGACATTATGTAAAGCAAGTTTCTAATTTAACCCGGCAAAACGAAAATTATCAAAAGGAGATTGCTGATTTAAAAAATTCGACTAGTTGGAAATTAACTAAAGTTTTTAGAATAATTTTTGATTATTTCAAACAAAAAATTTAATACTCCAAAATATAAAGTTTAATTATGGATTGTGATGAATTATATATTTCCCTGTTATTTCCTCCGGCGAATTATGTTTCGGGGATAACTGTTTTTAAAAGGATTGTCCAAGGGGGTAAGCCTGTTGATGTATTGCAGTCTAATTTCAAGTCTAAAAACTTTGAAAAATTCAATGAATATGTTGAAAATTATATCAATAATAGAATAATTGTAGACATCGACTGTAAGGTGGACTGGGCGGACTGCATATTCAAGTTCATGAAAAAAGGAATGGACGCAATCGATAGGGATTATAAAAAAATCTATTCAAGGTCATGGCTGATGGCAAATCATTTTTTAGCCGGTGAATATAAATTTTTAAATTCTCATGTATTTTGGACAGCGGAATTTTCAGACCCCTTAATTTATGATTTAAACAACAATCCAAAAAAATATAATGAAATGGTCATTGATGATGAAGGGTATATTTCAAAGCTTAATGATCAAATCAAACGTTTAAATGAAATTAAAAATGCTGATTTTCCATTAATTGACAATGGAGTTTCTGCATATTATGTTGCGGAATATTTGGTTTACTTGTTTGCAGACAAGATAATTTTTACCAATGAAAATCAGGCGGAAGTCATGCTAAATCAATTTCCTGTTGATGTCAAGGATTTTGTTTTGAAAAAAAGCGAAATCAAAATGCATCCTACGTTTCCTGATGAATTTTACAATATTATTAATTCGGGTTTGGATTTAGATAAAAATTATATTAATTTTGCTTATTTTGGTAATGATTATTATTCAAAAAGACATTTTGAAAGCTTATTTTATTCAGTTGAAGCATTAAACCATAAATTTAAAGATAAAATTAGAGTATATCTATTCATTTCAAATGATGTTTTTTTAAAAAAGCTAGTTCCGTCCGATAGATTCATAGTTAAAAAACCATTGGAATATTTGGGATATCTCAATGCAACAACCAAATTTGATGTTTTAATAGTCAATGATATGATTACTAAGGGGAATTATGAAATAAACCCATATCTGCCTTCAAAACTTTCAGATTACTTGGGTTCTGGAAGTGATATTTGGGCATTATATGAAAATGGAAGCTCACTTTCAGGATTTGATTTGAAGTATAAATCTGAAATTAGCAATTTTAATTCTTGTTTGGATGAACTAGTTAGTATTCTTGATGATTGGGGATATGCTGATGAAAATTATTCCATCAACCATGATTATATGAGCAACAGATTAACCGAATTGAATGAACTGTATGAAATGGAGTTCAATCGCAAGCAAAATCTAGAAAGAAAAGTTAAAAAGCTGAAAAAGGAAAATGATGATTTTTCATCTTCAAACAGTTGGAAAATAACAAAACCATTGAGATATTTAAAAAATAAGAAATAGGGAATTAAAATGAGTAAAATATCAGTCATCATACCGGTATTTAATGTTGAAAAGTATTTAGAGGAATGTTTGGACAGCGTATCCAATCAGACATATGAAAATCTTGAAATAATATGCATTAACGATGGCTCAACCGATGGGTCTTTAGATATATTGGAGAAATACTCAAAAAATGATAGTCGAATCAGGATTATCTCACAGAATAATCAGGGATTAGGTGCAACCCGAAATAATGGATTAAAAATTGCAACAGGAGACTATATATATTTCATTGATTCTGATGATTACATTGATTTAAATACACTGAAACTGCTTCATGAAAATATTGTATCTAATGATTCAGACATGGTTTTATTCAAGTTCAACACTTTTGGGGATGATAAAAACATTCACAATAGGGGAGTTGAATTCAAAATCGATGAAATATTTGGTGATATTGACTATAAGAATTTCACATTTAATTATAAAGATGTTAAAAAGCATGTTTTAAATACTGCATTTTCAGCTTGCCTTAAATTATACAAAAAAGATTTCCTGGAATCCTTTGATGATTTTTATTTCCCTGAAAACCTATCCTTTGAAGACATTGTATTTCACACAAAGGCCATGATTAGAGCAAAGAATATTTCTTTTGTAAATGAATCTTTGTATTATTATCGATCAAATCCAACTTCAATTTTAAATTCTACTGCAAATGGATTTGATATATTTAAAATAATTGATATTGTTGAGGAATTTTTAAAAGATAATGGTTATTATGATGAACTGGAAAATGAATTTATTTTTTTTAAGATTGCACAGATTTTAGTTTATTTGAATTCTACAAACTCAGAAGACTATTTTAACAAGGCTCGGGCAGAATTTGAGAATATAGAGATTAAAGATGAAAAAACTCTTAAAAGATATGCTCGTGAGGGATATTCCATAGTATTGGATTCAAATAATTACGTTGACTATATTCATAGTTATTATGGCAAAAAAATTGATGAATTAAATAAAAGAAATATGCAGCTTAAAAAAGAAAATAAAAAACTCAAAAAGACCAATAAGGATTTAATTAAATCTAATTCTTGGAAAATTACAAAACCTATTAGAAGTTTAAAAAAACTTAGAAAGTAATAATTCATTTTGAACAATTAATAATTACATTAATATATTTAATTAAATAAAAATTAATTTGGTAGAAAAAATTCTACTCTATAGTTATAACTATTTTGGTGTTTTAAAATGAATAAAAAGATAGGTATTATATTTGCTTTAGTATTAGTAGCTTT
>AUXO010733409.1_pt1 | contig 13379 bp, 14 predicted proteins | sample 768731 | NCBI WGS metagenome assembly AUXO01 (sample SAMN02715735, study PRJNA202380) | gut metagenome | biome: sheep rumen | host: Ovis aries | place: New Zealand: Palmerston North
TTACGATGTTTTTAGAATATCTACAAATTTATTTTGACAATTTTATTGTTTTTCCGTAAATTTGGCGGCAAAATAAAACTCCACGACAAATTTGAAAGCAAATCACTTGACATAAAAATCATCTATCATATGCAAAGTCTTTCGAGCACGAGTCATTGAGGTGTACATCCACTGGTAAGTCTCTTTCGTTGGATTAAGCGTGATATTCCGTGGCACATGAACATAGACATCTTCCCATTCTCCACCTTGTGACTTATGACACGTGATGGCATAACCAAACACACATCTCAAGGCATTCAAGTAGGGGTCGTTGAGCATGGCATCGTAGAAATTTTTCCTTTGCCTCTGGGTGATGCACTTTTTCCTCATCCGCATGATGAAATCGACAAACAATTCTTGCTGTTGTCTGCTGTCAAGATTCAACCGGTCGTGATAGACCAATTCTTCCATAAGCAGTGTGTTGTAGGTCTTTCCCGAGAAAAGTTCTTTCACTTTCACCTGTCTGAAAGTAAGCCTAGCACGAGTTTCCACCTGTGGAGCCAAATCCTCAATCGTGACCAAGTCTCCGTTCATCAACCCAGTAGACATATTGTTTTGGATAACCATCATTAAATCGCCCACTTGAATCTGATTGTCACAAAAACCCAGTTTCTGGCGAATCAAAGTAGACAACTGACTGCAAGCCTTATTGCTGCGGCAAATACATACGGCGCTGTTCAGTCCACCTACTTTCACTTTCCCCACATAGTCATTGAGCATAGACTCCAGATTCGGGTGCAACAGGATGTCTTTGTTCTTTCGGAAAGGGAGGAATCCCCATAACCGCTGATTTCCATAAACTTGTTGGTTATTGGGTGCTGCATTATAGAGGCTCCTGATTTGTTTGGAGGCATCCACAATGCCAGAAATTCCTTGTTGCCGCATGATTTCGGTCAACTGCGCCTCTTGAGCTGTCATGCCGAACGTCCGTAAGAAGTAGTCTTTCATCAGCGCAGGTGAATAATATTCTTCTATCGGCGGAAGCTGGCAGGGGTCACCCACGAAGATGAACTTACTTCCTGTGCGCTTGTCGTAGTCCAACAGTTCTTTCAACAGACGGCCATCGCCAAATTTCGCCTGCGTCACCTCCTTTGCCACCACATCCGACACCATCGAAGCCTCATCAATGATATAAACCGTTTCAGGGTTCGCTTTCTCATCCAAACGTGTCGGTTCAAACACCAAAAACAGTTGCCCGTTTTTGTCGGCAACCGGGTCTTCATTATCTTCAAACTCTTTATTCAATCCATTGAATGAATAGACCATAGAGTGTATAGTCGATGCTTGTTCTTTACTATCCGACAAATTGGACAGAATCTTTGCTGCGCGTCCTGTGGATGCCAGCAGACGACAAGGCTTCTCACACTCAGACAATGCTTTTATCAAGAATCTCATCAAGGTTGTTTTCCCCGTTCCTGCATAACCCTTTAGGATAAAGACACGGTCTTTGGAAACATTGACGAAATCAAGAATCTTTTTGAGTACATTTTCTTGACTGATGGTCAGTTTAATATGCGTGATATCACTTTGTTCCATTTCCCAAAAGTAGTTTCTTAATATTCTCGAAACTGAACAAACCTGAATTCCGAAATCTTCTTTCCACCTTCTTCTGTGACAACACGTTCTGTTGTGGAAGCCACACATTCGACACCCAAATCCTTGAGGCGTGAAACAAGCTGGTAAGTGAACGTCATTTCACCCATGACATGGACAATGACACCAGGGAACTCTGGTCTATCCAAAATTTTGTTGACATATTCCTCGACCAATGCCTCAATACCCTCAGAGCAATCATCGGGAGCAATATCTGGGAAAGGAATGTCAATGATTTCGCCATAGGATTCTGCCGCTTGAACTTGGGCATCCCCCCAAGAAGAAGACGGATGATTCGTCAAGTTAATCAAGACCGTCTTCCCCCCCACTTTAGGGAGTATCCCTTCTATAGGCATAGCGTTCTGTAGTTTATTCTCAATCAGTGTGATGGCTCTCTTTATTTTAGCGATCATCTTAGGAGCAGAAAGTGGCCTCTCTTTTAAGCGGAACCCACAATGATTATAATCATTACGGAGTGAAACAAAATCGTTAAAGCAATTGACAAGTTCCTTATCAAGAAACATTGGATCATCCAATATTCTTACCAACAAAGGCACCCTACTTTCTTCTATTATCCATTCCTCTTTCGGAATTTTACGCACTTTAATATTTATGGCAGACGGAATGAGGCTGCGTAAACTCTCGTCTTTATAGTTAATCTGGTGTCGATGGCAGAAGAATGAGATAGTCCCCTCTTCAAGAAACGTAGTTGCAGATTGGTATTGATGATTATCAAAGCACCAACGAGCTGCGGCAATGGCATTAAGCACATTCTCACCTTCGTCAAAAGAGGCCAAGGAAGAGTTTACCTGACTGATAAGCGGAGTTAAAGGTTTGATGACACTCTGTTCGGTTTTAATGATATTTGCTTTAAGTTGTTTAACACTGTTCGATTCCGTGACAGAGATTCCCCTACAGGTCTGACGTTCGTCGGCCACATTCTTGATGCTCCCCACCAGACTTTTTAGAATCTTTGCATGTTCTTTCAATGCCTCATCAGCAAGATTTCCCTGATTGCTGAGGATGGGTGTCAAGGAATCCTTAGAAAGCATCTCCAACTGTTCGGTGTATCCATTCTCCAGATAATCGGCAACAGCGTAAGTCCAATCTTGAAGTGCTGCCAATGGAAGCAAATCAATGATTGGCGCTATACCTTGGGCATCTTTCATCTCAAAGTTGCCATAAGTAATGCTGCATTTCTTCACCTTCTTCAGGAATTTGGCATAGTTACCCAACACCAGCACCAACATGGGAAGGTAACGGAAACCATGAGTAAGGTCGAAATAAAGTTCATCGCCTTCTTGTATAATTTGCTTTCCTACATCATCCGTTGTAAGAATCTCAAAAATTTTCCAGATTTCCTCCTCATTGACGCCATCAGGAATCTCGACAGCAGTTGCCTCTTTAAATGGAAGATTCATGTCTTTGATTACTCTCTGTAATCCGACATAATGTTCAAACACCTCCGAGTATGGTCGCTGCCGTTCACAGATGCATTCTTTCCAATTCACATCAATAGCTTTCTTTGTGGTTAGGATATACGCAGCATCTGTCTCCGCCCACTCTTTTGCATTGAGAAACTCCAATGTGGCTTGTTGCACAAATCTGGTCTTCGAGGATCTGAAATGTTTGTCCGCTCCGTAGAAGTTATCCTTTCCATAGACACATTCTGCATAGAATCCGGCACCCAGCACGGATATAAAAACTTTCCTTGCCATAATCAAAATCTTTTATCACCGTTTATTTTGTCTTTGCAACAAGTCGTCAATTATCATTTCCAAAGACGAGTTATCAGAAGGGGCGTCGCGTCGAAGTGAGAAATTGAATGTCTGAATTTCATTATCTCTACACTTTTCCATGGCATGCTGATATTTTTCTTTGGTATTCTCATTGGGACGCTCATAAGTGACAAATATGCCCGAAGAACTTGTACCACTAAAATTGCGAAGGGCACTGCGGAACTTGTCAATGTCAGTTATATTATAGACCATTGTCTTGCACTCGACAAACAGAAGCCGAGTCCCTAAATCTACGATAATGTCGATTTCATTTTTTGTATGTCCGTCAGCATCTGCAAAAGTACAGTTCAACCACACATCCTTCACCTTCTGATTCTTCTTGAGTTCAAGGGCTGTCATCAGTTCAAACCACCCTGCATTGAACAAAATGTCGAACACATGTTCACTCTGTAGTTGCTTCGTGACAGATCTATTCCAACCATTTATCCTTATCTCTGCATACTTGGCAAGACTGGAACAAAGGATGGAAGAACCGCTCTCATCATCGCAGATAGAAACATCGTCTTTCAGCCTGGCCTTATCCACATCGTTAGTCATCACGCTGAAAGCTTTCTTATTCACTTTTCGAAGTTTCTCCACTTCTCTCATCACCTTTATGTCATCGTCCGTATACTCGCTGATAGCGACAAACTGTTTCAGAGGGGTTCCATACAGTTCAAAACGAGTCTGTTTGTCTATACTGCACCGATGAGAGGCTTTAGTCATAATGTCAACCATCATATTGGTTTGGTCCACATAGATGAAATGAACAGACGAATGTTCACAAAACACACGAAAAAAGGACAAAGACCACAATTTGGTGCCGCTGGTCAAATTCACAGTCACTTCACAATCAAGATATCTTCCTTTCAGTTGGCGCACCAAATCCTCAATCTGCTGCAAATCGGTTGGTGAACATTCACATATATGCACATCCCTTTTAGGGAACTGCGCTTGAATGCGTCCTGCTTCTACACGACTCTGGGCAGAGCACACCAAAACCACCGTGCTGGCCTGTCCATCATCTTTGATGCCGATATAAACCGGGACAGGCTGACCTCCCACCAATGATATGTGAACCTTCTTCATCTCATAACTACTTGACAGTTAATTTCACAAACCCGAACAGATATGATTCGTCATCCATCCGCCGCGTTTTGGGAAAACCATAGCTTTTGTATAGCTTTTCATTTTTAGGTCTGCTCATAGGCACTACCACTTGATTGAAGATTGCAGAATCGACAACTTCCGCCCACGCTCCTGTAATGAACCTCCATCCTATGGCTTGTCCCATTCTGAGCACACATTCACAGGGCAGACAGGAATTTATCTCTTCTAACATTTCTCCCATATTTTCCACATACAAAGCCGCGTCCTCGCCCCGTGACTCCCAATAATCTATTTCCGATTCAACCAACGCACGGGTATGTTCGTTCATCAGTTCAAACAGCGCTGTCTCATCACTGATTCCAATGCGGTCATAAAAGCAGTCTTTTATGTTCATGCGGAAATTGGAGGTGTTGTTAGGGCCAATAGCTTCCACCGCTTGCTGCTTGCTTTGGTCAATCAGACCACCCTTTTGCCGAATATTGAGATTGATTTGCTTGACGGCTATTTCAGAGCCTTTATCAAAATAGGCATCTCCCGTACACAAATACCGGAAAAGGTCTTCCTCTGGTTTTGCTCCCAGAACCTTTTTCTCCATATTAAGAAGAACTTTCTTTTGTTCACCACTTCCTTTACACCCTTCCAATTCTTCCACAACTCTTTGGCGAGCCAAAAATGCCATCACTGCCGTTCTGATTGCTCCTTTGATACTGCTTCCAGGGATATATGGACGTCCCAGGCCATCGTGCATGCATTCTTTGAGAGTCCCGTTTGCACAAGAGATATCGGCATAATTCAAAATCTCTCTCTTGGAGAAATCCTTATAACAAATCCCCTTCGTCCTTTCTTTCACAAAGTTTTCCGTATCATTTCTCTCCACAGCCTTAACCCATTGCCGTATGGTCTCCTCATCGGTGCCAACGATTTCCCCGAGCTTATCGATGTCCAGCACATAGATGAAAGAGTCCTCTCCCCGTGCCACAACAAGAAAGTCATTGCCTTGCTGCAAGAAAGAGCCATTGCCGATATGAATCTGCGTAAGAGTTTTTATTTGAATGTCGCTCATATTCTGATTCCTCATGAGTTACTTTTCGGTGACAATATTCTGATGGGCAGAACGATAGACTTACCATTGCGATAGACAGGATGCTTGACGGTTTGTACGCCTACGTCTGGTGTCAGATTGACGATACGGCCTATAGTTGTAGTGCCCGCATTGATTCGGCTGAAGACCGATCCTGGCAAAAAGGCATAAACAGCATTCTTACGCAAAGAATTGTACGGTTCTGTGGTTATCCAGCCACCCCTACGTGCAAAATCGTAAGCCACCTGGTCGGATGCCAATAATTGAGTCAGTTGTTCCTTATCTTCAGGAATGAGCACAGACAGGGAAACCACATGGTCAGCATCTTCAGGACATTCAACAGACCAAGGCTTTTCCACGGCCTCCCATTCAAAGAAGCCCAATCCCACATGCCGGTAAGAGCCAACCCCCTCTCCTGCAAGGATGCCAAGAGCCTTATCAAGCAAGGTTGTGTCGCCTTCTGCAAGAAAGTACAAGCCCGAACGGTCTGAAAATGTGACACGGTCCACAAAGAAAGGCTCAGTCCCATTGGCACCAGTCCGGTCAGCGATACTGGCTCGCTGAACAACATTGGAATGGAGAATATTCGTTTCGCCCGCAGGAAAACTGCTGTCTGGCAAAACAAGAAACTCCCCGTGAATGTTGTCAAGCATATCCTTACACTTTCCCTCAAAAAACTTCTCACCATGCAGAACCTTCGGATAGAGTCGCTGATCCACCCATTGCACCTTTTTCACCATCTTCGTTTTGGTGGGGTCATCCAAATGCGGGAAATGGATTTGGCAAGGCATCGGCATGAAGTACGTTACCTGACTCGCCGCGTCTTTCTGATAATAGGGGAACAGACTGCTGACCGTAAATCCCAAGTCGCCTCCGTCAGGAATCTGCACACCAACAGAAGAGAGACAGGCAGTCAGTGCCGCCTGCAGCGTGTCGGAATGGATTGTTCTCAGGCTGGTGCCTGTGTCACTCCGCAAATTGCCCACGTGCAGAGGAGAAGTGAAGTGCAGTTTGTATATCTTGAATGAAGCCATAACCAGAGACGGGACGATTTTACAATTTCACACCAGGAATGACCTTCCATTCCTTTCCATACACATACGCTGTGCCATCAAATTCTCCGAACCGAATCTGTCCGTAGCCACGCGAACCACTGCCACCCAAATAGTCATTCTCCAACAGGCTGACACCTCGCTTGAACAATGTCAGAAGCTCTTCTTCTGTCGGAATATCCTCATCACTTTCCGTTGCATTCCACACATTGATAATAAACTCGACATTGAAGACAGCACCCGCCGGAACACGCTCTATCTGGCGCGGATTCTTTGCAGTGCCACTCAAACGACTGACGGTGTTCTCAAATTTGTTCTCCGTATATGGCATGTCAAGACCTTCGCGCTCCTCCAGCTTTTCCTGCCATTCGGGAGTCAATTCCGCATCGCGCACAATGAGCCTCGATGGCTGGTTCTTGACACCCCTTTTCTTATTTTCCGTGACACCAAAAAGTCTGTTCACACAAGCGCTTCCGCCAACCTCCGATGCACCCTCCTCTTGTTCCAGCAGACAGCGCATCTTGCCCTTCAGCGAACTGCCGGGAATATAAGGCTGATTCTTTTTCGTTGCCAATTTGATAACGGGAAGGTCGATACCACCAATTTCGACGTTATCCTTATTACCACCAATATGAAGACCTGTAAGCAATTCGATGGTGGTATTTATCTTGATTTTTTTCACTAACTGTGCCATGACTAATGTGTTATTTTGTTGATTTTGTAATTTCCGCTGCCTTGTGATAAGCCACAATTGCCTCGAAGAGAGAGATAAAATTCTTGAACGCCAGCTTTTTCCCCACCCTCTCTTCTTCCACTGTCACATCGACAGCCTTCGCAATGATGGCATAGAAAAATTGAAGTTTTGTATATTCTTCGCCCTTCAGGTCCTTCTTAGCACGCCCCACGGCATAAGCCAGTTTCGGCTTTAGCATCACAAAGGGGCCCTCCTTATATCCGGAAATCTGCTGACGCTTCACTTCGCCAAAAAACTTACGCAGCTGGGAGGTCGTCATCTCCTTGCCCACATTATCAAATCTCGGCTTTCCCCATTTGTCCCTTTCCACATTTCCACACTTGTCCTTTTTCACCTTCGTGTCAGGCAATGCCAAATAAGTCCCGCACATTTCGGCAAACACAATGGTTGCAGAACTGATGCCTTCAGCGATAGCCTTTTCTATTTCCGAGTTGCTCAGAAGACCCTCGCCAAACTCCTTTGTCAGATTCTTTTTGTCAAAGTCCATAATAGTCCTATGCTTTAGTTTTTATTCAATCCGTCTCTCAAGATTCTCTCCGCCCATCGGGCAGCCAGCACAACCAGTTCAAGTCCTCGGTCATTGACGAGTTCCCGGTCTTTCAGTTCCGTGCAGAATCTCAACAGTTTCTCATACTGCTGCCGTTGGGCTTCATCGCGCACATTCTTGTAGCCCAGGAATGGCTCCATGTAACGGCTCATATAGTAGCTGATATGCCAAATGTAGGAGAAATCTTGCGGTTTCCCCTCTTTCTCACGCACCTTGTTCATGTCAGCCATGGAGGAGTAGAGCATGATTTTGTGCAGAATGCTTTTGCTCAGGGGGAATTTCTCATGGCCGATATATTCCACAAACTTATCCTTGTAGTATTCCACCTTGTCAAATTCGCCATTCCACGAAATGGCTTTGCCAAAAAGACAGAAAGCATTCTTTTCGCCATCATTGAAACGCTTGGCCATGCTCTCCGCCTCGCCAGCCATGTCGGCAGCCTTGGCAATGGGGAACTTGGGGTGCACAATGACCACGCCACCCGAAATGCTGATTCCATCCTTAGCAAATCGCGCCACGACCTCATCATGAATGAGCTTGGCAAAACAAATCAGTTTGTCCCAGCGGCCCACCACAAACAAATCGTCGCCACCAGCATAAATCACATTCAGATACTTCTGATACATCTGAACGACATAGCCCTTCGGCCGCTCAAAAGTTTCCGTGAGCAGACGCATTTCAATCTCATGCTCGAAAAAATCCACCAAGGCAGCAGAAAAACTCTTGTATTCTTCCAGAGAATCAAAACCATCAATGAAGCGTTTGCCCAACCTGTCCACATCCATGCGGAGTATCCCCATGTCAGTGCCGTCCACATACTGCTCAAAAGAATCCTTGCTCCTGTTCAGTTCCTGCCCTTTCAGCACCTGCTTCCTGACCGACGGGTGAACGATAATCGCGTCATCCTGACCATTTCCCCCGATGGTGATGTCGGCCGCCCTCAAGCCAGTCGCGTCAAATTCCATTCCCGTGACGGCACAAACGCGGTAGTTCGCCCCCATCGGAAGCCCCGAATTGGTTTCGTCGTCCCCAAAGAAATCTTGCGGAGAAGACAACAGGATTTCCTTAAACTTCTGATTCTTCTGCTGTACAAAACCTTCATTGACCACTTCCCACAAGCGGCCAGGCCCTTTCTTGCGGTCGGGAGACTCTGACACTATCTGGCTGACGGGATCCAGTCCGTATTTCCCCTCCACGTCAAAATAGTCATCTTGCTCCGCAAACCGCACATAACAGATGTTGATGCCAAGCATGCCCATATATTCAGTCCAGAATTGCTTGCGTTTCTCTGTCAGGAAAGCGTCAATGGCCTGACACACACGTTCCACATTCTCGTTCGCAATGCCAGCAATGAAATAGAATTTGCCACCAGAACAATACAGTTCTTCCATGGCACTCACACCCTGAAGCCGGATGGCGCTTTGCAATTCGTCACACACTGTCCTCATCTCCTCGCGCAGGGTGGCAGACCTTCCTTTCAGGCTTGCTGCCGCCTTCTTCGAAGAGATGTTGTAGAGGAACTTCTGGATACCCGAGAGGTCACCTCCCACAAAGAGTTTGTCATATTCCCTTGTCTGTTCCATATCATTCATAAAGGATTCTCTTGCAGCCTATGCTCTTCCTCCGTGTCCGTACCCGTGTCCGTTCTCTTTTTCCTGTCCATATAAACCACACCGCATCCGATGCTGGCATTCTTGCCGATGCCCAGATTGTTAGGAATGGAGAGGTTGCAGTCAAACTCGGCATTGAAGGCCATCATGCCCACGTTCTTGTGGTGAACCACATAGGGCGCGCAGAGTTGAGTGATAGTCACCAGCAGTTCCTCCTCCAGATGGATGCCAAGCCCCTTGAGCATAGAAAGCAGATTGCCTTTCAGGATGTTCTCCAGCAGAGCTTTCCGCTCCGCCTCGTCCGCCGCCTGATAGAGAAGGTGGTTCTTCGCGTTGAGCGGCAGCCAGCGGAGCAGATGGTAGTGGAAAAGATTCGTCCAAGTCTGCAGCAGGATGCGGGCCGGCACAATCCGCCCGATGCCGCATCTCACCTCACGAGTTCCAACCGTGAGACTTTCAGGCATCTGCGAGATGAACTGCCCTATCACATCGGCCCCCTCCTCCACACAACTGATGGCAGCCTTTCCGCCCAGCCGCTTGTACTGGATGAGCGGATAGGCATAGCGGAAAGAATCCTCGCCAGTGTGGTTGTGATAGAGCAGGTTGGCACGGTCGCCCAGACTTTTCAGCACGGCACCTCGAAAGAGCGGTATCTCCTTGTAGCTGATGGGCAGGTCGAAATTCACCGTCAGCACCCTGATATGTTTTGGCATGGCTTGGTTAAGTTTGGATTTTCAGATTTAGGCGTACTATTTCCCCATGCGGGTTTCGGGCGGTAAAATTACGGAAATAAACACACACCAGCAAATATTTTGGGGGAAAATAAAGAACACACACACATTTTTCCTGACTTTTTCCCACAAATTCTCCTTCCGGCAAGAAAAATCCTTATTGTAATGGAGACTTATAACAGTTGGTAAGACCTTCACTGATAACGTCAGTAGTTGTAATCCTTATTATAATGGAGACTTATAACAGTATTGAACAGGAAACGATAAAGAAGGCACTGTTGTAATCCTTATTATAATGGAGACCTATAACAGTAACAAATGGAGGTGGACGATGATAGGAACGTTGTAATCCTTATTATAATGGAGACCTATAACAGTTAGATACGAAAAGGAAATAATTGAACACCTGTTGTAATCCTTATTATAATGGAGACCTATAACAGTCGTATGAAAATTCGTCCTATCACCGGAGTGGTTGTAATCCTTATTATAATGGAGATCTATAACAGTTGAAGAAGTGAGAAAAATTCACAGGTCACAGTTGTAATCCTTATTATAATGGAGACCTATAACAGTTATGGTAACAATTTATAGATTTAATTATCCGTTGTAATCCTTATTATAATGGAGACCTATAACAGTGAAGGTGTCCTCTCAGCAGATAGTGTTGGGTTGTAATCCTTATTATAATGGAGACCTATAACAGTGAAGGTGTCCTCTCAGCAGATAGTGTTGGGTTGTAATCCTTATTATAATGGAGACCTATAACAGTTGAAGGAGGAGAGGATGTTTGCAATGTTATGTTGTAATCCTTATTATAATGGAGACCTATAACAGTTGTCTTGTATCTATGCCTCAACTTCCTTAGGTTGTAATCCTTATTATAATGGAGACCTATAACAGTATCATTGACGAGGCTGATGCTATGGACTCGTTGTAATCCTTATTATAATGGAGACCTATAACAGTTATTACAAAAATTAACGGACAAGTGATAAGTTGTAATCCTTATTATAATGGAGACCTATAACAGTATCGTCCTATTCCTAGAGAATCTTGGGAGCGTTGTAATCCTTATTATAATGGAGACCTATAACAGTATAAATTTTTATATTATGAAAGCTTTAAAAGTTGTAATCCTTATTATAATGGAGACCTATAACAGTTCACGAACTCCATCGGAAGTACCAGATTTAGGTTGTAATCCTTATTATAATGGAGACCTATAACAGTCAAGCGCAACATGTGTATGCGTAAATTATAGTTGTAATCCTTATTATAATGGAGACCTATAACAGTCAGCAGAAATACTTACAGGCGGACATCATAGTTGTAATCCTTATTATAATGGAGACCTATAACAGTATATTTGGGATGCTCTGGAAAAAATTTTAGTTGTAATCCTTATTATAATGGAGACCTATAACAGTGGAGGATATTCAGAGGAAGAAATCATAAAAGTTGTAATCCTTATTATAATGGAGACCTATAACAGTGTGCCCTTCAGGAATGGGCAGGGAGTTGTAGTTGTAATCCTTATTATAATGGAGACCTATAACAGTGAATGACCGAAAAAAATTTATTCTGGATTGTTGTAATCCTTATTATAATGGAGACCTATAACAGTCATTTGTTTCTTCTTAATCTCGCCTGACTCGTTGTAATCCTTATTATAATGGAGACCTATAACAGTAAATTATGAATACAACAGTTAAGGGACATGGTTGTAATCCTTATTATAATGGAGACCTATAACAGTACCTCCAAAGAATGTGACAACTGGAATGAGTTGTAATCCTTATTATAATGGAGACCTATAACAGTGTAGTCAGTCATCTTGCCCTCCCTGAAACGGTTGTAATCCTTATTATAATGGAGACCTATAACAGTTATTAAGGTTTGTCAACTCAGGAGAAACTCGTTGTAATCCTTATTATAATGGAGACCTATAACAGTTGCAGTCTGCATAACATATCTGCCTATGGGGTTGTAATCCTTATTATAATGGAGACCTATAACAGTAAAATATTAACTTTAGTATTAACCAATTAGTTGTAATCCTTATTATAATGGAGACCTATAACAGTCTATCCGCATATTCTGCAAAGGCAGGACGTGTTGTAATCCTTATTATAATGGAGACCTATAACAGTTGGGTGTCGTTCGCACTCTTCAGTACAAGTTGTAATCCTTATTATAATGGAGACCTATAACAGTAATGAACAGACGTTTCGGTTTTCGTTTCCGGGTTGTAATCCTTATTATAATGGAGACCTATAACAGTTAAAGATGCAGTACAAGAAAGATGACCAGCGTTGTAATCCTTATTATAATGGAGACCTATAACAGTTTTTGCCTATTTGACAAAGATAGTAACGGCGTTGTAATCCTTATTATAATGGAGACCTATAACAGTATATATAATGTATGGTATTTATTATCAACAAGATAAAAATCAATCCATCTCCTCCAAAAGAGGGTGTTAAGGTGGATTTGGGTACAAAGATAAGGGTTTTATCTGTTTCTGCCAACAGAGGAGGAGTTTTTTTGATGAGGTTGCGGAAGATTGCCGTCGCCTTGGTCACCGGGTGTGCCCGTCGCTGCTTCCACCCGTCCGTCGCTGCCTCTCTGAGCCTTGCGCCGTAAGGCTCGTGAGGGCAGCGGCGTAAGGCTCGTGAGCTTTACGGCGCAGGGAAGTTTGGGAAGTTTGGGGAGTTGAGAGTTGACAGTTGACAGTTGACAGTTGGGAGTGGACAGTTGACAGTTGAGAGTTGAGAGTTGAGAGTTGACAGTTGAGAGTTGACAGTTGACGGGTAAATGAAGGCAGTCCGCCATGCACAAGGAGGCATGACGGACTGCTTGTTTTCGTGTGTGTGTGATGGATGGAACGGGCTATTTGCCGGAGTCGAGTTTCCACTGGCCATCTACTTTCACCACGCGGTTCTTCTCGCTCTTGGCCGAGCCGTCGCCATACTTGACGGTGTAGTTGACCTGGGCAGATTCGTCGCCCTCTTCCATCTGCACGTTGTCGATGACAACATCGGCAATGCCGCCTTTCTTGTCATACTCCTTGGTGCCTTTCTC
>AUXO016043704.1_pt1 | contig 13379 bp, 17 predicted proteins | sample 768731 | NCBI WGS metagenome assembly AUXO01 (sample SAMN02715735, study PRJNA202380) | gut metagenome | biome: sheep rumen | host: Ovis aries | place: New Zealand: Palmerston North
TATGAATTCCAAACTGCATATTCATATAAAGAAGAAAAGATGAGTGATTATATTAAAATTATTTCTAAAAAATTAAATGAAATATGTAAATATAAAGCACCTAGAATACCAATACTACCAGAAGTAGTTAATTCTGAATTTGTAAGTAGTTATTTAGGCTCTCTTGAAACTATTCCAATAGGAGTAGAAAAAGAAACACTAAATATATCTACTCTAGATTTAAAAAATACATTTATGTATAATATCACTGGTGATGATATATCAAATAATACTAGATTCATAAAAGGTTTAATTAATAACACATTAATGATGAATAATGCAGAATGTATAGTCTTTGATACAAATAGTATATTAGGAGAAATTAATAGAGATCGTATAACTTATAGTAACGATATATGTCTTAAATCAATAGAAAGATTAAAAGAAATATATAATAGTAACGATCCAGAAAAGATTAATATATGTTTCATATATAATATTAATACTTTGTTAAATAAACTAAGTGCTACAGAAAAAGCTGGTTTTGTTGAATTAATTAATAGTTGTAAGAATAAAGGAAATATAAGAATATTTATAATTGATACAATAGATGCAATTAAAACAATGGCGTTTGAGCCATGGTATAAACCAAATGTTGACTTCTCAGAAGGTATTTGGTTAGGTGATGGTATCGCAAATCAATTTACATTAAAAGTAACCACAAATGCTAGATTACTAAGAGCTGAAGTAGAACCAGGATTTGGATATATAATAAAAAAAGGAAAAGCTACTCTAATAAAATTAATGTCTGATGAATAGGAGATAATTATGAATAAGAATAAAATATTAATAGAATTAGAAATACCTTTAATAGAAAAAAAATATGATTTATTTATTCCTATAAATAAAAAAGTAGGCACAATAAAAAAATTAATAGAAAATGCCTTAGTAGAACTAATAGATAATGATTATAAAATTAGAGAAGATACAAACCTTTATAGTAAAGATACTGGTGAAATATATGATGTCAATAAAACAGTAAGAGACACAGACTTACAAAATGGTTCTAGAGTAATATTAATATAGGAGGGATATTATGTCAGATTATAATGCATATGTAACTTCAGTAAATAAAATATTTGATTATTTATCTAAAATGAAAGTTGGATGGAGTAGTTTAGATAATAAGAATTATATTGAAAGTATTGAAGAATACAAACAAGTAGTAATAGAAAATGCAGAAAAGTTTAAAACTGATGTAAATGAAGTTGAAACATTGGAGGCATTAGGAAATGATAGATAAATTAAGCTATGATGATGTTTTATTAATATCACAAGAATTAAAAAAAGAATCTGATATAGTAAGAGAATTAGCCTCTAAAAGAAATATAAAAGAAATAATAGACTTTTCTTCTACTGTAGAAGGATACTCTAAATTTCTAGAAAATACCGTAGGTATAAATAAAGATGCTGATGAAGCACTGAAAGAATTAAGAGACAAAATTAATAAGTAAAAAAAAGAATTAAAATTCAAAATATTTTAATTCTTTTTCTTCGTCTAAATTTATTCCACTAATATAACTTTTATTTAATAATAATTTATCTAAATCAACATCTTCCCCATTTAAAAAATCAAATACTTTCATTAATATACTACGAGCTTCTTTTAAAGATTTTAAATATAAATCAACAAATGATTCATTACTAACCATATCATAATCACAAGGATTTCTCCATTCTTTATGATTACTATTTAAAAAATTATGTTTATCTTCTAATGGATAATAATAACTTAAAGCTTCAAATCTAAATACTCTTCTAGGAGTAAAAGTATCTATTAATTTATAGAAAAATCTTTTAATACCTAAAGTATCTCTTCTAAATAAATTAATAAATGTATTCATTTGTTTTAATGATTTATAGTATTTAGATGACATACCTTTAATATTAAATGTAGTATAAAATGAATAATCTATAGTATTTTCTAAATCCATAGAAAACTTATTTTTATTATACCAAAACTTAGACATTTTAAATTTATATGGATTAGTATTTTCTCTTCTTTTAATCATATCATTATCTAAAAATACTTCCATAAAATGATGAATATTATTATATTTATAAGTACTACGATCTTTTTTATTAAACATGCCTGTCTTATATACTATATATGGATGAACAGTAGAATCTAATACATAATGTGAAATAAATCCTACTATAAATGAATATGTATCTTTATCATCAATATTATGCGTTTTAACAAAGTTTAATAAATTAATAAAAAATTCATTAGTCTTATGAGTATGAAAATAATATTGAAATCTTCTTAAATTCTTTCCAGAAGATAAAGATAAAATATTATAAAACATAATACTATCAGTACTTTGTGCAAACATCTTAGTTCTATTTAAATCTATCTTAGAACTAATATTATCTGGTAATACTTCATATAAATCTTTTGCAAAATATGCATGTGTAATTGTAGCTGGCATATTATACCTCCATTACTAAAAGTCTAAAATTATTATAACACTATTTATATTATTTTTATATATATTGTGTTATAATTTATAATAGGTGAGATATATGGTAGAAAAACAATTTAAAACATTAGATGAACAAATAGATATCTTAAAACATAAAAGATTAGTAATTAAGGATGAAAGATATGCTAAAGAAGTATTATTAAGAGAAAACTATTTCTTTTTAATGGGATATCGTCACCTTTTTATAAAAAAAGATAAAGAATTTAAAGATGGTACTACATTTGAAGAATTATATAGTCTATTCTTATTTGATAGACATCTAAGAAATATAATATTTAAATACTTATTAGTAATAGAAAATAATTTAAAATCAATTTTTTCATACCAATTATCTAAAAAATATGGTTATAAAGAAAAAGATTATTTAAAGAATAATAACTTTACTACAGCACCAGAAAAACAAGCACAATTAAATGATTTATTAAGAAAGATGAAAAGACAAATAAGAGTAAATGGTAGTCAACACACAGCTACTCAACATTATGCATCTAATTATGGATATATACCACTATGGATATTAGTAAAAGTATTATCTTTTGGAATTATAAGTGAACTATTCCAAGTATTAAAAATAGAAGATCAAAAAGAAATAGCTAGTATATATGGAATAGATTATGAAACATTTATAGTATATTTACCAATATTAGCCAACTACAGAAATTTATGTGCTCATGAAGATATTTTATATGAAAATAGAACACAAAAATGTATTGATGACACTATATACCATCAATTATTAAAAATAGAAAAAATAGATGATGAATATACTAAAGGTAAATATGATTTATTTGCACTATTAATAATAATAAAACAATTATTAAAAGAGGATGAATTTAAAAACATGACTCTAGAAATAGAAAATGTAGTAGAAACTCTAAATTATAATTTAAATACTATAAAAATAGATGATGTATTAAATAGAATGGGATTCCCCATCAATTGGAAAGACCTTTCAAGAATTGAAAGGAGTACTGATTTAAATGAATAAAAATATAATACAAACAATTATATCTTTTATAATAGGAGCTTTAGTAATGTTTCTAATAATCACAAATTTATATAATCCTAATAGAACACAAATAATAGAAAAAACATCACTAAATAAAGCAATCAATAAGATATATGATGCAACTGTATCTATAGAAACATATAATGCATCTATTAAAAAGAATACAGGAACAGGATTCTTTTATAAAAAAGATAATAAATATGCATACATCCTAACAAATGAACATGTAGTATCAAAAGGTGATGATGTAGAAATAATAACTTCTAATGATGAACAAGTAAAAGCAGAAGTACTAGGTAAAGACCAATATCTAGATCTTTCAGTATTAAGAGTAGATAAAAAATATGCTAAACAAATAGCTATAATAGGTAATAGTGAAGACTCTAAATTAGGAGATACTATATTCACAGTAGGTTCACCCCTAGGACATAAATATAAAGGTTCTATTGCTACAGGAACACTTTCAGGAAAAGATAGACAAGTTGCAGTAGAAACTACTGATAAAGAAGATTGGATTATGAAAACTATTCAAGTAGATGCATCAATTAATCCAGGTAATAGTGGAGGACCACTTCTAAATATAAATGGAGAAGTAATAGGTATTGTTTCATTAAAATTAGTAGATGATGATGTAGAAGGTATGGGCTTTGCTATTCCAATAGAATATGCAATGAATTATATTGATCAATTAGAAAAAAATGAAAAAATAAAATATCCAGAATTAGGAATAAAAATAACTGAATCAAATGATACATCTACATTATTAAAAAATGATATTGATATAAATCAAGAAGATGGAATAATAGTATTAGAAGATAAATTAGGTCTTAAAAAAGGAGATTTAATTATAAAAATTAATGGTCATGAAGTAAAAGATATGAATACTTTAAAATATGAATTATACCAATATAAAATAAAAGATAGAGTAGGAGTAACTTATATTAGAAATAATATAAAGAAAAATATAAAAATAACTCTATCATAGGAGTAATATGGAAGAAAGATTAAATGAATTAGAAGAAAGAATAGAATTCTTAGAAAAAAAAGAAAAAAGAAGAACTATTTTTTCAATAATAAAATTAATTATATATATATTAATAAGTATAGGATTAATATATTTTGGATATAGAATATATACAAATATAAAAGAAACTATAAAACCATATAAAGAGATAATAGATAAGACAAATAGTGTAGATAAAAGTATTAAAAGTATAGAAGATTTATTTAAATAAAACTAGATTTAATCTAGTTTTTTTGTGTCATTTTACCTACAAAACCATATCTTATTATAGAGGTGAATTTATGATAGAAGGTATAATTGTAGATGCAGGTCATGGAGGAATAGATAGTGGTGCTGTAGGTAATGGACTATTAGAAAAAGATTTAAATCTACAAGCAGCTAATTATATGTTTAATAGATTAAAAGAATTAGGAATACCTGCTAAAATGACAAGAGATAATGATGAGTATCTTCCAAAAGATGAAAGAATAAGACGAGTAAAAAATCTATATAATGATAGTCCAAATACAATACTAGTATCAAATCATATAAATGCAGGAAATGGAGAAGGTGCAGAAGTAGTTTATTCACTAAAGAATAACTCTACACTAGCAGATTTAGTACTTAATAATATAGGAGAAGCTGGTCAAATAAAAAGAAAAACATATCAAAGAAGATTACCTGAAAATCCTAATAAAGATTATTACTATATTTTAAGAGAAACAGGTAATACTACACCAATACTTGTAGAATATGGTTTTATTGATAATGTAAATGATTCAAAAAAACTAAAAAATAATTTAAATGATTATGTAGAAGGAGTAGTAAAAGCAATAGCTGAATATATAGATTATCCATATACACCACCAGGTAGTGGAGAAGTAAAAGATTATTATACAGTAGAAAAAAATGATACATTATATTCTATATCTAGGAGGTTTAATATTCCAATAGATGAAATAATAAGAATAAACAATTTAACTAGCGATATCTTATCTATTGGACAAAAAATATACTTAACAGAAAATACTCAAGATGAAACAATATACATTGTACAAAAAGGAGATACCTTATATTCAATATCTAGAAAATTTAATATACCAGTAAATAAATTAATAGAATTAAATAATTTAACTAATAATGATATATACCCAAACCAAGAATTAATTATAGTAGAACAAGATCCAATTATTAATAATAATTATGATATATATGAAGTAGTAAAAAATGATAGTTTATGGGCAATAGCCAATAAATATAATATTAAAGTAAATGACTTAATAGAATTAAATAATTTAAATGATTTAAATATAAAAGTAGGACAAAAATTATTAGTACCTAAACAAAAAGATAATATATACATAGTAGAAAAAGGAGATACTCTATGGAGTGTAGCTAGAAAAAATAATATAACAGTAAATGAATTGAAAGAATTAAATAATTTAACTAGTAATATAATAAGTATAGGTCAAATGTTAAAAGTAAAATAAAAAAAGCACTAAGTGCTTTTATTTTGTTTTACTTCTAGCTTTATATACACCAAAGCAGATACCACCAACAACTACTAAAATAATAAGTAGTGCTAGAACATCAGAACCAGTTGAATCTTTTTCAGTTTTCTTTTCAAGATCAGGTAAAAGATTAATAATATCATATCTATCTTTTACATCTTTTTCAAACTCAGATTTAATTTGTTCGATCATTTCAGGTGTATAACTTTCAGTAAATCCATTCCATGATTTATTACCAATAATGATATAAGGAACACCTTGAGCTTCTTCTCCTCTAGCTTCAGCTACTCTTTGCATTAATTCAGCATTTTCTTGATTATACCAAGTTTCATAATCAACTATTTGAAAATAATCTCCATATTCTTCTTCAATACTTTCAAACCAAGCTTCAGCCTCTGCACAGTGAGAACATCCTTCTCCTCTAAAGAAATATATTTTTACTTCTTTTGATTCAGTAGAAGTAGTTTCTTCTCCTTCTGCAAATACTGCGATTGGTAGTAATAATGCAACGAATAATACTAATAAGTATTTTAATTTTTTCATTATATCCCTCCTAAAATAATAATATCATAAATACCCAAATTAAACAATTTTTTTATTAAATTGAGGAATAAAACTCTCACTAGCAGCATCACCTTCTTGAACAAAAGCATTACTAACACCAATACTTAAAGCATAATCAATAACACTATCATATTCTTTATCAGTAACTTTCCTATTTAAATTACTATACTTACATTTATTAATAGGTGTATATTGATTCATAATACTAATAAATATATCATCACCATAAGTTCTATATAAATATTCAATAATTTTTTTACTATCATCAATATGTCCAGGTAATATTAATACTCTAACGACTAATCCTTTTTTTAATAAACCATTTTCATCAAATTCACATTTTCCAACTTGTCTATACATTTCATCTATAGCCATTGTAGCTGTTTCAAAATAATTAGAACACAATGAATACTTTTCTCCTAAACTATCATCAAAATATCTAAGATCTGCTAAATATATATCAACTAAATTCCTACAAGCTATAATAGTACCAACATTTTCATAACTACTAGTATTGTATACAACAGGTATTTTTAGTTCTTTATCTTTTATTTTATGCAAAACAGAAACAATATTAGGAACGTAATGAGTAGGTGTAACTAAATTAATATTATGAGCACCATTACTTTGCAACTCTAACATAATTTCAGATAGTCTCTTATTACTAATTAATTTACCATATCCATCAATACTAATCTTTTTATTTTGGCAATACAAACATCTAAGATTACAATTAGAAAAAAATATAGTACCACTACCATTATCACCTGAAATAATAGGCTCCTCCCACATATGTAGAGAATAATATGCCACTTTTACTTTATTAGTAGCTCCACAAAAACCCTTTTCATGATATCTATTAACTCCACATTTCCTAGGACATAACATACATCTTTTTAATAACTCCATAATAATCCCTCTAAAATATTTTATCACAAAATAAAAAAATAGCCGAAGCTATTTTAATACTACATTTAAAATCATAGCTATTAATATTAATCCAGTCATTATTAATAAAGCTAAACTAATATTAAATATACTAATAACCCCAGATTCTTTATTACTAGTATTAGGAGTATCTTTTTTAACTAATTGTTTATGAATATCATTTTCTTGAACTTTATTAGATTCCTTAACTGGTTCAGGGGTATTAAACATTTCGTTTAATTCATTATTAACAACAGGTTTTTCTACACTAACAGGTTCAGTAGTAACTGTTTGATTCTCTTGAACTTGTTGTTCATTTTTCTTTTTTTCTTGTAACTCTATAAGTTTATCTTTTGGAATAGTTGCCATGAATATTCTAGTATCACCAAACATTCTAACAAATTTCTCTTCATTAGTTTCTCCTACTTCAAAACCTCTTTCTTTAAATAAGTTTTGAGCTAATCTTAAAGTAGGTGATATAGCAGCTACTGTAGAAACATCTTTTAAACTTTCATCTGTATCTAATATTTCAACAACTTTATCTAAAGCATCATCTAACTTAGGAGCTACTACATCATTAAGATATTTAGTAGGACCTCCAGCGTTAGCCATTTCTTCTCGTACAGATTTAGGAACGACATGAATATGAAGAGTATTATTAGAAACTCTACAATCAAACAAATCATTTAAATCATAATGTTTTTGTTCTTCTTTAGGTATTTCTTTTTCTTGAAGTTTCTTTTCTTTTTCTTGTTTCTTTCTCTCAATAATACTAATCATTTCCTTAGTAATATCATCATAAGTTAAATTAGTATATAAGTATCTATCAACAGCTTTTCTTTTTAAATCTTCAACGCTTTCGGAAAACAGATGACTAAATCTTCCATATAACATTTCTACAAATGTTTCTATATATTTCTTTCTTACTAATATTTCTCTATTCATATCTTGATTCATATCATCACATCCTAAAATAATTATAACAAATAATAATAAAAATTGACAATAAAATAAACTTAAATTACAATTAAAATAGAAAGGAGAATTGAGATGAAAAAGTATATTGCTGAATTCTTAGGAACACTTGTATTAGTATTATTTGGAACAGGAATAGCAGTTGTGTCAGGGGGAGACCTAGTAGCTACATCATTAGCTTTTGGTTTAGCTATTGTTGCTGAAGCTTATGTAATAGGTTCTATCTCAGGATGTCACGTTAACCCAGCTGTATCTTTAGCTATGTTAATTAATAAAAAACTATCAGTTAAAGATTTTGTTTGTTACGTAATATCTCAAGTATTAGGAGCTATCGCAGGTAGTGCAATTCTATTCTTTATCTTAAGTAATACAAACTTAGGAACTACTGCATTAGGAGCTAATTTCTATGGAGAATTATCTGCTAATAACATATCTTTAGTAGCTGCAATAGTAACAGAAATAGTATTAACATGTGTATTTATTTATACTATTTTAGGAGTTACTAGTGAAGAAAAAAATTCTAGTGTTGCAGGAATAGTTATTGGTTTAACATTAACTTTTGTTCATTTAATAGGAATACCTCTAACAGGAACATCAGTTAACCCAGCAAGAAGTCTAGCTCCAGCTATATTCTTAGGTGGAGAAGCTATAAGACAAATATGGGTATTTATTTTAGCACCACTAGTAGGTGGAACTCTTGCTGCATTCTTATTTAAATATTTAAACGCAACTAAAAAGAAATCTAAATAATACAAAAAACACCTAAAAAGGTGTTTTTTTATTTTTACTTTGTTATAATAAAGCAAAAGTGGTGATATTATGAATCCAATTGAATTAGAAAATAAAATAAAAGAAATGTCTACATCACTAAAAGATAAAGATATAGTAGAATATTTTCCAACTATATTAAATAACCTAGAATTTATCATTGAAACATATAATACTGAAATAACTGGGTTATCTGAAGAGGATAGAATTAATAATATATATAATATAGAATATCAAAAAATAGATTATCTAGCTGAATTAATAAAGAAATATATGGAACTAACTTGGCAAAAAGAATTTAGATATGAAATAATTCCAGGATACTTATTTAATTCAACTGCAGGATATAATCAAAGAGATGATATAGTCACAATCTCAATATTTGGAATGATACTGAATTCAACTAATACAATAGACTCAATACGCTCAATTGCCCATGAATTTCGCCATCAACTTCAATATAGATTTCTCCATGAAAAAGACTTTGAAAGTATTTTAACATATCCACCATACTTTATAACCATAATGAAAAATGCCCTACCAAAAGAAATAAAAACAATAATAGATGAAGAAGGATATGTAATAGGGAAACCATATTACCAAGATAATTATAAAAGAATATATACAGAAGTAGATGCTAATCTATATGGAGTAGAACTTGCTACTACATTTTTAAAAGATCTATATAATAAATATCCAAATAAAACAAAGAAATTAGAAAAACAATTAAATAAAATACAAAAAGAAATAGAAAAAGAAAAAATAGAAACAGTAGAAGGATTAAAAAATGAAAAAAGAATAGATGATATCTATGTAGAAGAAATACGCACAAATAAACCAATAACTTCAACTGTAATAGTAGATGGTGAAGAAAAAGATGCATTATTATATACAGATAAATGTATAAAAGAAGAACCATTAATTGATGAAAGATTTGAAGTATTAAAATTACTCACAAGAAATAATGTATTTAAAAACTACTACCAATTAATAATAGATAAATATAGGAATAGAGAAGAATATGGGAATGTTGATAAAGTAAATGAATTATATGAAAATATTGTAAGAAGTGACCCAATATTAACTATTTCTAAATATATATTAAATAAAGATAAAGAAAGTATAAAAAACTTTTTAAAAGTACATCCTACATTCATAGATGAATACAAAGATGAATTAGATGAATTATTATCCACATTAACTGTGGATAATCAAATAGTCAATTTATTTGAAAAAGAAGAAAACATACAAAAGAAGAAATAGAAAACAAAAGTATCTTTTAAAGATGCTTTTTATTATGCTATAATAAATATAATAATAGGTAGTGATAGTATGTTAGAGAAGTTAGATAAAAAAGAATTAATTAGTTTTACATGTTTAACAGTAATAATATGTGGATTTATTGGATGGAATATAGAAGTAATATTCTATTATATAGATAGTGGATTTAAAACTATTTATTGGAGAGGTGGTAACTTCTTACCTTGGATTAATATATATGCTTGGGGAGCACTTCTAATGATTACTCTAGCATACAAAAATAGAGAACACCCACTACATGTATTTTTAATAAGTATGGCAAGTGCTGGACTACTTGAATTACTCTCAGGTTATTTCCTATATGGCGTATTAGGTTGGACTAAATCATGGGATTACACTCAAGAAGCATTCTCAGGATTTACTATAGGTGGTTATGTTTCAATTAGAAGTTTATTAGGATTTGGAATTGGCGGATTATTCTTAATATATATATTAGTACCATTATTAGTAAAATTAGTAACTAGTAAACATAAAAATAAAGTATTTATAATAAGTGTGGTATTATGTTCTATTGTAATGATAGATGAATTATATAATTTAATAATAGCTCACTTAATTCATACTCCAAGAGCTAGAGATATATATCGCCCATTAGGATTTAAATATTTATATTTTAAGTAGGTGAATTATGAAAGATCTAACAAAGAAACAAAAAATCACAGTAATATGCTTATTAATAGTAATTAGTGGAATAATAGGATGGCTTTATGAATTTATATTCTACTATGCAAATAGTGGATTTAAAACATTCTACTTTAGAGGAGGAAACTTCCTACCTTGGATTAATATTTATATGTTTGGTTCATTTATTATATTAGGAACTACATATAAAGTAAGAAAACATCCAATATTAGTATTCCTAATTAGTTTAATAGGTACAGGTATATTTGAATTTCTTTCAGGTTATATCCTATATGGAGTATTAGGTTGGACTAAGTGTTGGGACTATAATAATGAAATACTTTCATGGGGTAATATTGGAGGATATGTTTGTCTAAGAAGTGTATTAATTTTCGCTATAGCAGGAGTAGCATTAGTATATTTCATAGAACCAACTCTAATAAAACTAGTAAAGAAATATCCTAAACTATATTACATTAGTATAGTATTAGCTAGTATATTCCTATTAGATGAAATATATAATTTAATACTACATAGAATATTTAATTTACCAGATTCAATAGAACTATATAAGAAAATAGGATTTAAATATTTATTTTATAAATAGAACCACTAGGTTCTTTTTTTATACATTGTATCTAAAACAAATGTTTGATATAATAAATGTGTAAGTTATTTACTAAAGGAGGTTTGGATGAACGAAATAATAAATAGTAAAAATATTGAAAATATGATTTATGAAATTGATGGAAAGGAGGTAATGTTAGATAGTGATTTAGCAAAACTATATCACGTTGAAACAAAAAGAATTAATGAAGCAGTTAAGAATAATCCTAATAAATTTCCAGAGAGATTCAGTTGGTTATTATCTATTGAAGAAACAGCAAAAATTTCAAGGTCGAAAATTTCGACCTTGAATATCAAACAAGGTTCTAATATTAAATATGGTGCTAGGGTATTTACTGAGCAAGGAATCTATATGCTCGCAACAATATTAAAAACACCTATCGCAACAGAAGTATCAATAAGAATAATGGATACATTTGTAAAAATGAGACATTATATCAACTACAATAATGATATATTGCCACGAAGATTTTTATTACTTGAAGACAAAGTAGATGAAAATACAAAAAGAATAGATGAATTATTTGATAAATTCAGTCCAAAAGAAATTGCTAAAGATACTATCTTTTATAATGGAGACATCTATGATGCCTTTTCAGTATTATTAGATATATTCAATTTATCAAAAAAAGAAATAATAATTATAGATAACTATGTAGATAAAGAACTCCTTGATATATTAAAAGAAATAAATAAAAATATTATAATAGTTTCAAAAAATATAAATGAAACACTAAAAGACAAATATCTAAAACAATATAATAATATTACTTTTATAAATAATAACTCATACCATGATAGATTTATTATTATTGATAGAATAAAATTATTCCATTGTGGTGCTTCATTCAAAGATCTAGGTAAAAAATGTTTTGGTATAAGTGAAATGGAAAATAAAAAAGCATTAGAAATAATCATACAAGATATTACAAAATAAAAATATCCACAATTATTGTGGATATTTTATGTTTTTAATTTATAACTAAGTATACCACTAACTAATAAACAAGGTATATCTATTATTAGTGCATATAAACTAATACTCTTTAAAATAGAATCATCCCAAGGACCTCTATATAACCAGTTAAAATACATATTAAGAATAAATATAACTACAAATATAATACTACATATCCATGTAACTACATTTACTAACTTTAAAGTAGTATCAACTTTCTTCTTTAACATAATAAAATTATCTTCAGCTTTATTCATATAATCACTCTCCTTAATTTTCTCTCCACTTAATAATTCATTAACATTAATATCTAATTCACTACATAAATCCTTTAATAAAGAATAATCAGGCATAGTATTACCATTTTCCCATCTACTAATAGACTTACTAGTAACACCTAATTTCTCTGCTAAATCTTCTTGTGTATAACCTTTTTCTTTCCTACAATCATAAATAAACTTACCAATTCTTTTTTGATCCATATTATCTCCTTTCATAGACAATTATATTATTAATGTTTAATAAACTACAGGACAGAACCTGAGAGTTATATATTTATTTTAACATAATT
>AUXO017457930.1_pt1 | contig 13378 bp, 17 predicted proteins | sample 768731 | NCBI WGS metagenome assembly AUXO01 (sample SAMN02715735, study PRJNA202380) | gut metagenome | biome: sheep rumen | host: Ovis aries | place: New Zealand: Palmerston North
AAAAAAATATGAAATCAGCATTCTGGCAGAATGGTAAGTCTCTTGACTATACCAATGCAGGCGAAAGCAAAATTCCGGCAAATACAGTTGTCGTTATAGGTGACAGAATCGGTGTTGCAGGTACCGATATTGCTGTTGGCGAAACCGGCTCTCTTCTCGTTGAAGGTGTTTTTGAAATGACTAAGTCAAGTGAAAACGCAATTACAATCGGTAAAACCGTTTACTTCGACGGCACAGGTATCACAGAGGCGGCAAACGACGGAGCACAGACTCCCACAGCATATCCTAAGGCTGGCTATGCTGCCTCGAGCGCAGCAGCTGCCGATTCAAAGATTCTGGTCAAAATTGACTGATATGAGGTGATGTCTTTATGGCAAAAAAAAGAAAACTTGTTGCCCTTATGTATCTCTGCATTGGGAATTATGAGTATTTCCTTGGCGATGAGATAGACGAGGACAATGTTGATGCCGAGGCGCTTGTTAATTCTGGTGCGGCTATATGGGTGAATCCGGATGTCGATTCAAATACTCCGAAAGCTCGTCTCGCTACTGCACAGGTGGGCGATGTCGGAATAAACGTTGTCGGTGCTGAGACGGAGGTTTCAATTCCCGGTACGGTACCTAAGACGGATTCCAGAAAGAAAAGTTCCTCAACCACTCGCAAAAAGAAGAAGGCTATCAGTGAGTAACTTCAAAGACATTGTGCAGAACGATATTCATTCTGTGTTTTTGAACATTCAGGAATTCGGCGAAGAACATTACATTGATGGATCTTCAATGCCTGTTATCGTTGACGATTTTGAAGCAAGCGAAAGAGAGGTTAAGTATGCCGGAGACCGAAGCGGCACATATAAAATACATCGTTTGATTTATGTTGCAGAAAAGGACTTCGGAGCTTTGCCTACTCAGGGAAGAATTATCACTTTTGACGGTAAAAAATATACCGTTCAGGATGCCGTCAGTGAAGGCGGTGTACACTCAATAACACTGGAGGCGGTAACTAATGGTGATAGTGCAGGTAGACGATTCCCTTCACAATATTGAAAAGCGACTGGGTGCCTTGTCTTATAAGGCACCCAAGGTGCTGGTTAAGTCGATAAACGATACGGCTACATGGGCCCGAAGAGAGTTCGCCCAAGAAGCCAAAAAGACATACACAATCAAGTCAGGTGGTTTTAATCGCTCGATGAAGATAAAAAAGGCTAATTATTCTTCATTGGAAGCTATCATCTCATCAGAAGGTGCGCCAATTGAATTAAAGCAGTTTAAGTATTCAGCGGGCAAAAAAACAACTAAAGCACAGGTAATAACCAGCGGAGGTCTGAAGGAATTACAGCGTAATGGAATTAAGGCCTTCGTTGCTACCTTCGCTTCAGGCCACACGACAATTGCTCAAAGACGAGGCTCGGAACGCTTACCAATAAAGGTATTATTTTCAAACTCTATACCAATGATGCTCGGAAACGAGAAGCGAGTATATGGCATTGTCGAGCCGAAAATCCAGGAAAAACTGGACGAGTATATTTCTAAACACATCAAAAAGGTATTGGAGGGATATGAATGAGTCTTTCAGATTTGCAGAATGCTCTGTACAACGAAATGCAGGTCATGCTTGCGGACTATCGTGTAAAAGACGAAACTAATAACCCCTCACCGTTTAACTTTTACAGAGGAAAAGTTCCTTTGAGGACATCTGATGAAGATCCGTCATATATTCCATATATTCTTGTTAGAGTAAGAGAAGGCATTGTCCCTGAATCTCAAAGCGACAACTCAACCGCCAAAGCAGTTATTGTTATTGCAGTTTACGATGACGGAGCGGATTATGTTGTAGAAAACGACGTTCTTAGCGTAATTCAAAGGATTATTGAACGTTTTTCTAAAGATGCTCTTTTAGGCGATAAATACAATTTTACCGGACGGATGGAATGGGCTTTGTCAGATGAAGATACATATCCTTATCAGTTTGGCGGTGTTGAAATAGAATTTACTCTTCCAACTATCGTCAAGGAGGACGATTATTCATGAAAACACAGAAAAAGGTGAAAGCCGAGGCCACTATTGTTACTGAGCCTGTAATATATATTGGCCCTACTTTAAGAGGGATAGTAGCGAAAGGGACTATTTTCAAAAACGGATTTTCCGATGCTGTCAATGTTAAAATCGCCGAGTGTCCCTCATTCGCCGAGCTCTTTGTCCCTGTTTCTCAGGCAGGAGCGGCACTCTCAGATATTAAAAAGCACAGAGGCTCAATATTTGCTTTTTACATTCAGGTTATTAATCATTTTTTTAAGGAGGAATAACAAATGCCTTATAAGCACGGAATAAAAATTTCCGAGAAAAACACAAGCGTGTTAACGCCGGTTACTGGTATGTCCGGACTTCAGGTCGTATTTGGCACCGCACCCGTCAATCTCATTGAGGATCCCTACGGTGCAACAAATAAGCCCATCATTGCTTTTTCGATGGATGAGGCAATTGCGGCTCTTGGTTACAGTGAGAATTACACTAGCTATACTCTTTGTCAGAGCATGGATGCTTCTTTCAAGAAGTTTGGCGTAGCACCTGTTGTATTTATCAATGTTCTTGATCCGAATGTTCATTATGTTGCGGTTGAGGCAACAGATTGTTCTGTAACCAATAAACAGGCGGTTCTTAAAGTAAAAGGCGTGTTGCTTGACAAGGTCGTTGTTACGGTCGGCGAAACAACGCTTACCAATTCAACACATTATGTTACTTCGTTTGACGAAGATGGTAATGTTGTTGTGACATTTACGACAGCTGGCATTGCTGCACTTGATGGTGCCACAACTGTTAAGGTCAGCGGTAGGAGAATTGATCCTTCGGCTGTAACCGCCACAGATATCATAGGCGGTATAGATTCTACTACCGGAAAGGAAACCGGTCTTGAACTTCTTCGTCAGGTATATCCGAGATTCAACCGCTTCCCCGGGCTCATTGTTGCCCCCGGTTGGAGCCATATACCGTCTGTCGGTGCTGCAATCATGGCAAAGTGCGGTGAAATCAACGGTATGTTCTCTTCGGAGTGTATTCTTGACTTGTCTACTGATTCCGTAAGCGGAGCAGTCAAGTATGACAGCGTTGCAGCTCTTAAAGAGACCAATAACTATAGCGACAACCACGCTATAGTAACATGGCCTATGGCTCTTGTGGACGGTAAAATCATGTTTATGTCTGCAGTTCTGGCTGCTCTTATTGCAAGAGCTGATGCGGACAACGATGACGTTCCCAGTATGTCCCCGTCCAATAAGGATCTCAATATAGAAGGAACGGTCCTTGCTAGCGGTGTTGAGGTTAATCTTGATGAACCTCAGGCAAACACACTTAACAGTGTAGGTATTGTTACTGCTATCAATATGAATGGATGGAAGGCATGGGGTAATAACATGTCTTGTTATCCTGATGTTGAGGATCCCAAAGACAGATGGATACATGCACGCAGGTTCTTCTCTTGGCAGGGTAACACGTTTATAATCTCTTATTTCAGCAAGGTTGATACTCCTGCTAATTACAGGCTTATCGAATCTCTTGTTGACGAAGAGAATATTCGTGGCAACAGTCTTGTAGCTCAGGGCAAGGTTGCAGGAATGGTTATGGAATATAATGCTGATGAGAATACCACCGAGGAACTTCTTAACGGCAGAATAAAGTTTCATCAGTACCTTGCTCCTTATACTCCGGCAGAGTATATTGAAAATACCCTTGAGTTTGACACAACCATGCTGACAAACGCATTTTTAGGAGGCGAATAATATGAATTTTGCTGAATTAACAAACAACTTCAACTGCTATGACGGCTCGAACAATACCGAGAAACTTGTCGGTGTGACCGGTTCTGTAACGCTCCCCGAAATCGAAATGCTCAGTGAGACTCTCACGGCTGCTGGCGTACTCGGCGAAATCGATGCGGTTGCTATCGGCCATACCTCTGCAATGGAGTCTGAAATTCAGTTCAACAATTTGCAGAACAACATTTTCCAGTTTATGTCGCCTAAAAAGGGTGTACATTTCATCCTTAGAGCATCTGTTCAGATGAAGAATACCGCTACAAATGCGATATCTAACATTCCGATCAGAATCGTTGAAAAAGGCACATTTAAGAAATTCACCGGCGGCACCATTGAAGGTGGCAAGCCTGGCAAACCGAGTGTCACTTTCTCCGTTGACTACATTCTTATTGAGATTAACAAGAAGTCTGTTTTTGAACTTGATAAACTCAACGGAGTGTTTAAGGTCAATGGCGAAGACGTTGTCGGAGACATTATGAAACAGTGCTGAGGAGGATGAAAAATGAGCAAAGATAATGCACTTGATAATATCAATGTTGAGGGTTATGAACCGGTTGTTCAGGATGTCGATGACACCGATGAACCCGTAGAACTTGTTTTGAAGTTCAAGAAACCGTATATGTTTGAAGGAAAGGTGTATACCGAGATCGATTTAAGCGGTTTGGAAAACCTGACTGGAGAAGACATGGTTAAGGTTAATAACACCCTTGTTGCTCGTGGCCGACTTCCCGTCCTTCAGGAAATGAGCCTCGAATATGCGCAGGAGATGGCAGCACAGGTAACTGGCTTGCCTATAGAGTTCTTTAAGGGGCTTCCTGCAAAGAAATCTATGCGCTTAAAAAACACCATTTCAAATTTTATTCACGGCGAGGAATAAGCCAAGTCTGGACACGAAAAGAATTTTATAAGGCAGCAGTTGCGCTGTCAATGAACATACACACAGGTATTGATCATCTATTGTCTTTACCTGTGTGTAGTTTTTTAGACCTGCTTGAGGAGGTGAAACATATCCTTGACGAAAGAAATGAAATTAGCCATAAAAATCGCAGGTAAGGTTGATTCTTCGCTTAAAGCCGGGCTCTCGTCAGTCCATTCAGGAATTGCGGGAATTGCAAAGATAGCGGCTAAATCTTGTGCAGTCGCTGCTACAGCGATTGCTGGTTTGGGTGCTGCTGCAATAAAGGTTGGTAAAGAGTACGAAAAATCAATGTCGCAGGTTGCTGCAACTATGGCTATTGATAAATCAACCGAAGAGGGTATGAAAGCATATGAAACCCTCTCAAATGCCGCCAAGGAAATGGGTGCTACCACCGCATTTACCGCTTCTGAGGCGGCGGAAGGATTAAATTACTTAGCTCTTGCCGGTTATAATGCTGAGCAAGCTGCTACGGCACTTCCTTATACGCTTAAACTCGCCGGTGCGGGCGCTATGGATCTCGCAAGTGCGTCTGATATGGTTACTGATGCAATGTCAGCTCTCAACCTTGAAGCGAACGAGCAGAATTTATCTGCGTTTGCGGATCAGCTGGCTAAATCAGCATCAAAAACGAATACAAGTGTCGCTCAATTAGGAGAAGCTATTCTTACCGTCGGTGGTACTGCAGCGAATCTAAAAGGCGGCACCGCTGAACTTAATGCCGCCCTTGGCGTCCTTGCCAATAACGGTATCAAAGGTGCAGAAGGTGGTACGGCGCTTCGTAATATGCTTCTTTCTTTGGAAGCACCTACAGCTGCGGCGCAAAAGCAGTTGAAGGATTTAGGCGTTAATGTTTATGATGCAGAAGGAAACCTTCGCAGTATTAACGATATTTTCTCCGATTTGAAAAATGGAATGGCAGGTATGTCTCAGGAAGAAATGGACTCCGTCTTTTCCACGATATTCAATAAGAGAGACTTGAAATCTGCGAGAGCAATGATGAAGAGTGCAGGAGAGGAATTCTCCGAGCTCGAAAAGACTATCGAACAAAGCGCCGGTGCTTGCGATCAGATGTATGCAACACAGTTGGATAACCTTGAAGGAGATATTTCTATTTTCACAAGTGCTCTTCAAGGACTCGGTATAGAAGTATACGAGAATATCGGGGGTTCTGTTCGTGATGCCGTTAAACTCGGTACATCCAGTCTTGGTAAATTAACGGACGCTTTCAAAGAAGGCGGATTGTCAGGCCTGGTTGGTGCGTTTGGAGAGGTTTTAAGCGATGTTTTGCTTTATGTCGCAGATCTTGCTCCAAAATTGCTCGATGCCGGAATCAATATGATTAACTCTTTGATAAATGGCATCCTTAGTTCTTCCGATCAGCTTGCAGATTCGGCGGTCCAAGTGGCCAGTAAACTGCTTGAAGCGGTTACCACTATCGCACCAAAGCTATTACAACTTTTTGGAACGCTCTTAATATCGCTGGCGTCTTCTTTAGCAGCGGAACTTCCGAGTATGCTTGAGATGGTTGTTTCTGGCATTGGTAATCTCGGGAATATGATTCTCGAATTACTTCCTCAGTTACTTGATGTCGGTATAGAACTACTCATGGCCGTGGTTGATGGTGTTCTCACTAGCGGACCTGAGCTATTCCAGACGATAGTGGAAATAATCAACACTCTTATCAGTCAGTTTAATACCTATCTTCCGAATCTTCTGCAGATAGGAATATCACTTATATCTCAAGTCATATATGGTATTCTCAGTAATTTGCCTATGCTGATTCAGGCAGCGATGCAGCTCATCAATACTTTTGTATCCTTCGTTCTACAGAACCTGCCAATTATCCTTTCAGCTGGTTTTGAACTGCTTTGGGCCATTGTTAACGGTATAATGAACAACCTCGATATGATCATAAGCGCTGCAATAACGCTTGTTATGGAACTGGTCGCAGGTCTTCTCGAGAATTTGCCGTTATTGATATCTTGTGCAATTCAGCTTATCATTGCTTTGGCCGCTGGTCTTATTCAGGCAATACCTCAGATAATCGCTGCAATTCCACAGATAATTATGGCTATCATCAATGGTTTTGCCGAAACCGATTGGGGTTCAATAGGTAAGGATATTATAAACGGATTAAAAGATGGTTTGCTTGCTTGTTGGAACTCATTAAAGGAGACTGCTCAGAATATCTGGAACTCAATTAAGAACATATTCTCCAAAAAAGTTGAAGTAAATGCTTCTGTATCTGGAGATGCTTCAGCAAATGCTCATGCTGCAGGTGGTATCTTTAGACAGCCAACTCTTCTCTCGTCTGTCAACGGTGCTAACCACCTTGTAGGTGAAGCAGGACCGGAAGCCATTCTTCCTCTGGACACGTTATGGCAGCAGATGTCCAATATGTATAATCCTGCCATTAACACAATCAATAATAAGCTCAATATTCTTGCGGAGAGAATCGGTGCTGATAAATCAGAAAAGACTATTGACACTTTCTCTGATACACCACCAATCACTTACTCTCCTACAATCATTATTCAGGGTAATGCCAACAAGGAAGATGTTGAAGAAGCTCTTAGTATGAGTCAAGAGGAGTTTGAGCGAATGTATGTTAAAATGGTTAAAGACCATGACCGCACAAAATTTTAAAAAGGAGGCTCATTATGTCGGATAAAACTTACAAAACATTGCAGGGCGATACATGGGATTTAATATCTTATAAGCTGTACGGAAGTGAGAAACATATCGACGAATTAATGCAGGAAAACATGCCGTTCGTTGATTATGTTGTCTTTCCGGCTAATATTATTCTCAATGTCCCTGAATTACCTGTAAGCGATACTGACCTTCTTGCTCCTGAGTGGAGGCGGACGATATGAGTAATCCGAGAAAAGCTACTGTGTCATTCAGAAAAACGAATGGCACGGGCATTAACTTAACGCCTTTTGTGAGGAGTTTTTCATATGTTGATGTAGCCAGCGGAGCGAGCGATTCTTGTTCCGTTGGTTTGCACAACATTGACGGCCGTTTTCTGAACGATTATCTTCCCCACAAAGGCGACAAATATGCTGCATCCATTACAATAAGTGACTGGGAGCGTGAAGACGAACAAAACAGTGTTAACTGTGGCACTTTTGTCTTGGATGATTTTTCTTTTTCAGGGAGGCCACTTGAGGCCTCCCTGAATGCGATATCTGCTCCTTCTACCAGTTCGTTTATGACAAAAAAAAGAACTCAAACTTGGAGTTCTGTAACAATTGAGCAGATTGCTCGTGTTATCGCAAATCGTTATAAATTGGAACTGTATTACGATGCACAAAGCATAAAAATAAAGTCACTGGAGCAAAAAGGCGAAACAGACAGTTCCTTCTTAAATGATTTATGTGATACTTATGGAATATCCATGAAAATCTTTTATAGCAGATTGGTTATATATAGCCGAGCCAAGTACGAACAGAAAGAGCCGGTTCTCACTATAGCGGAAAAGGATATGAAGTGGAATCTTAACTCTACCATTGAAGGCGTTTATACAGGTGCAAAGTATTCATATACAGATCCCTCAACAAACGAATCATACGAAGTAACGGTTGGAACAGGTTCACGCTGGTTGACTTGTTCTGGTGAGGCAAGTTCGGAACAAGATGCAAAATTAAGAGCTTGCGCAGCTGTAAACAAATCAAACGAAGGTGCTATTACACTTAGCTTTAAAATTCCGGCGAACAAAAGAATTATTGCAACAGCTGTTATTCGAGTAAAAGGATTAGGTAAGTTTGACGGTAAGTACTTCATTACTAAGGTGTCGCATTCTATCGGTTCAGGTTACGAAATGAGTGTCGAAGCATACAAACTGTTTCAGAGGTTAGGAGGCAAATCATGAGACAAGGTCCTGATATAAGAATCGGGCGAGTTTCTACTATTGATTATGAAAACGGTATGATATCGGTTCAGTATCCGGACCTTAACGGTTCAGTTACTACAACGATGCCGGTTTTATCATTAAACGGGGAATATTCAATGCCTGATATTGATGATAATGTTCTTGTTGTTTATCTCTCTAACGGTTCATCTATTGGAATAGTACTTGGGTGCTTTTGGAATATATCTAACAAGCCGCCATTGAGCGGTAAGAATGTTTTTTATAAGCGACTATCGGAAGATGCCTTTATTTCATACGAAAACGGTGAGCTTTTAATCAAAGCACCTTCCGTTAAGGTTGTCTCTGATAATGAAACTAAGACTATATAGGAGGTTAGGCCATGCTTGGAAGCTGGGGAAAAAGTGTCGTTTTTGATGTCAACGACAACAAGGTCTTTTCGCCTCGTAATATGAATTATAACAAGAGTGGCAGATGGCACTCACACTCGATTGTGAGTGATAAACCTATTACAGAGTTTTTAGGGCCGGAGCTTGACCAATTCACAATGCAAATCGTTCTTGATGTCATGCTCGGAGTTAACCCTTCAGCTGTTATCAGTGTTTTTGAAGATGCTGTTGAAAACGGCACGGTGAATCCGTTAATGATAGGCCCCAGGCGAATTGGTAAAAACAGATTCGCAATATCTTCTATTTCAGAAGCGTACAATGTTGTTTATAATGGCGGACAATTGGCGAGAGCGACCATAGATGTAACTTTTAGCGAATATCGATAAGGGGTGATCCAATGGAAATTAAGCTTATTTCAAATGATATGAGCGGTAATCTTATCGCCAAAACAAAAGAAACTATTAAAACTATTATTGAAACTCCCGAATCAAGTGTTCCGATGAATCGGGGATTAGGGTTGAATCGTTCCTTCCTTTCAACGTCTACCAAAGCAGCACAAAGTATGCTTGCTCAAGAAATAATAGATAAGGTTGAAAAATATGAACCCAGGGTAATTATTACTTCGGTTTTGTTTGAGACCGCTTCGGATGGTTCTTTATCTGTAATTGTTGGTGTAGGTCGCAATGAGCATTACGAAGAAAAAACGGTATCAAATTCGGCTTCGGCAGATGATTCCAACGAAGAATTTTATTACGATGACGAGGATTACGATGCGGAAGATTTTTCAATCAATATAGATGACAACGACGAGGAGGAATAATAATGATTTCACAAATTGAAAATTTGCCCGAAATCAGTTTTATTGATAATACTTCTGCAGAAGAGATTCTTAATAAACTGATAAGTGATTATGAGGAAAAACTCTCGGAGTTAAGCGGAAAGGAAATACACCTTTCGGATGCGAACGAGGATAGGCTGTTACTTGGTTCAGTCGCACTGGTTATTGCTCAGGCGTATCAGTATATTGATAGGGCGGGAAAGCAAAATCTTCTTAAGTATTCATATGCCGAATTTCTCGACAATATAGCCGCTTTAAAAGGCATATCGAGAATAGAAGCTCAACCTGCAACTCTTGTTTGCAGATTCAGTTTGTCGGAAACGAGAGCTTCAAATACGAGTATTCCGTTAGGAACAAGGATATCCGCAAGCAACGATGTCTATTTTGCCACTACTGAATATGCCGAAATAGCGGCTGGTTCGTTGTATGTTGATGTGCCTATGAAATGTACGGTGGCTGGTTCATCTGGAAACGGTTACGCAATAGGAACATTGACCACTCTCGTAGATCCTATCGCATATGTAAGGGCTGTATCAAATACAACAGTAAGTTTTGGCGGTACCGATATAGAAGATGATGATTCTTTGAGAGAACGTATTTATCTTGCACCTTCAGCTTACAGTGTTGCGGGCCCAGAAGCTGCATATATATACTGGGCAAAGACTTTCTCAAATGAGATCACGGACGTTAAGGTATCTGTGGATCCTGAAGAGCATCCGGGCGTTGTTTATGTTTGCTTTTTGCTTAGCGGAGGTGTAATTCCAAATACTACAATGATTGAGGGATTGGCTGATTATCTCAGTGATAATAACATAAGACCTCTTACGGATTTGGTCGTCGTTCAAGCGCCGACAGTAAGCACTTACGATATAACTTTTACCTATTATATCAATAAGAGTGATTCTGCCCAGGCGATGTCAATTCAGAATGCTGTAGCAGAAGCAGTCGAAAAATACAAAAGCTGGCAGAATGCTGAACTCGGAAGAGATATAAATCCCTCAAAGTTAATCGAAATGGTGATGTCTGCCGGTGCAAAGCGTGTTGTACTGACATCACCTACACATACAGCCATATCAGATACAACGGTTGCGGTCGTAGAAACTACAACTGTTACTTATGGAGGTACGGAAGATGATTAATTTACAGAGTGTTGATATCTCTGAATTACTTCCAAGCAACTTGAGGACGGACAAGGCTAAAGCGTTAGGTTATGCCGTTAAAAAGGCGCTTTTTAATATATGCAAGTATGCGGATTCTGTTCGTGTTATGGCTATGATTGACGATATGCCTGAAAACATTGTGAATTTTTTGGCTATTGAATTGAGAGCACAGTACTATGACGAATCACTAAGCTTGGATGTAAAGAAAAGCATTGTTAAGAAGGCACTTGAGAGATATCAGAAAACCGGTACTCCCTCGATTATCATTGATTATCTGGAAAGTTTAAGCGGAGATGGCATGGTTACCATTAAAGAGTGGTTTGATTATAGCGGTGATCCGTTTCATTTTTCGGTATATATGACCGTTCCAGATGGTACCGTTATTGATGAGGCGTTTATTGCAGATATCGAAAATAAAATATCTCAATTAAAAAACGCACGATCCATCCTTGATGAAGTTGGCTTATTGCGTAACGGTGAGAGTGCTACAAACATATTTTTGGGAACTGCTTCTGTTCAGCAAACAGAAGGTTCACTTGGAGAGAGTGCCTCTATTATTGGCCTTGCTCCCAATATTCTTGGCCTTGTTGATGGACAGGACCGATTTTTAACATTAAACGGCAAATTATTATCTGTTGAAACGGAGGAGTAATTATGAATTTTAAAAATCCCATCATTACACAGACTGGTATCGATATGAGTACAGCCGCTTTTTTCGGAAGTGCAACAATAAATATCGACTCAATTAAAATCGGAAGTGGAATAAAATCCAATCCCGATACAGCTACTGGTTTGCAGAATTATGAGCTTGATGCAGAGATTATCAGTTTTGAACGTAAAGGTCGTAATATTGAACTGGTTTTCACCTTTGACAATTCTTCTATAGAAGAAGGGTTTAGTTGGAAAGAATACGGAGTGTTTGCAACACTCACGAACGGAGAACTGACCAGTCAGGGCTTATATGCTTACGGTTACGATGATTCTGAGAATCCTCAGGCCATTCCAAAGTTTACAGGTTCAAATTCATATGTAAAGAATAAGTATAAAGTCGTTTTGGCAGCGAGAAACGCTGATAACGTTACGGTTACTGTGAGTACCGAAGCTGATTATGCGCTTGAAGAAGATCTTGAAGCTCATGTTGAAGATTATAATAATCCTCATGCGGTCACCAAAGAACAAGTCGGGCTTAGCAATGTTGACAATGTGTCGACTAATGATGCTACGCCCACTTTCACAGAAGCTGAGGCACTGTCTAACATCAATTCAGGCGAAAGGGCTACAATTATCTTTGGTAAAATAAAAAAGGCAATATCAGCCCTTATTTCGCATATTTCGGCTGGTAATCCTCATAATATATCTATTTCGAAAATCGGAGCTGCTGCCGCAAATCATAATCATTCGGCGACTGAAATAACTTCTGGTATTTTGCCAGTATCAAGAGGCGGAACAGGTTATGATAGTTATGCAAAGTTTTCTGCTGCTTTTATTCCGTCTCTGTTCGGAAGAGGGTTTTCATACGCTCAGTTAACAGGAGCCGATTATAACAACATTACAGATGGTGGCATATATTTTTGCTCATGGGATAATAACAATCCCCAAACTAACGCTCCAAGCATTGGTACCTTATCCGGAAGTCTGTTTCTTGTCGTTTTTAACAACGGTAATAATGCGGTTTTGCAATTTGCAATGGCCTTTTCAACAGTCGGCGCCGTTCATCGACTGTATGTCCGCCAGCGTAGGAGCGGCGGAATATGGGGTTCTTGGAGTAGCTTTAAAACAGAATAAGGAGGTTAACTATGAGTTCAGATTATTCGATAAACATTTTAGAAGATGTTGCTGAGGAAAACCCTCAGAACGATAACGATTCTTTGTTTTCTCTTGTCGGCGGTGAATTTAAGCGAATTTCTTTAGATGCGCTTAAAACGCATCTCGCAGGTTCATCCACACAATCATCCTTTACAAAAGATGATTTTTTGTTGTTGTCGACTGTTATTTCTAATATTCCCGAACTTCGCAAGGTGACAATTGAGCAACTTGCGGCAGTTCTCTATTCTGCGTTAACGCCCGGACAGGACGAAGAAGCCGCAAATAAGAGATATGTCGATACAGAAGATGCTAAAAGGCTTCTGTTATCAGGCGGAACAATGACGGGCAATATCGGAATGGGTAATAATCGCATTCAGAATGTTTACGAAATCGCCCTATCGGGCGGTAGCGGTGGAAACGCAAGCAGAATTACAGGCAACAATTCAATAATCAATGGCATTACCGTTTTGAGTGGATTGCTTCCTCCTACAAATGACAATTACGCTACCAACAAAAAATATGTTGATGATGCTGATGCTCTCTCGGAAAAGCTTGCAAACAAGGCGACTGTGATTGATGACAACGCC
>AUXO017371564.1_pt1 | contig 13374 bp, 17 predicted proteins | sample 768731 | NCBI WGS metagenome assembly AUXO01 (sample SAMN02715735, study PRJNA202380) | gut metagenome | biome: sheep rumen | host: Ovis aries | place: New Zealand: Palmerston North
TTTTAGAATTTACTATATTAGGTATATCGTCTCTATCGTGTTTTAAATTTATAACTTCTATAAGTGATTTATCTTTTCCCTCTAATTTATTACGAGGAATAATCATAAATAGAGCGAACCACTTTTTTGATTTAGAGTTTCTAAATACTGAATATCTAAGCTCATCTTCCCAAGGAAATTCTTGTTGAGATTTATATTTAGATTCAATGTATTCTATAACTTTTTTAGTCTGCTCATTTTTATAGACTTCTAATACCGAGCATTTATCCAAGATATCTTTTAGAAAATATTCGTACTCTTGTTTAATTTTTAAGAGATAATTCCCTTCATTAATTAAATCTACTAAGATATATTCTTCGTTTAATTCACTATCTTTTACTAGACTAGTTAATTTGTCATCTTGATATCTAACTTCCATTTCAAAAGGAGATATAGATAGTTTTCTTTTAAAAAGATAAAAATCTTCGTTAAAAGAAAAACCGTAATCTAATAATTTCGAGGTATCAATTATCTTATTTTCTAACTCTTTTTCGAAAGTTCTCATCAGATATTATTTTAATTTATACGCCAGTATTTTTAAATTAAATTTCTTTCTTTTACGATATTTATCATCTCTAGTTATGGTATTATATATAAGATAAAGATTAGGTATACTATGCAAGACAGAGAAACAAGAGTAAGACGCTATGCTGAATTGCGCGATCAAATCGATAGAATGGACACCTTATCTTTTGACGACCCTAACAGAGAAGAACGTTACGGTTTAAATGGAAAAAAAGAAGATGGGATAGATTATGTTCACGAAGAACCAACTTCCGAAGATTTATCTGCTCCTCATATTAAAAAGAATACTCTTTCTATATCCATAGAAGATTTAATAAAGCAAAATGACGATTACACCGTCGCTTTAGAAAAGAAAGAATTAGACAAGAAATATCACTCTATTAAAAAGAAAAAGAGAAAAGAGGGACGCTCTAAATGGTTGATTGTTGCTCTAGCTGCTCTTGTGGTTTTAATAGTTGTAGGTATAATCTTAATTTCGTTACACGCAGGAGGAAAATTGTAATGGTATATACAGTCGCAATTGATGGGCCTTCCGGTTCTGGTAAATCCACTATAGCCTCCAAATTAGCCGCCCGTTTAGGTTTAGTTCACATCGATACTGGAGCTATGTATAGAGCGGTAACTGTTTATGCTTTAGAAAACAATATCGATCCTAAAAATGAAGAAGCGGTTTCTGCTTCTTTAAAGGATATCGATATAACTCAAACTCCTGACGGTAGAACTTTTTTGAATGGTAAAGATGTCTCTAAAGATATTAGAACTACTTTAGCTTCTTCCAATGTTTCATATGTATCTATCTATAAAGATGTTCGCGCCTTTTTAGTTGAACTTCAAAGAAAGATGGCTAAATCGATTTCTGTTGTTATGGATGGAAGAGATATAGGAACTGTCGTTCTTCCTGAAGCCAACGTTAAGATTTATCAAGTCGCTTCAGTAGAAAAAAGAGCGGAACGCCGCTATAAAGAAAATCAAGAAAAAGGTATTCCTTGTACTTACGAAGATTGCTTAGAGAATTTAAAAAAGAGAGATTATATCGATTCTCATCGTGAAGTCTCTCCTTTAAGACCTGCCGATGATGCCATTATTTTAGATACCTCGGATTTAAGTATCGATGAGGTTGTCGATGAATGCGAAAAAATTATTAGAAATAAGGTGAATATTTAAGGGTATGAAAGTGCTTGGTAAAGTCGCGATTGTCGGCGCTCCTTCCACTGGTAAATCCACTTTGTTTAACCGCTTTATTAAACAGAGAAAATCCATTGTTTCTGAAGAGCACGGTATCACTAGAGATAGATTGTATTCCACCTGTGAGTGGCTAGATAAACAGTTTGTTTTAATCGATACAGGCGGAATTGAAGTCGCTGATGTCCCTTTTCAAAAAGAAATTCAAATTCAAGTTGATTTAGCTATTGATGAAGCAGATGTCATCCTCTTTTTAGTGGATGGAAAAGCCGGGTTAACTAACGACGATCAATACATCGCTAAACAATTATATAGAGTCAAAGATAAACCTATAATTATGGCGGTCAATAAAATTGATAATGTCGATATGAAAGATAACGCTTATGATTTTTATTCTTTGGGCTTTGGTGAACCTTATTTAGTTTCTGGAGTGCACGGTATTGGCATAGGTGATTTATTAGATGCGATATGTTCTGCTCTTCCTTCTAAAGAAGAAGAGCAAGAAGAAGGTCAGATTAGATTCGCTTTAATCGGTAGACCTAACGTCGGTAAATCTTCTTTAACTAACGCTATTCTAGGTGAAAAAAGAGTCATAGTTTCTTCTATAGCAGGTACTACTAGAGATAGTATTGACACCCCTTTAAAAAGAAATGGTAAATCTTACGTCATTATCGATACAGCTGGTTTAAAAAGAAAAGGTAAGATTTATGAATCTATAGATAAATATGCTGCTCTTAGAGCTATGGATGCCGTTTCTAGATGTGACATCGTCTTATTAGTGATTGATGCGGAAATGGGCTTAATTGATCAAGATCGTCACGTAGTCCAATTAGCTACTGAAAATAATAAACCTGTAATCATCATCGTCAACAAGTGGGATTTACATACTCACGCTCAAGATGATCAGAAAAAATTCACAGAGATGTTACGTTCGTATTTCGTCTTTTTAGAATACGCTCCTATTATTTATTCTTCCGCTTTATACAAACCTAATTTAGATCAAATTTTCGATGCCATTGATAATTGCTATAGAGACTTTAATGTCAGAGTTCAAACTTCAATTTTAAATGAAATTATTTTAGAAGCTCAAGTTAGAAACGAAGCTCCTTCTTTCAATGGAGGAAGAGTGAAAATCAATTACGCTTCTCAAGTTGCAACATGTCCTCCTACTTTCGTCCTCTTCTGCAACAACCCTTCTTATATGCATTTCTCTTATAAGAGATATTTAGAAAACTGCATTCGTACAACTTTTAAACTTAATTCTACCCCTATTAAAATCATTTGCCGTAAAAAAGGTTCAGGAATAGATAAAATCATATAGATTAGAGATGTAAGCGTTTAAAAATCGATTATTTTGCAAAAAGACGCTTTATTTCTTTGACAATTTTGTTGTCTTTTGGTAAATTTTAAATAAAGGAGATGATTTTATCATGAATATTGTCGAATTAGCTGCTAAAGTTTCAGAACAATGTCAATTAACTAAGACTGATGCTGAAAACATTGTTAGAGTTGTATTTGCTGATGTCGTCGATGCCTTAAAAGCTGGTGACAAAGTTAAAATTGCTGGCTTTGGTTCCTTTGAAGTTAAAGAGAGAGCTGCTAGAAAAGGTTTAAATCCTGCTACTAAGACTTCTATCGAAATTCCCGCTTCCAAGAGCGTTGGCTTCAAAGTTTCTAAAGGCGTCAAAGAAGTTCTATAATTTCTATCCAAAAGCTCGGATTTCACCGAGCTTTTTTTAATGTGTTAAAATTTAGTTATGAAGGATAGTTCATTAATTGAATTGTCAGACTATTTTAAATCTATAGGTATTAAATCTGACGAAATCTATTTTGTAGGAGGAACTTCTAGAGATTATTTATTAGGTCTAGAAGTTGAGGATTTTGATTTCGCTTCTAAATTATCCCCTTCTAAATTAGATAAACTTTTTAATAACGAAGAGAAATATTCCTCTCGTTATTTAAATTACGGAGCGGTATCTTTTAAAATTGATTCTAAACATATCACTATAACTTCCATGCGTAAAGAAAAAACTTATTTAGATCACAGGCATCCTAACGATATAGAATTTATAACTGATTTAAATGTAGATTCTTTAAGAAGAGATTTTACTATAAACTCTATATACATGGATTTAGATTTAAATATTTACGATCCTAATAATGGTAAAGAAGATTTAAATAATAAAATTATAAGAATGATAGGAGATATACCGACTCGTATTAAAGAAGATCCTTTAAGAATTTTAAGAGCGTATAGATTTAAAGAAAAACTAAATTTTGAGATTGAGGAAGAATTAAATACGTATATTTGTAATAATTTTTCCCTTCTCAAGAATATAAAAAAAGAAAAGATAGTTTTAGAGCTGCAGAAGTTTGATAAACTAAATGCAGGTAAGATTATTAATTTACTTAAAGATAATCAAATAGAAATATAGAGGTGAGAATATGGACTTTTCTATCATGGATGTCGACTGGAGAAAGTTGTTGATAAAACATTACAAATCTCCCACTTATAAATTGAATGAAAACGAAGTTGTAGTTTTGTTGTGCCTAGATGATATTCTTTCATCTAACAAGATTTTGGTAACTGGTGAAGATCTTGTTAATTACATGACTTTAACTTCTGAAGAAATAGATGAGATTCTCTCTTCCTTATTAGAAAAGAAATATATAGATTACATAAGGGAAAATAACAAGACTATCACCTCTATTGAACCGATTAAAAATAAAATTTTTGAAGATTTAAAAAGGGATATAATAATTGAATCAAACGAAGCTTCTACCAAGGAAAATAAAGAGAAAGTTGATAATTTATATTCTTATTTTGAGAGCCAATTAGGAAGAGTTTTAACTGGAAAAGAAATCGATAGAATCTCGACCTGGGTCAGGTCAGGAGCAAGTGAAGGTATGATTAAAGAAGCTGTCGAGAAAGTTAAAGCTAAAGGCAAGACTCTTTCGATGAACGCTGTAGATAAAGTTCTCCTTTCTATTCAAAAGAGCAATGATATAACTAAAGAAGGTTATTCAACTATGTCTTCTTCTTATAGACATAGCGATGAAGAAACTATAGATATAGTCACTAAGAGCTGGGTTCCTAAAGAAAAGTGAAAAGAATAGAAAAGGTAGAGCTCCTTTCTTCGTATTTAAATACTATATATCCTTCTACCGAATGCTTCTTATCTCACAAAGATGAATTCTCTTTTTTGGTCGCAGTTATTCTTTCTGCCCAAGCCCAAGATAAGGTCGTAAATAAAGTTACACCTGTTCTTTTTGAAAGATATCCTACAATCTTATCTTTAGCCAAAGCTAAGCAAGAGGATGTTCTAAACATTATAAAAATAGTAGGCTTAGGAAATTCAAAATCTAAAAATATCATCGAATTAGCTGATGTTATTCATTATCAATATCAAGATAAGATACCTCACGATCGCAACATATTGGAAACTCTCCCTGGAGTCGGGCATAAGACTGCTGGAGTTTTCCTAGGGGAAATAGATAATCAAGAAGTAATCCCTGTTGATACTCACATCTTGAGAATCTGCTATAGATTAGGTATATCTAAAAAAGATATCGACCCTTCTAAGTTAGAAGAATTATTAGAAAAAGAATATAAGCATCCTAACAAGATTAACTTCCATAGACAGATGATATTATTCGGCAGAAATATATGTATCGCTTCCTTAAAAAGGAAGTGTGAAGAATGCCCTTTGAATTTTTGTAGAGATCGCAAATAAAAAACGAAACTTTTTAAATAGTTTCGTTTTCATTATTGATATTTTTTTTGCTTTTTTTAGAGACACTTAAGAAATCCATGGTGTACCACAAGATAATTAAAATTTGAAAGACACCAGCGATTAGGTATAAATAATGAATGGAATTTCTAATAGCTTCAATATTTTCTAAAGAAAGAACTAAGCTTACCATAGTTCCCCAAGTTACCCCAGAGACTAAAATCATATTGTAGACTCTTCCTCCCCATAAGGAATTGAAGACAAGCGCTACTATAAAACTTACAGGAATGGCGAAGACGAAGGCTAAATAATTAGGGAATGAAGGTAGGACGATATTCATGACAACAAAGGCGATCATCGCTACTAAGAAGACTAATAAGATAGACAGAGAAGAGATGAATAATCTACTTCTGTAGAAATTTTGAATTTTTTCTTTAGCGGTTTGCTCGTGGAGCATATCATCTAAATCAACATTGTAGACATCAGCGATTTGTTTGAGAATCAACACGTCAGGAAGAGCCTCTCCTCTTTCCCATTTAGAGATGGCTTTATCTGAATAATTAATCTTTAGAGCCAACTGTGATTGGGTTAGATTATTCGCTTTTCTATATTTAATTAGATTGGTTGCAACGATTTCTTTAATGTCTTTTACTTTATTCATACCTATAATTATAATTCTAAAAAATAGTCTGTCAACTCAAATAAAATGAGTAATTCTACTTTGAGTAGAGCCCTCTACTAGTTCTTATTTTTGACATTTTTAAACTGTAGAGAAATTTCTTTTTTGGTAGAGTTATTAAAAAAGAAGATGTTTTATACTTTATTTAATTCTTAGGAGGCGTTTATTATGGCTAAAAAATATAAATTTAAAATTGTAGTAGATTCTTCTTCGAATCTAACTAAAGATTACATAAAAGATGAGGAAGTTGGTTTTGCTATTGCTCCTTTAACTATCAGAGTTGATGGCAAAGATTATGTAGATGATGGAACTATCGATCCTAAAGATCTTTTACAAGCAGTGCACTCTTATGAAGGTAAATCTACTACATCTTGCCCTTCCCCTGCTGTTTATGAAGACGCTTATGAAGATGCTGAAAATGTCATAGTTGTCACTATCTCTTCAAAAATGTCTGGTTCTTTCAACGCTGCTTATGTCGCCTCTATTGCCTCTGAAGATACTAGAGTTCACGTTGTCGACTCTAAAGGTACAGCTGGTTCATTGGTTTTAATTGTCGATAAAGCTTACGAATTAATTAAGGCTGGTAAATCTATGGATGAGATTGAAGAAGAAATCGAAGCTTATAACAATTCTAGACACTTGCTTTTCGTCCTCAATTCATTCGAGAATTTAATTAAAGCTGGTCGTATGAATAAAGTTGTAGCTTTTGTTGCCACTACCATTGGTATTAAACCTATTTGTGAAGCTTACGAAGGAGAAATTAAAACTGCTAAGAAAGCTAGAACTATAAAGAAAGCTTTTATAACTTTAAAAGATATGATTGCTGAAAGAGTTACTGATTATTCTCAAAGGCAATGCATTATAGCTTATTGTGAAGGAGATGAAGAATCTGCTAATTTCATGAAGAAATTAATTGAAGAAGCTTACAATTTCAAAGTTGTTAGAACTATGCCTAACACCTTGCTTTGTTCATATTATGCTCTAGAAGGAAGCTTAACCGTAGCCTTCTAAAACTTGATGATTATAAGATTAAATTCAACAATGGTTATATTGTATAATTTTTAGTAGGAAGAAATTGTTCATCTAATGAAATTATTAAAATCCGTCTTAGAAAATTGTAAACACCTTCTCTTCATCGATTTTGAAGGGACTCAGTTTACTCATGAAATTATCGCTATTGGAGCGGTATTGGTCGATTGCGATGAAGAATATCACGTCATCGGTAAAGAAAAGACTTTTAAATGTTTAGTAAAAGCCAATTCTAACGTCGGTGATGTGGTCGAATCAATGACTGGTATCAATGACGATATCTTAGAAAAAGAAGGTTTGTCTTTTTCGGAAGCTATGCATAGATTAAATAAATTTATAGGTTTTAGAGGTAAGAATCTGAAAGTGTTAACTTACGGTAATCAAGATGCCCACATGCTTAAATGTTCTTACAATCTATCTGATGATGAATCGACATTTATGAAATCTTTCGTTTCATACATAACTAGAAACACTGTCGATATAGGGGTCTTCTTTTCTAGATATTTAAAAGGCGGAAAGAAAAATGAGATGGTTTCTTTAACACACATGAGAGAATTCTTCTCTCTTCCTCCTTCTGGAGAAGCCCACGATCCTCTAGTTGACGCTTTAGATCTCTATCACATTTACATATCTTTTGTTTCTAATAAAGAAGTTTTGAAAGAATCTTATAAGAACCTAGTAAAAAAATCTGGCTTAATTCCTCAACCTATCAAATCTCTAGTCGTCAGATTGATTGATGGTAAAGAAGTTACTCCTGAAGATTTAGATAAAGTATTAGATATTTATTTTGAATAAAAAATATGGTTATAAAATATCCCGATGGAACTATCTATACTCCTCCTTCTAAAGAAAAGAAGGAGAGGAAAAAACCTGTAGCTTTAGATAATTTTGCGAAAAGAGGTATGGGTTTAGAGGACGATATTAATCTTTCCAATGATTTTTATAACGCTTCTAAAGCCTGCTTAGTTTATAAAAGACCCACTCCTATAAGAATAGTAAAAATGGATAAGGTCGATAGAAAGAGAATTAGCGAAGCGTATTTCTCCGCTAAGTCTACTACTGATTACAACGGAATATACAGAGAAAAATACATAGATTTTGAAGCGAAAGAAACCGCCGAGAAAACTTCTTTCGCTTTTAAAAATATCCGTCCTCAACAGATTAGTCACCTTAAAAGTGTAATTGAACAAGGAGGGATTGCCTTTTTTATCATTCGAATGAAGGCTCATAATGAGACTTATTTATTAGCCTGTGAAGACTTCCTTCCTCTTTTAGAAAAAGAGAGAAAATCTATTCCTTATTCTTTCTTGCAAGAAAAAGGAGTGCTAATTGAAGAGAGTTATTCCCCGCGTCTTAAATATTTAGATGCAATAGATAAAAGATTTTTCAATAAATAAGAGAATTATTATATATTTTTATATATAATAAATTATGAAATTATAGGAGGATATTATGCCTGTTGAATTAAAATTAGATGCTAACAAGATCCTTCACAAGCAATTTGAAGGTAGTAAACCCGGATATAATTCATTGCAAGTCGATACTTTTTTAGATACTGTTATTTCCGATTATGAAAATATGGAAAAATACATTGAATCTACCGATGCTAAAGTTAAAGAATTAACTTCCTTAACTGAAACTTTAAATTCTAAGTTAAGCAGAACTGAAGCAGAATTAGCTGTCATGAAAGAGAAGATGAAAAACATCGCTGATAATGAGAACGCTTCTCTATCTAACTTAGATTTATTAAAGAGAATATCCGCCTTAGAATCAGCTTTATACAAGGCGCATATTGACCCCAATACTATTTAATTATTATATAATTAATACACCGGTCTAGATGACTGCTGGTAGTTTATCTATTAGAGGAAAGTCCATGCTCGCACTTCCTGAGATGGAAGTAGTGATTACGCTAGAGGAAAAAATAACTCTAGGCAGGAGGAAGCTCCTGACGGCGGGAGATGACCTAAGGGCAACTATGGTCAAATCCCTTAACGCTCCACAGTGACGAATTTCAGGGAAACTTGAAAGTGAAACGCGGAAAGCCCCTTAAGCGAGAAACCTAAATTTTGGTAAGGGAAGCACGATCCGAGAACTGAATCGGAAAGGGCAAGGTTAGTTTCTAACCTTAGATAAATTGTCATCCTCGACATAACATGGCTTATAGGACCGGTACTTAAAATAGTCTTATAAAATGATATAGGGAAAGGAAACGTTATGAATTTACCTAATAAGTTAACATTGATCAGATTTGCTCTGTGTTTCGTGGTTTTAATCTTGATGGTTTTACCTTATAACGCGATGGGATGGGACTGCTTACCTTTAGGTAATACTGGTTTCAACTTGATTGATTTATTATGTTGCTTCTTCTTTATTGTCGCATCACTTACTGATATGTTGGATGGTAAGATTGCTAGAAAATACAATCTCATTACTGACTTTGGTAAATTCATGGATCCTTTAGCTGACAAAGCTTTGGTCAATACTTCCTTAGTTCTTCTAGGTATTTATAAACCTTATTTGATGCCTGCAGCTGTAGTTGTTTTGTTTATCGTTAGAGACTTAGCTGTCGATGGATTGAGATTTGTCGCTTCTGCTAAAGGTCAAGTTATCGCGGCTAATAAATACGGCAAATTAAAAACTGTCTTCCAAATGGTCGCTATACCTTTTATCTTCTTAAATGGATTCCCTTTCACTTACGTTTCGCCTTTAGGAGCTCAAATCTTCTGTTACATTCTCATTTCTTTAGCTTTAGTTATGTCTTTAATTAGTGGATGTATCTACATCTATAATGGAAGAAATATCATCTTCCCCAAGAAAGGTGAAGAAGAACAAAAATAATGTTAGAAAATTATAAATTAGGTGAACTACTTACTAAAAAGAATTATTCTTTAGCTAGCGCTGAAAGTTTGACTGGGGGAGGATTCGGATATGAAGTCACTTCCCATCCTGGCTCTAGTGAATATTACAAAGGTGGAATGATTACTTATATAAATGAGATAAAAGAGAAATTAGGAGTTAAATCTGAAATCTTAGATACTTATGGAGCTGTATCTTCAGAGACCGCTATAAGTATGGCAGTTAACACCAAGAAATTTTTTGAAAGTGACGTTTCTATTTCTTTTACTGGTAATGCTGGACCCACTTCCTTAGAAGGAAAACCTGTCGGATTAGTCTATTGTGGGATTTGTATTCAAGATCAAATTTATGTCTATTCCAACATCTTTAGTGGAAATAGGCAAGAAATTAGAGAAAAAGTTGTAAAATTTGGTATCGAATTATTAGAAAATTTATTAGAAGATTAAAACTTGTGCAAAAAAATTAAAATTTGCTCGATATAGATTATAGGAGGCCGATTTGTATGGTTGATAAAAATACTGATAAAAATTTAGAGACTACCTTAAAAGACATTGAAAAACTTTACGGTAAAGGATCTATTATGCGTTTAGGTGATAGACCTGTAGTTCAAGAAGGAGTTATTCCTTCTGGGTCTTTACTTTTAGATAATGCCTTAGGTGTAGGAGGCTATCCTAAGGGAAGAATCATTGAAATTTTCGGCCCTGAATCTTCTGGTAAAACTACTTTAGCTTTGCAAGCTATCGCTGAAACTCAAAAGTTAGGTGGAAGAGCAGCCTTCATTGATGCTGAACATGCTATTGATCCTGTTTATGCTAAAGCTTTAGGTGTAGATATTGATAATTTAATTCTCTCTCAACCTGATTATGGAGAACAAGCTTTAGAAATTGTCGATATGTTAGCAGCTTCAGGGGCCTTCGATTTAATTGTAGTAGACTCTGTCTCAGCTTTAGTTCCTAAAGCTGAATTGGAAGGAACTATGTTAGATAATTCAATTGGTTTACAAGCTAGATTGATGTCTAAGGCTCTAAGAAAATTAGCAGGACAAATGAATAAATCATTATGTACTGTAATCTTCATTAACCAATTGAGAGAAAAGACTGGTGTTTTATATGGTAACCCTGAGGTCACTTCTGGCGGAAGAGCTTTAAAATTCTACGCTTCCATTAGAGTTGATATTAGAAGAGGTGAAGCTATAAAAGGAAACGATGGTGAAATCATCGGTAACAATGTTAGAATTAAAGTCGTCAAGAATAAAGTTGCCCCTCCTTTTAGAACAGCCGATACTACCGTGTTATACGGCAAAGGTATAGTTAAAGAATTTGAAATTATCTCTCTAGCCATCGAATATGATTTAATTCATAAATCTGGTTCTTGGTTCTCTATTGGTGATGAGAAAATTGGACAAGGTCAAACTTCAGTTGAAAAATATTTCGCTGATCATCCTGAAGTCGCTTCTGAAATTGAAGATAAAGTCAGAGCAAAACTCACTTCTAATCAATAAAAATAACAATAAATGCGGGGATTACATTCCCGCATTTTGATTTCTCAGCATAAAAAGTTTTGAAATAATTAACATCTAATCTATTTTATATGTATAATATGCTTAGCCAACTAAATTATATGTGTTTTTTAGTTACGAATTTGTCTCTCATATAGAGGAGGAACGTTATGAAAGACTTACCTATTCACACTATGCTCTATCGTACCCATCAAGTATGGGATGCCGCTAATAGAGAAAAAACTGTTGTCGGACTCTCAACTGGACAACCTAAGGTCTTAAGATATTTACTCACTCATCCTAATTCATTACAAAAAGATATCGCTTCTAACTGCGATATTGAAGCTGCTACGGCTTCCTTGATCGTTGGAAGAATGTTGAAGAATGGCTTAATTAAAAATTCTTCAGTTCCTAACGATAAGAGAGCTAGTTGCATCTCTATTACTGAAAAAGGTGAAAATGCTTATGCTGATTGGGTTAAGTACACCGATTCTTTAGAAGAAGAAATGCTAAAAGGCTTCTCCGATGAAGAGAAAGATAACTTCCGTTATTATTTGATGAGAGCATATAAGAACCTCACCGGTAAAGAGATGGAATAAAAAATCTTATAAAATTTTTAAGCCCCACTTTGTCTTGGGGCTTTTATTCTGCTTTATTAAGTAAGTTATATATGAATATTTATATTGTGGTATATTCAAGATATAAAATTTTATGTTTAAAGAATACTTTAACACCATTAGGAAGTATATAAAGATTGAAAAAAAGTATTTCATTCTCACTATACTTGCGGTTGTAATCGAGACTGTTTTTGAAGTCATCATTCCTTTAATAATGGCTTATATGCTCGATTCAGGAGTAGCGGTAATAATTGATGCTAGACGAATATCTGATGAAGTGCTTCTTTCTCAAGGTAGAAGAGCTATAGGACTTTCAGGTATAGGTATAGCTATATGCGCTACTATGTCTTTATTAAATGGGTGGATATACGCTAGATGTTCAGCTCTTGCTGCTACTAAATTTGGACGCCATTTACGTGAAGAACAATTCATTAAGATTCAATCTTATTCCTTCTCTTCCTTGGATAAATTTGAAGCTTCAGCCTTATTAACTAGAGTTATTAATGATTCTAATGTGGTACAAAGAGCGATAGGTAATTCACTTCGTCCCTTAATAAGAGCCCCTTTATTATTACTTTTAGGTATCGTTTTTTCATTTATTTTAAGTTGGCAACTAGCATTGGTATTTGTAGTGTTATCGCCAATGATGGCTTTTATTGTCATTACAATTTTAAGAAAAGTCGCCCCTAAATATGTGTATCTTCAAAAGAAATTAGATAAATTAAATGGCAAAATTGAAGAAAATCTAGTAGCAATTCGCGCTATAAAATCATTCGTCAGAAAAGATTTTGAATGCAAGGAGTTTGATAAAGAAAATATCGATTATAAAAATACAGTTAAGAAAACTCATTCTATATCTAATTTAAATGAGCCTTTCTTTCAACTGTTTATGTATGGTGGAACAGCAATCTTAATGTTTCTAGGAGGTAATTTAATTATCGATGGGCGTATTGAAACTGGTTCATTAACTGGTATTCTCTCTTACGTCTTACAAGTATTTAATTCTTTAATGATGTTATCTAATGTCTTTATTAATATTTCTAAGTCATTAGCTTCTATTCATAGGATTAACGAAGTCTTTAAAGTTGCCTCTCCTATCGAAGAAGATTACGGCCAAGAGAAAGTTAAACTCGGGTCTATTGAATTTAAAAATGTTTCATTTAAATATTTTTCCGATGCTGAAGAAAATGTTTTAGATAATATAAATTTCAAGCT
>AUXO010376049.1_pt1 | contig 13369 bp, 12 predicted proteins | sample 768731 | NCBI WGS metagenome assembly AUXO01 (sample SAMN02715735, study PRJNA202380) | gut metagenome | biome: sheep rumen | host: Ovis aries | place: New Zealand: Palmerston North
CCCCCGCTTGACGTTATCAAGTATCATTGCTCTATGGAGCCCGGACTTTCCTCTTGTAGAACTTTTCAGTTGTTACAAGCGACTACTTAATTTACTCTATGGGTATATTCTATTATATTTTTATGTAAATGTCAAAAAGTATTTATTTTTATTGCATTCTAAAATTTGGATCATCATTGTAATCCTTTAAAGTTTTTCTCAATTTTGTATAATCTGAGTTTTCAGCAATTGCTGTTACAATTTGATTATAGTGTGCGGTTACTGCCGATGGCTTCATTCCAATTTTTTTTGCCGCTTCGGTTGGAGTCATTGGAATTCCTGTTTCTAGTCCGATTATTAATTCTAAAATTGTAGCTCGTTTATCTGATAACCTTGGAAGTAATTTTTCTTTAATAATATTCCTTATAGTCAGACTTGTAGCTATATCTGCTGTTGGATCGATATCAATTATTAGATTTTGAGCATCAACAGGATGAAGTGGCTCCGTATCAATTGGCATACCACTATCGTCAATCAAATCTTCTTCAGGAAATAAAAACTCACTTTTCTCATAGCCCCCTATGCCTTCTAGGAAACTTTCTTTTCCATCTTGGCTTTGTAACTCATCTATACTCACATTATCTTTAGCTTTTTTTTCAGCTTTTAATACTTCTATTATAGATTCTTCATCCATCTCAAGTGCATCTGATATTTCTTTTTGGCTGGGATCGTGAGCATTTTCTTCAAAGTAGGCATCCATAAAATTAGAAACAGCATTAAATCTATCTTTCATATGTATAGGTACCCCGCCTTGTACACAATTTTCAGATAATGCATTATTAAAAAGAAAATGTGATGCATAAGATGCAAATGTCGGCCAATACTTTTTATAGTCGTAACAATTTATTGCATCATACATTTTTAGCGCGCAAATTTGATAAATATCTTCTGGCGAAATAGATTCTAGATTACGCATTCTCTTTTTAGAAGCGACATACATTATTACATTTTTGTTTGATTCATATAATCGATTTCTAATATCAACATATTTCGCATTTTCAGGTACCCTTTGTTCAGTTGGAATTAATGATAATTCTTTAAATAATTCAACTTCTTCTTCCCTTGATAAGCTTCCATGAATTCTATAAATAGCCACATTATTATCTGCTAACCATGTACACAAATACATATATTCATTAGCATTTTCAACCACACTTAATAATTCATCATATTCCAACATTCTGTAATGACGCCCAGATCTAACTTTTAAATCTATTCTATTATTAATCTTATCAATTAATTCTTGCTTTTTCTCTCCGGACAACGTATCGCTTCCAGGTATATAATCTCCCTCTACTCCCATTTATAATACTCTCCAATTTATTTATTAAAAATACTTCTAATATCTACTATTTTACCATCTATATTCCAGTATTTCTCGCTTATCGTGGTAATAACCTCTTTTGTCTTTGGTGATATTTTTAAATCATCAAACTTAGAGTCTTTATTGATGACAATTGAATATTTAGAATCTGCATTATTTTCCAACTTTTCCAAAAATAATCTATTAATTCTTTCATAATAATTAGTTGGTATATATTTTAATATGTCTAAAACCTCTCTACAAACTTTGCTAAATAAATCATTTATAATTTCGGTAGTATCCTCACTGCTAGAAATATTCTTCATATTATTTAATTGTAAATTATATTTTTTATTTGCCAATTCAACTTCTTCAATCTTGTGTTTTACCACTAAATCAAAAAAATCCGTTTCTCCATCTTCTGGCATCATATTTAATAAAAGTAGTATCTTTTTCCAATAACTAACATCATTTTGTATTATTGTAGATAATAATTCCTTCTTCTTTTCATATGGCAATAATGCTATTTTATCTATTTCAAATTTATCCATATTAGAAATCCTTTCATTCAAGCTAATTAATTCTTTGTTATTTTTGCTACAAAAAATCCTTCATAGTACTCATTTGGTTTAACACAAATTGTTTCATCATATATAGTTGGCAAAAATTCCATATTGGTATATTGCTCTTTATCGATTGCTTCCAATTTAAGATTGTTATATTTATTCAATACATACGATATATTATCCTCATTTTCTTCTTTAAAAATTGAACATGTAGAATATATAAGTATACCGCCACTTTTTAAAATAGTAATTGCTTTATCTAGTATTTTTCTTTGAATTTTAACTATTTTCTCAACATATTCTTTATTAATAATCCCTTTACTTTCAACGTCTTTGAGTAATGTTCCGCTTCCACTACAAGGAGTGTCCAATAAAACCTTATCAAATGAAAAGTAATTGCTTAATAAACTTGAATCTTGCATTAATACATTAATAGATTTGGCACCTTGTTTTTCTATATTATATTTTAATCGATCACATCTAATTCTATTTTTTTCACAAGCAGTTATATATGCTTCATTTTGCGAAAGCGCCGCCATTTGTGTGGTTTTGCCACCTGGAGCCGCGCACATATCCAAGATATTCTCGCCTTTTTGGGGATTTAATACTAAAGCTGGAAGCATTGACGAAAGCGATTGCATATAGATTTTTCCATCTTTAAATATATCTAATTCCTTTATTTTTCTCTCATCTTCTACTACATATGCATCCGCATACCAATCGCAATTTTCAAATCCAATCTTATTCATATCCAAAATATTTTCAATTTCTTGATTATTGGATTTAAGAGAATTAATTCTAAATGAGGAATGTCTACTTTCCATTCCTTCGATTATTTCACCAAAAATCTTTTCACCATATTGTTTTATTAGTTTATCCTTAAAATAGTCTAAAATCATCATTTTCCTTTCTTCAATGGCATAATTATTTCAAAATAGGTATCTAAAAAAGGACCGTCCCCTATAGAGATAGTTTGATGGTGGTTGGCCTGCCGTGCGGGCAAGTGTATGGATTTGGTAGTTTCCACAGTTTTTGAATCATTTCGTCAATTTCTTTTTCAGATAGGACCATTCCTGCTTTTACGGCCGCTTTGCATGCTATTGTTGCTACAAATCTGTTCTCAACTTCTTGCTTTGAGTTTATGTTGTATGAATCTAGTTCTATTAATGTATCGTGAAATAGTGTTTTTACATCAATATTGTATGTAATTGTTGGCACGCCCTCAATTTTTATTGAATTATCTCCAAATGGTTCGAATATGAATCCTACTTTTTTAAATACTTCTTCATTATCCATTACTGTTTCAAATTCTGATTGGGTTAAATCTAAAATAATTGGTACTAATAGCATTTGAACATCTGGTGTCTTATTTTGATTATAACTTTCTTTTACTTGTTCAAATAGTATTCTTTCATGTGATGCATGTTGATCTATTAGATATAATTCTTTTCCTTTTTCTTTTTCTTTTCCTTTTTCTTTTCCTTTTTCTTTTCCTTTTTCTTTTCCTCTTACTTCTTCTTTTTCTTCTTCTTTTCCATCATCTTCTAACTCAATAATGATAAATGTCTTGAACACTACTCCAACGAGCTTATAATTTAACCTTTCGCCCTTGTGACTAAATAGCATATTAGATGAATCTCGGCCACTTAAGTATTTTTGATTTACATTAGATGAAATATCTGAATCATTATGTTTTATACTTTCTTTTGAAACATATTTCTTTTCAGTATATGGAAGATGACTTAATTGTTGTTGAGTATACTCTTCTGCAATTTGTGATGAGTTGCGTGTGGAATCCATCCCAAGAAAATCTTCTTTTAAAATTGATACTTTAATTGCTTGATATACGCTATCAAATACTTCCTTTTCGTTTTGAAATTTGATTTCTTTTTTTGTTGGATGGATATTAGTATCAACACTTTCTGGATCTATTGATATGTTGATTATCAAAAATGGAAATTTTCCTATTTTTAAACTATTTCTAAATGCTTGTTCAGCAGCATTAAATAGTATTTCATTTTCTACTGAACGATTATTTACGTAGAAAATCTCACTTTTGCGATTTCCCACTTCCACTTGGGTATTTCCAATTACTCCATCAATACTAATATCATTAACTTTTTCATGTACTTCTATCAAGTTTTGGGCTATTTCTTTTCCAAAAATCGAATAGCAAGCTGATTGAATATTGTTATCTCCAGTTGTATTGATTACAACTTTTCCATTATGAATTAACTTAAATGAAATATTTAAATTAGATAGTGCTAGCCTTATAAATGTCTTCTTTATTTTTTGAAATTCTGAATTGTCACTTTTCAAAAATTTTGCACGCACTGGTACATTATAGAATAAATCCTTAACTATAATTGTCGTTCCTTGGGTTGCGTTAACTTCTTGGATTTCTTGTGTCGTTTTTCCACCTTTTATAATATATGAATATCCAATTTCACTATCTGCAGTCTTTGTTATTAGCTCAACTTCTGCTACTGAAGCAACGCTAGCTAAAGCTTCACCTCTAAACCCCATCGTCATTACTGATTTCAAATCATTTGCAGATCTAATCTTACTTGTGGCATGTCTTTCAAAAGCTATATCGATATCATCATAATTAATGCCTTTTCCGTTGTCTGTAATTTTTATCAATGATTTTCCACCATTCTCTATTTCTACAACAATTCTGGTACTCTTGGCATCGATTGAATTTTCAACAAGCTCTTTAACGACAGAAAGAGGTCCTTCCACAACCTCTCCTGCGGCTATTTGATTAATTGTTAAGTCATCTAATAATTGTATTGTTCTCATTATTTTTTCCTTTTATTGCTATTTATCCTTTTCTTCTACTATCTCGCCAGCCTTATTTATTACTACATTTTTATTGATAATTGTAGGATTTCCAACATCTGGTGTATATTTAAATGAAGTCACTATATTGTCATTGCTTTGAACTTTTTTTATAAAAGCTGTATATACTTCTTTTTCAAATAATTCCTTGGTTAAATAACTGTTATTTACTCCATTTATATTGGCATTAATATTGCTGCCCTCTGGAGTTATTACTACATATGCGGTTAAATAGTAGAATCTTGTTTTATCATCTGAGGCCTTTGCTTTTATTTGATTTGCCATTTTATCCATATAATTAATAATTCTAGCAAAGCTTTCGTCATATTCCTTTTTATTGATTTCATTATTATTCTCTATTACAACATCTATAAAACAATTATCATTCTTTTCATAGATTACACTATATGCATTAGAACTATCCATATATACTGGAAATGGTCCGATTTTTTCATAGCTCAAATCATATAAATTATTTCCTAAATATCTATTATAAACCGTTTCTTTTCCATTTATTTCGCTCAATGGAATTTCTATAATTCTTGTATATATCTCGTCATTCATATTTTGTGGATATGTTATTAAAATTTTTGATGATGTAATTCCTATTGTTGTTTTTGAAGAATGGTTTACTACTTCATTTACAAATTGATAAGCCTCTTCTTCAAGCTCTTCGGCATTTTCAGAATCAAAAGCCTTGCTTGTTTGGGGAATATCAGGCACTTTGCTATACTTTTCTGCCAAATTTTTATATCCATATTGATATAAAATCATTTTCACATCACTACTATTTATAACATCACTGATTTTAACATCATTACCATCTATAAGATTGATTGTTATATATCTATATCCATGCACATATTGTTCTGAATTCACTTTAATATTTATAGTTAGCTTTATGGATAATATATTGGCAAAATTTCCTATCACATCAGCTTTTATATCATATCTACTCGCAGTAGAATACTTTTTTCTAACTTCGTCAAAAACTGAACTTTCTTTTTTTATTATTAAATTATTAATAGTATTTTGGCTTTTTGAATCATTTAGCCCATCTATCTCAAAGTACTCTAGTTGGTAATTATCTCCCTTTGCATACTTTTTTTCATATCCTAATTGATTTAAATAAAACCATTCATTTTTATTTGTTGCATTATATGTTTTATTTTCTTGTATTTCGCTCACTTCAGGAATATTATTTATTTTGCTTTCATAGTGTTTGTTTGTTATATATACAAGATATATAGTTATTGCACATGTTATAACTACAAACACAAGCAAAAATATTAATTTCATTTTTATAATTGTTGATATCTTAGTTGGTGGTTTAGCATCTGGCTTTCCCGCCATCATACTATCTTTATCTAAATAAAATTTATTTTCATCTATATCTACTTTTTTCTTTTTAAACATACCATTATATCCTTATATTATTTTTTTATTGTATTATTTATTGGTTATATTCAAATAAACTATTAATCCAAATAAAAATACACTTAATGAAACAATTAGTAAAATAATTAATTGTCTTTTTATATATAATTGCTCATATGTTTTTGTAGATTTATCTTCATTTAATTTAAATTTGTTTTGCTCCAATTCCTTTTCATTTTCATCAATTTGAAAAAGTTTATCTGTTTCGATTTTTTCAGAACTCATATACTTTTCTCCTTATTTAATAGATATGTATCCTGCTTTTTCTACTATAGATTGACCTCTTGCTGATAACATTTGCTTTTTTAATTTTTCTACCTTCTCAGATTCTTCATTTCGTGTAACTATGTAGTATGGTATTGTCAACGGATATTGTCCATTATATATTGTTCCTTTGTTTGGTTCAATTCCATTTATTTTCAACCTTTTTATATTATTAGAATAAATTGAATTTGCATTAGATCCAAATGAATAACCAATTGCATTAGTTAATGGTTGATAAGGTGAAACAACATCTGTTATACGTTCACCTTTATATATAACATCTTCTGTGACTGGATTAATAATCTTGTTATCACCAATTACCAAATTTTCCATTTCAATTTGCGTATATGAGTTTTGAGGAGATTGATATGCCAATATTTTTTCATCATTACCACCAAGTTCTTTCCAGTTAGTTATTTCACCAGAATAGATTTTTTGGATTTGCTCAAGTTTAAGAGAATCAACTGGATTACTTTTATCTACAAAAAAAATCAAACCATCATTTGCAACTTTTTCCATCATTATCTCAATATTCTTTTGCTTTGCTAGCTCTAGTTCATCATTTGAAGGTATTGGAATAATTATCAAATCCACTTTTTTATTGATAAGTTTTTCAAAAGCAGAATACGCATTTGAATGTCGTAATCTTAACTCTTTGTTATCAAGAGATTGAGTAAAATCCAATTTAAAAGCTAAATTCAAGTTTTCAGTTACTACAGCACCATCAACATCAGGATAGTTTTCCCACTCGTATATTTTTTCATTATCTTTCTTATTATTATCACTATTTATAGGGACATCATCTTTTCTAAAAAACGAAAATGTGTTGTCCACAATATTATTCTTATCAATTTTATGAATATAATCTGCTAAAAATTGTGGCTTTATATTTTGATATGTGAAGCAAAAATAACTCAAATATGCTATAAATACGATAATTATACATATAACAAATACTATACAATTCATTATTGCTCTAAAAATCTTTTTATCCTTACGTTTTTCTCCCATAAAAACTCCTCTTTCAAAAGATATCGTAATTTGCAAAAAAACTAGATTTAAAAATTATTCGCCAAAAAGGAAAATCCCCAATGGCGAATAGTTCTATTGTTTAATTATTTTCATAAAGGTCTTTTTACCTTTTTTTAATATGGCATAACCATCCTTAAAATCATTTTCATTCAATTGATAACCAGTATCGTCAATTTTGGCATCATTTAAAGAGATTCCTCCTTGTGCAATAAGTGTTTTGGCTTGACCTTTTGATGATGCCATATTAGCTTTTACTATAATATCTAATATTGATTTTTCATTTTCTTCAATTGTTATAGATGGCATATGCTCTATATCATTTCCCTGTCCAAATAAAGCCTCAGATGCTTGTTCAGCTTTAACAGCTTCTTCTTCACCATGTATTAATTTAGTAATCTCAAATGCAGCTACCTTTTTAGCTTGATTGATTTCTTCATCTTTTAGATTTGATAGTCTATCTACTTCTTCATCAGGCAAAAATGTTAGTAATGATAATACTTTTCTTACTTCTGTATCTGCTATATTTCTCCAATATTGATAAAACTCATATGGTGAAGTTTTTTCTGGATTTAGCCAAAGTGCTCCTTTAGCTGTTTTACCCATTTTCTTTCCTTCAGCTGTAGTAAGTAGCTTGAAAGTTAAGCCATATGCCTCCTTACTATCAAACTTCCTTATTAATTCAACACCACCAATAATATTAGACCATTGATCATTACCACCAATTTGAAGTTTAACACCATATTTTTGATTTAGATAATAGAAATCATAACTTTGTAATAAAAGATATCCCATCTCAAAGAATGTTAATCCTGTTTCTAATCTATTTTTATAACACTCTTGAGCAATCATTCTGCTTACAGTAAACTTGCTTCCTATTTCTCTCATAAAATCAATATATTTTAGGTCTAATAACCAATCTTTATTATTAACTATTATTGCAGCATTTTCACCCTCAAATGATACAAATCTTTCTGCTTGTGCTTTGATTGCTTTTACATTTTCATCTAGCATTTCTCTTGTAAGCATTTGACGCATATCTGTTCTTCCTGATGGGTCGCCTATTGCAGCAGTTCCACCACCCATTAGTATTATTGGTCTATGTCCAGCTTTTTGAAGTCTAGCTGCTACCATAAGGGCAACAAAATGTCCTATATGCATACTATTAGCTGTTGGGTCAATACCTATATAGAATGAAATATGCTCACTTGCTAGTGCTTTTTTAAGATTTTCATCATCTGTTGTTTGCTCAATGTATCCTCTTTCGCATAATTCGTCAAATATATCAGCCATTCTATTATCCTCCATTTTCTCTACTAAAAAAGCTCACTAGTAATATTCATAATTTAATAAATTACTAGTAAGCTTATATTAATTTACAATATATTACCTTATTATCATCCTTAATTATATTAGGTTTGCTCTGTAGGAGTGCTATCTTTTTTAGATTGCAACCCTTCTTTTGCTTTATCTGGTTCTTCATCATATTGATCTTGTACTATGCCATCTGTTCTATCTCCTAAATAGTTTACAGCAGCATCTGTTTCACCAAAAAATTTGATATTACTAAAATCGTCATAACTTAAGAAACGAGTTAAATTCTTATTACTAATTCCAGTGGTATTAATACATTGTTGTTTTGTTGTGCTAGAATTAAAATCACCTTCCAAAAAATTTTTCAACTTAAATATATCCATATTGTCCTTCATAGTACAATTTGAACATACATCTCCTTTTGATGTGAATAAACATCCACAACGCATACATCTCTTTACATCACCCATAATAGTAACCCCCTCTTATTATTCTTAAGTTAATCAAAAACTATTAGCTCAAATAATTATTCTTTAACACACTTTGATATATAAATACACATTTCCATTAATACAATAGATAATATGCATGATATTAATGATGGAATAACCGGAATTCTAGCTATTGCTATTATACTGCCTAAAGCTAAAACTGTAAGTATGTTTATTGCAAGCATTTTAATAACATTTACAAATGGATGATTTTTTCTTAGTCTTACCATTGTATAAATAATAGTCACTACCATAGCAATTACTATTGATCTAATATAAGGTGTAAACCAATCTCTAATTCTTACATTAGCTATAGTGTTAATATCTATTTCTTCAACTTTAAATTCTTTTTCGTATTTTTCATTTACTTTTTCAACTAATTTAGTCTTTTCATCATCTGTTATATTACTTACATTTATTGAGAATGATTCACCAAATCTCTCTATTTGTCTAACTTGAAATTTTTTATTTTGAAAAACTTCTTTGCATATATTCTCAACATCTTTTACTTCATAATTTTTTCCAATGTTAAAAACTATTTCTTCATGTTGTTTATACATCATATTAACATTAAAACCTTTAAGCATTATCATTAAAACACCTGCAATAATTAACAATGCCAATCCTAATAATAATACTTTTTTATATGTCTCTTTAATCATATTACCCTCCTGTCAATTCCTATATATACATGGTTCTTGTAATTACTATATTATATATTAATTGTACAAACAATCCCCAGAAAGCAACCATTCCAATTGTTCCGACAGTTATTGTTGTTTCAAATGTTAATATTAAAGCAAATACAATTATTGGTATTATAGACATGTAGTATTGTTTCATAACTTGAGTTATAGCATATTTTGAACCATCTTTAGAATTATTTATTCCTTTTAGCAACATAACAATAAATATAATATTTAATAATTCTAGCATACTTAATATGATTAAACTATTAAATGCTATTGTAACGTTTGTATATCTTATCATTATTGATAATAATGATATAAATCCTATATTTGAGATTCCAGCCAAGAAGCCTTTTCCTTTAAATACAATTGTCAATACAATTGTAATAACTACTAATAGGATGCAAGTTGCTATTTTTGCTATTAGTATAAAATTATCACTTATTCTTGATTTAACAAATACATCTGATGTTAATGTATAAATATTATCTAGTCTACCACTATCAATTACTGTCGCTGTTTTTGATGTTGAAGCTAAATAATCTCTAAATACTGATTGGTCTGCTGAAGCAGTTCCAATAGGAATTTGTATTTGTCCAGTTCCTATTGGGCCATTTTCAGTACTAAAATATGTCTTAGTAATTGTTTGACCATCTAGTTGAACATCTATAGTTTTTTGAGTTTTATTTCCTTCTGAATCTGTTGATTCTATATAATTAGAACTTACTTCTTTTAATAACTTTGTTCCCTCTTTATCATACTCTATTTGTAGATATACTTGGTATCCTTCACCAGTACGAGCTTGACCATAAACTGAACTAGCTTTTTTAACATGGTCACCACTAATTAAAATAACGCCATTTTCTGAATCAACAACATTTAATTCACCTTTTCCTGTAATTAATTGATATAAACTAGAAACCTCATTAGTTTCTGGCATATCAATTGTTAAATTACCAGTACTATTATCAAGATGAATATTATATTCTGCAACGCCAACACTTCTTAATCTTTTTTCAATTAATTTTTTTGTTCTATTGTAGCTTTCTTTATTTAATACACTATCTTCATTATCTTTGATAGTTTTAGTTTCTTTTTTAAATATAGAAATTTCTTCTTGTTTTTCTTCTTTTGAAACTTCTTCAGGTCCTTGTTCTTCTGTTTTTGTCTCTTCCTCTTTTTCAGCAACATATCCTTTGAAGTTTCCGTCTGAATCAACCCAAACTTCTTTTTCTTCTGATTTATCAGATAATTTAAATTTTAATTCAACATAGCCATCAAAATCCATACCTGTTTTATACTCAGGAATAAAATCTTTATAAATATTAAATTTTCTAGTATACACTCCTATGAATGCAATTAAAGTAATTAAAATAATAATTAAAATCAAAGCTAGATTTCTAAATTTTGCGTAATTTTTTTCCACAACAAACATCCTCCTATACAGAAATACTTTAGTGGTTTAAAGTATCCTATTATGCTTAATTTAATAATATAACAATTCTACTACCACAAAATCACTATATTATTTATTCTAAATAATTGAATCTATTCTACTGATTCTCTTCATTTGTTTCTTCTGTGTTTTCTTCTGTGTTTTCTTCCTCAGTTCCATTTTCATCTGGATTTTCAACTGTTTCTTCTGTACTTCCTTCTTCTGGATTTTCTACATTTTCACTTGTCTCTTCTTCAAAATATTGTTCATCCTCATTTGCTGTATCATTTAGTTTTCCTTGTGTACTTAAGTTATTCATTCTTTCTGTAAGAGATGGTGTATTAGTATTCTCAGATGTATTCGCAGTATCTGCCGTTTCATCGTCATCTTCTGCATTCTCAGTAATTAAATTATTCTCCTCAAGAAATTGTCTTAATTCTTTTTTATCACCATTTAAGTCTAAATAGTATAATGTCTCACCTGTTTTATTATTTGTCTCGGCATATATCCTTGACCATATACATGTAACTGTAATACTATTTGCATTGCAGTCATAGATACCATATTGTCCTGATTGGTACATCAATACAACGCCTCTGATACCAACTTCTTTTGGAATAAGAACAACACTTTTTTGATTAGTTGAAGTCTTACTACTAGAAATATCACAACCAATTCCAGCAAAATTGAACTTTGAAGCTTGTTCATCATAGCCGCCTAACTCACCAGTTTCTAAGTTGTAATAACCCCATCCATTATCTAGTTTTACAGGGATAAACTTATCGTATAAAATAATTTCGTCATCTAATTTTTTATATAACTCAACAGTTGGATCCAAACCAATTTGATCATATCCAGTATGTATTAGCTCTTCTCCACTTCTAGTTACAACGCCGAATTTTCCATCTTTAGAAACTTTATATAGTCTATGCTCTTGATCTAAATTTTGATCCAAAATTGATATATCTTGATATGTTGTAAGTTTAATAAGTTGTTTTCCATCTTTATCTATCAAACCAGCTTTTGAATTAGCATATGCAAAAAACTCTTGTGCATTTTGAGAATACAATAACCTATCATACTTAGCTTCAATAACAGGATTGCCTTTAAAATCAATTACACCATATTTACTATTTTTCTCTACTACTAAGAAACCATCTACCAAAGCTCTTATATTTTCATAGTCTGCACTTATGTTGGTATAACCATTTTGTACAGCAAGCTGACCATATCTTGTATATAGATTTCCTAGAGTATAAATATACAATCTATATATATTATCTTCGCTCCATGAATAGCCAATTGATAGCATAGAACTTAAATCAGCACTACTTATATAAACTGAAGTATTTATCTTTTTCAAAGGATTTTTCAATTGAAATATTTCTCTTGTATCCTTAGGAGTTCTAAGAGTAAGTTCTCCACCATAAACTTGTGTTTCAATCTTTTTTAAATCTTCTGATTCCCTCTTATCATAGTTTGGATATTTATCAAATGTCATTTTATCAACATCTATATCAATCATTTCATAGTTTGTTGTAATACTATATAAATTTTCACCTTCAGTTAATGCTATAGAACCAACTTGAAATGTATATCCAAGTGCTTTACACAATTCTTCTAAATTAACATATCGTATGCTTTTATTGTTTTTCTTATCTTCTTCAACATGAACAAAATTTTTAGAAATCGCATATTTTTTATTATTAACGAACATCTTAAATGTTTTTGCATCTTGAATTTGCAAATAAAATATTACCGCAGCCAAAAATGCTACAAATAAAATGCAAAGAATAATACCTAACAATAAAGCTCTCTTTTTACGATGTTTTGCCTCATTTTCCTTCAAAAATTCCTCTGATTCTTGAATATCCATATTTTAATTCCTTTCCAATTTAGAATATTGAAATTATTCATTTCTAAAATTAATCTTTTGTGTCATAACCATATTTTTTATAAAA
>AUXO010955107.1_pt1 | contig 13366 bp, 12 predicted proteins | sample 768731 | NCBI WGS metagenome assembly AUXO01 (sample SAMN02715735, study PRJNA202380) | gut metagenome | biome: sheep rumen | host: Ovis aries | place: New Zealand: Palmerston North
CAATAAGCCTTTGACAAGTCAGATGAGCAAACAAATGACAGCTTATTGATCTACTATTGGACATTTCACAAGAGCCACAACAGTCAGAAAACCTGTAGAAGCATGCATGCATATTGTTGAGCACAGGTATGCCGGTAAACGTGTCCGGGACGGCGGCGTCAACGCCAAACAACGTCTTGACAGCTTTTAGAATCGAGACACGGTTGGATTCCGTTATTCCTTTATTGAAGAAGCCAAAGACCGTAAATGGATCTATATCCCGCAGTTCACCCGATTCCAATTTCGGCATAGGCAAACTGGTCATTTCATAGACGAGCGAGACCTTTTTTACGAGTTCATCCCGATTGCTCCTGTACAGCAGAAGCTTATCGGCAAACTCCTGGTAAAACTCCATCCAATCCATTATGCGTTTCTCCCTCAATCAGCTTTCCGAAGTAACATATTGGGAAAGTGATAAATTCTTTCTGTTTTTCTCGAGATAGTTCATTAAAGCATTTCTGCGCCTCAACAGAATCTTCCAGCAAGAGAAAGGCTCCGCAGCGTATATCAGTTGGATACTCTATTCCTGTAAACTTTCCAAGTTCAATAACTTCCCGAGTAGTAAGTGATCGACGTCGTTTCTCAATTTGCAGCTGATTTAATCTTAAAATGGGATAATCAACTGTTTCCTTATCCATTGAGAGCCATCTGCAAATCGTATCTGCCAGATCAAGAAGTCGCTCATCTTTTTCTTTTTGATCATCATATCCGCGTAAAACATTCAGCATCATAAGTGTTACGTATTCAATCCGCAGAGGATGATGTTTCATTGAGCAGAGATCTCTTTTCATCAACTCATAATCCATGTTAGATGTATGAATGAAGGCCTCTTTATTAAGTAATATATAGTGTGAACACGGAATCGGATTACACTGCATTGTGTCAGTTCCATCAAAGAGCGCTATTCTATGTGGCTCGAAGAAGTTTTCAAGTTGATAGTAACCTTCCTCTTGCCTGGTAGCCCAAATCCATATTGACAAATTTGCAATTTTGATTACTCCATGAAACACGGAATCTTTAGATTTAGAAAAAGCAATCCTTTTGTTATAAAGAACTGCATTTACGATATTACTAATGTTTATTTCATCCCTGGCAGAAAGACTTCCACATTGGAGTTCTTCTTTTACTCCAAGAATATCAAGCATTTTCTTCACATCGGTATAATAACGCAAGCTGTCTTTGTATTTTTTGACTTCAAAAGAATTCACTCCTGCAAAGCGAAGCTTATATCCATTGAGCGTTATCTCTCGGCTCTCTATTATATCAATGAAACACGATGCGTCCTGAATGAAATTCGAGAGTGTTCCTGTCGGTTTAAAATCAATGGTCAGTTTACTGTTTTGATGATCTAAAGATATCCTGATGCCTTTCCCCACATGAAGAATCGGTGTACCTTTTTCATACTGAACACAATATGATGGAAAATACTCTTTATTCCTAACCTGAACTTTTCCGGAGATGTGTTTATACACACTAGCATTACTAACTTTCTGGATAGGGATATCAATATCCAACCCTTTTGGCTTTGCATATAAGTAGAATGTGTGTTTGGAAATAAAGGTTCCAATATTATCAATGTTCAGCCCAATGCCTGAAGTATTGAAAGAAATCGATTCAATTTCGATTCCATTCTTCTCCAACTGTTCGAACGATACAATTTCTTTTCCGATAAAGCTTGTCTGTTTTCGTGAATTTTCAACGAAACTTATGAAAATGGAGCTCATTTCATCTGGATCATCTTGCGGAAACTTTTCTAGCATTATAGTTGTGTGTTTTTTCTGTCCAGCGTTGTCCAAATATTTTTTTAGATCAAGCACCTGTAGATCTGCATAATAAATATTTGCCGTGCCTGTAGGTGTTTCTACACTGACAAGGAAGAAAATACATCCCCCATCTCTGTAATAGTTTCTGATATCTGCGATTTGACATGAATAGGAAGCAGTGTCTGAAATAATAGCCTTTTCTGTCCCTTTTATCTGCACTGGAACCCGACCTAATAGATCAGCTTTTCTAAATGAAGCATTTTTGTATACGTAAACCATTCCATCCCAAGTTGGAGTTTTATCATTGGTACTAATAAAAGAATCTAAAATAGGGCAATGCAATAATACTGCTTTAAGTGCAGTTGTCGCTGTTTCTTCTATTCTTTTGTTGTTTGAAGCTGCCACTAGACGTTCTCCTTACAACACATGTATCTTATTGCTCCACTTTACCTGTTGACTGGTCAAGCGTTTTATTTCCCCACACATACTCCAGATTGTATTTTCCCTTCATCATATTACAAAGAGCGCTAAGATACTCCAGATTAACCTGATACATTACATCCGGTCCGGGTTTTATTTTCCATTCCTTTCCTGAACGGTCACCGGCCATTTCTTTTTTCTCAAACCGTTTTATGTTTCTCAGCAGTTGATCCCTTTGGCAGACGAGTTCAAAAAAGTCGGCGTCTTTGAGTTCTTCGATAAATGAGCTAGGGCTTGTCATCATAAGCTTTGTCCTCGTATTTCTAATCTTTGCCTGAGATGAGCGTAGATTATGTAGCATAGATTCTGTTGTGTGGATATGATTTTATCACAAACTCCTGCCATTATAATAATGAATATTCAAAAGTCTACATATAGCAATCTTTCGTTTTTCATTTGATTCAGCCTGGGTATTTCTACTATCTCTTTCATACAATCCGTTTGATAACCCAATTAACTCGCGAGAAGCCTCCTTTAGAATCGAGGATCTGGGAACAAAAAGACACAATCCAGGCCGCACTTCAGCAAAAGCAGCTAAATTTGCTGCAAGTTCTCTAAAAACCTTTGATACCTTTTCATACTCATCGTTCTTTTGACTAGCAGGATTACTATAAACATTTGCAAAGAAAACAAGATTGTAGGCAATTTCGCCTTTCAACTTCTTGTAATTGTTCCAGTGTGATATCCACATTTGATCCGTAATTTTTTGGAACACGAAAATTAAAGCACCTGATAAAACCGTGAGAAATAAAGCTTCGGACGTATCTATTCACCTCGTTTCAATTCAAAAAGCTGATTACCCCTTCCGTTGTTTTAACTCTTCAACAAACCGAAGCCACTCTTCCTCTCCCGCGTCCAGGTCGCGCGCCGTGCGAAGAGCTGCGGCGACATAGTCACGCTTCATGATGTAATCAGGAAGATCCGGGGCGACAGAGTCGCGCTTCTTCCCGGCAAGGTTGTACATAGTCTGCTTGTCGTTGTCGTCAAGTCCAAGGATTTCTGCGATTTGTTCCAGCTTCGCGAGTTCGGGCGGATTGCGGCGATCCTTTTCAACGTCACTCAGGAATGGAGCGGAGAAGCCGAGCTGCTCGGCCATCTTCCTGAGCGTGATCTGCTTTTCCTCGCGTTTTCTCTGGAGAAACTCTCCAAAGTTCGCAGGGGCGGTGGTGTTGGCATTCATGGGTACACTCCTCTTTCTTTCTCGTTGTGGGGCGGACAGCGAGTAAGTCTGGCTGCTTGTTAGCATGTCTGCTTACATGAGTATAGCAGATGAAATACTAATTGTCAACAATGAAACTGTGAAGTGAAACTGTAAAGTTATTAGCAAATGCTCAATGAGACTTATTGTCTGTAGACTTATTGTCTACTTTTGCCATAAGATATTTGTGTATGTATTCATCAACGGGAGGTGAATCGATACGGATATCTTAGCTGTGTTTGCTAATAATGTCCGCAAGTTCCGGCAAGCCGATGGATTGTCGCAAGAGGAGCTTGCAGAGAAGTGCGGCATGCATCGAACATACATTAGTGCCGTTGAACGATGCAAAAGGAGTATCTCGCTGGATAATATACAGCGAATCGCAGATGCTCTGGAGGTTGAAACATACAAATTGTTTTTGCCTGAAGAAAAGCAAGTATAGAGAATCAGATAGAATAGGGTTTGGAGCATGTCCTTAGCTCTATCATTGTTAGATTATATGGCTGGGAGCATGATAAAGCTTAAACGTTGATTGAGGTGCATTATGGCTGAAATGGTTACATTAGATATGAACACCCCATCGGTTCAATATCTTTGTCGAAAAGATAAACGATTGGCAAAGATCATTTCTATGGTCGGTCCTATATCTTATGTACCTCACGAGCAAGATCCATACTCCCATATGGTGCATGAAATTATAGAACAAATGATGTCGATTAAGGCTGGCCAAAAAATATACAGCAGATTGGAAAACTTATGTGGCGGTGATGTATCACCTAAGGTAATCAGGCGACTGTCGTATGAGGAATTGCGTAGTTGCGGTACATCAAGTGCAAAAGTGAACTGCATTCAAAACCTGACAAATGCTGTGATTTCAGGAAGTATTGTATTTAGTGAGTTCAAAGAGATGTCTGATGCTGACATCATAAAAAAGTTGACCAGTATAAAAGGCATTGGCCCTTGGACATCAAAAATGTATCTCATCTTCATTTTGGATAGACAAGATGTTTTACCATATGAAGACGGTGCATTCCTTCAGGCGTACCGTTGGCTCTATAAGACAGATGATGTGTCAATGGGCTCGGTTGAGAAAAGGTGCAAAAAATGGAAGCCTTATTCCTCCGTTGCGGCGCGCTTTATGTACCGTGCTTTGGATTATGGTTTTACAAAAAATGAATTTCATTTATTCAAAAATAATGAGGTACTTTCAGAATGAAAACATTTACGTCTCTAGAACTGTTCGCAGGATGTGGAGGACTTGCCCTAGGACTTGAAATGTCTGGTTTTACTACCATTGGTTTGGTTGAAATAGATCGAAGCGCGGCTGAAACGTTAAAGACGAATCGGCCTAATTGGAACGTAATATGCGCAGATATAAGGGATATAGCTTCACATAATCTTGAAGAACTTTTTTCGATAAAGAAAGGTGAATTGGATTTACTCTCCGGAGGACCTCCTTGTCAAAGCTTTAGCACCATAGGGAAGCGGCTTGGTTTTGCAGATTCAAGAGGACAGCTCTTTACTTATTACGCTGAATTCTTAAGGCAGCTAGCTCCTAAAATGCTCATATTTGAAAATGTGAAAGGTTTACGAGGTCATGATAATGGGCATACATACGCGACAATCTTGGAAGCTTTTGACGCTGCTGGTTATGTTACGAATTATGAAGTATTAGATGCCTGGGATTATGGTGTGCCACAACGAAGACAACGTTTATTTACCGTTGGGATAAGAAAAGATATACATGAAATCTGCGAGTTTGAGTTTCCAAAGCCTCACGAATATAAGCCCCTATTAAAAGACATAAAACTGGATACAGATCCAGGGGTGGAAGAATGTGCAAGGTATTCTCAAAACAAACAGAAAGTAATGGAATTGATTCCTCCGGGAGGCTGCTGGAAAGACCTACCGGAAGATATTGCAAAAGAATACATGAAACAATGCTGGTATATGCCTGGTGGGAAAACTGGCATTTTACGGCGATTCAAACTTGATGAGCCTAGTTTCACAATTATGACCGCGCCGAGTTCAAAGCAAGCGGACAGATGTCATCCGTTTGAAATCAGACCATTTTCCTATAGAGAGAATGCCAGAATCCAAACTTTTCCTGACGACTGGGTCTTATGCGGCAGTTTGAGTTCAAAATATCGTCAAATCGGAAACGCTGTACCAGTTGCCCTTGCGAAAGACATGGGAACAAAAGCTTATGAATTACTCGATCAGTATTATTCAACTATAAGGGGGGAAGATGTTGTGGCTACCCGCGGTAAGAAGAAGAATAACTACGAAGCAAGTGAAGCTTTCCTGCAGTATGAAGAAGAAATCGTGACAAATCCAGCTTATGCTGGAATGCCAGATTTGCGCCATGATGACGGAACGATTCAATGGGAAGCGCCCTCTAATCGTGTAAGCGGGGCCTTTCAGTTTTCTCATGACAAGAGATATCAATGGTGGGTTGAGAAAGCAGGCGAAATTGGAATCAGTACTGAAGAAGATAAGTGGATTAGTAAAGTAGCAAAGACTATCCATCCTACGAAACAACACCCGTGTAAAGTATGTGGGCGTGTAATGGATATTCGTTATTGTTACCTATCCTCCAACTTCATGAAAAGAGTTCAGAAATTGAATTTTTATGACGGCACGGTAGAAATGAATGAAGTGACGCATATTATCGATTTTCTCGCTGCTTTTGTTGATACGTACGGAAATAGAGCTTTCGCTGCTCTCCCCGGACTTTTGAAATGCACCCAGGTTAAAGAGTTTCCAAAGTTAGGAAATGACCTGTCTGCTTGGACAAAGTGGATAGAAGAAGAGTACATTCCGAAGGAACCAAGTATGCTTGGACCGGGGGCCATGTCCAATGCACCAGATCGGTTAGACGGATTTCATACATTTAACCGCTGCTGTAGGTCTTCCGCAGATAAAGGCAGATCAAAAGAAAACCTAGCTTCATATTCTACAGATCGTCGGGCTTTTGAAAACTGGAGTGATGGAAACTGGATAACAGCAAACAAGTTAATGGGATTCATTAATTCGAATCCGGATATGAAAAAAGAATACTGTGCAAATGAAGGTAGCGAGGGGCATCACCCCCGTCCTTGTAGCGCTGACCATATAGGACCAATTTCCCTTGGTTTTTGTCATAGACCAGAGTTTCAGTTCCTCTGTAAATCTTGCAACAGTGCAAAAAACAACCGCATGTACTATTCTGATGTAATTCACCTCATCGAGGCAGAGAATGGAGGTGAAGCTGTAGCTACATGGTATGCTAACCCAATTTGGCAGAAATGCAAAAGCAAAGTTACAGATAGAGAGTCTGCACTGAGGCTTAGCCGCGTCATGCGTGATAATCGCAACATTGCTATGATGCTCCTGGCAGAATTTATCAGGAAGAACGAATATTTGTTCTTGCTGACTCTGCTTAATTTAGGCTACGCTGATTATGAATACGATATTATTCCAGAATCAGTAGCCATTAAAAACCAAATCGTCACTGTTGAATTTGCCAGAAAGTCGAGCTCTCTCCGCTATGTTAGCATTCAGAAAACCAGAAAGATCAGAGTGGCGTTTGCCTCTCTTGATGAGTATTCACGAAAGGAAAACCGGAACGGCTATGTTTTCTCCAACGCAGAAATTGAAAGTCTAAAAATGCAAGCGTTTTCAATGCTGGCAAAGGTCAACAATGCTTTAAAAGTGAAGAACCAAAAACTTGTTTCTATTCTCAGTAATGACGATAATGCTGATACTGAAATTGAACGCTTTATCTCATCCGTTAATTATACTGAATTGGTAAATACAGAGGAGTTTATAAAGGCTAAAGAATTCCTAGTACGCATCATGCAGATAGTAGCTGATGAGTTGTCTTCAAACTGGGATGATCCAAGATACTCACGCGAAGTAGTAGATGACTAAAAATGGTGACCACCCTGAACCCGGGTGGTCACCATTTTTATGGTTTGGAATAAGTAAGAAGGTATTCTTCTGCGGAGATTTCCCCACGCATGAACTTTTGATATGAATTTGCTGCAGGAAACCTGTAATCATAATGACAGCCATCTTCGCCTGGTTTCAGAGGCGGTAAATCTCCAATGGTGTCTTCAGCTCCTATTACCGGAGGGAAAAGTGAAATCTGACTATCTTTTGGGACACATGAAATCCCTTGCATATGGAAATTCCTAACGAAGTCCTCTTTTCCTCCGATGATAATAACCCTATCTCGTCTTTGCGGAACTCCAAAGTTTGCAGCACTAACTTGGTTAACTTTAATTTCGTCGACGCATTCCTTGAGCTCTGCTTGAATCATTTCAAAGAACTTACCCTTATCTAAATTCAGAATTCCTCTCACGTTTTCAAACACAAATCCGTCCGGATTTATAGCTTTTACGATATTTGCATATGACATAAACAGCCAGTTGCGCATATCATCAGCGCCTCTACGAGTGTTTGCCGTTGAGAAACCTTGGCAAGGAGGCCCACCTAAAACAAACAATGGAAGTTCAGGATGTGTCTCTTTTGCCTGGAGTGCCTTTTCTACTATTGTATTATGCACTTCTTCGCTGTTGATGTCTCCTACAATAGCATCTCCACCCAAATTTCTTTTATGCGTCTGAACAGCGTAATCATCGATATCATTTCCGATAATAGACTTCCAACCAGCCCAAATGAATCCTAAAGCCAGTCCTCCTGCTCCGCAGAAGAGATCCACAAATTGCCCAGTGAATGGAATCTGTTTAGCTATTTGGTAAGCTAACAGCGGCGGAACAGCATTTCCTATCTGATTATTAATGGCTCCGAGCGATCCAATAAACTCAAAGGAATCCGGAAAACTCTGAAAGCGTGCCGCCTCCCGCTGCGAGAGCGTTCTATCCTGTTCATAATGCATATTACAACCATTGCCTGGTCGATTAAAATACGTATTTATAGTATAGGAAGGCATTTCGGGGCGTAGTCTTCCGTAATAAGTAGACCTGCTTCCTTTCCCAGCTTGATAGCTCTCTCGAATCTGTACTAGTCTTTGGGAGGGAACGCTCTCTGGTATATTTTTCCAATTTCCTCCTGGCGGCACACACTTCACTATCTGCATATCTAATTCACTTAGAGCGGCGGCGTAATGGTTATAAATCATTCTGTTTTGCTCTCCGTCTTTGACTAAATCTCTATATTTTTGCTTAAGAATTGCTTTGTCATCATCGGGAACATCAAACCAATCAACAACAATAGCGTACTCGTCCGATGACAACTTGTACATCTGGGCAACTTCAATCTCGATATCTAACTCCACACTTTCTCCGGAAATCTGTTTATCAACAAGTTCAATAAGATGCTCGCGTATCTCTGGCGCAGGCACATGGACTTGCTTAACAATTCCAGCGGTCACATGGTTAGACACAAGTTTAGTTCTGGCTTGATATTCAAAGATCAAGGAATTCATGATGGCCAGAAGCATTTTTAAATGTGGGAGCTGGCTATCGTCACCAAAGATAACACCGAGTGAATTTCCGCATATATATCCGGGCGGCAATATTGTCGCCTTAATTCTCCTGATTTGAGAATCGCGAGATACATCTCTCCATACGATCTTATGTTTATAAGAGCTTGAAGGAGCCGGAGCAATAGTTTCATTCAAATACATTCCGTCTCCCTTAAAAGAGTACCGGTCGACCATATAGCCCTTGGCAAATTCAATACTTCCTTCAGGCAAAAGTTTTTCTTTAAATCTTGTTTCATCCATCTCCCGAGCGAAAGAGATTCCAACATTATCACAATATGCCTGAGTTGTCGGGAGTTCCTCTAGCTTCATCATGACAGGAATAGCTTCAATTCCTGTTTTCAACGGAACGAGAAAATCGTTTCTTTTAATATATTCAAATACTGCCTTTTCAATTTTCTTTTCCTTAAAAGTATCTTTTGCACTATATATTTTCACATCTAGGCTTTGATCGGTTTCCCCACCTTTTAATACTATTGTCACACTGGAAATATCCGCACTGCCATACAGTTTCATCTCAGCCGGATAAAATGAAATATTTAATACCCTAAAATGTTCGAACATCCAAGTGCGTAGCTTGCTGGACACTTGATCATTAAGGAATGATGCTGGAGAAACAATACCGGCCATTCCTTCGCGATTAATTAGGCGCAAAGCAACCTCTGTTCCACAACGAGCTAAATTTGTGCCCCATTTTCCAAATTTCTTGGACGGCTGAGAAAGGGCAAATTCATCAACCATATATGAATCATATTTTTCTATAGCTACCCTATATAATTGCAATGATTGTTCATCATTGCTTTTGCCAAATAGTTTTTGAGGTTTAAGTAGCCCCCAAGGCGGATTGGTGACACAGATGTCGTACCACCCTTGAACAGCTTTATATTCAACGAACGCATCGCTAACACGAGCATCAAGTTCGAAATCTAAGCTTAATTCTGTGCAAAGATTTTTGATATCCCTTTTTGCTATTTCAACGGCAGTTGCATCTATATCCCATATCGAAATGTAGAGATGTTTTCCGCAGACATCTTTATTCTTCATGAGCCACGGTAAGAGCTTAAGAATAAGTCTTCCGTCACCACAAAATGGATCGATAATCCTTATGGCTGAATTAAACCTGTTTACAGCATAGTTTGCTGTAAGCAGTTGAATCATGTTTTGCGTTATATCGATGTCGGTATAGAATTTCCCCAGTATTTTTTCGTCTTCAAATTCAGTTTGAGTGAATTCGCTAACGAACTGATAATAATCACGGCTCAGTTCGTCTGGAGATTTATTAATCATATCGTTCTCCTCCTAAGCTGAATCGTCATCATCAATTCATCGCACTTTTTCCGCTTTTTACCCATTCATCCAACTCGGATTTTTTAAATTTCCATTGCTTTCCGATTTTGTGTGCAGGAATCTCACTGTCCTCTTTTTTTATCCAATTCCTTATAGAGTCTTTGTTTACTCCAAGATATTCAGCAGCTTCTTCAATGCTGATCCATTTATCGTCAGATAATACCATAATTGCACCTCCTACCCTATATAGAACCCTAGGCATTATAGGGCTTTTTGGCGAACCAGTCAACAGAATATCTGTGAACATGAATGAATTAACATGAAGTTTTACTATTTTAATATGATGTAAAGCAACTTGGTGATAGCATATTCCGCCAACGCGAAAACGCTTTATGTAAATAAACCGATCTTTTTTGGCACAGAACATTTCAAAAGCACGCTTTCCCGCCATTTACGTCAGGAGAAGACCTCTCCGAGTACGCAGATGGAGGCGGTTGACCGATGACCGACCAGGAGAAACAGCGCATCGCAGTTATGCGCAGCGCCGGAGAAAGCTATAAGGAGATTGCGAAAACGCTGAATCTCTCTCAATACTGTTCAGACATTTTGACGCCGGAATCAGCTGACCGGGACGCGCGGCGGCATTTCCGCTCCCAAAGATTTATCAGTTGCACCAGACACAGGAAACAACATAGATAAAGCCGCTTGTTCATTATTTCGTGTTGTGAGGCTAAAGCTTGTAAAAGCTCCGAAAACCGAATATACTTTTCTCATAAATTTTAAGGAGTAATACCATGTCAGAAATGGGAGACAGAATCCGGTCACTACGGAAAAAAGCCGGCATGACTCAGGATGAATTAGGCGAAAAGCTTGGCGTTAAGAAAGCAGCAGTTAATAAGTATGAAACCGGTGACGTCGAAAACATTCCTCGCCAGTCTATTGAAGCCATGTGCAAGCTGTTTGATGTATCAGCCGGTTATCTTCTAGGAATTGATGATTCTCACGCAAAAGAATTCGAACTGATCCAGGAAAAATACGGAAAAGGAGCCGTTAAGCTTCTTCACTCTTTCAGCCAATTGAACGAGGCTGAGAAACAAAAAGTCATATCATACTGTGAGGACATACACCTTATTCACATCATTTCAAGCCGCCTGTAAGTCACTTTTCCACGAAACAATCATCGTATATACCTTTATTTTCCTCGAAACTCCAGCTTGAAAGTTTTCGAAAACTGAATATACTTCCCCCATATTTTTTAAGGAGCAAAACTATGTCAGAAATGGGAGAAAGAATCCGGTCATTACGGAAAAATGCCGGCATGACTCAGGATGAATTAGGCGAAAAGCTTGGCGTTAGTAAAACAATTGTCAACCGATATGAAAGCGGAATCATTGAAAATATCAAAAGATCAACCATTGAAGCCATGTGCAAGCTGTTTGATGTGTCAGCTGGTTATCTTTTAGGAATTGATGATTCTCATGCAAAAGATATCGAACTGATTCAGGAAAAATACGGAAAAGAAGCCGTTAATCTTCTCCATTCTTTCAGCCGATTGAATGAGACTGGGAAACAAAAAGTCATATCATACTGTGATGATATGACTGGAAATCAAAAGTACACACATGACAATAACACCAGTGACTAATCAATCGTCGCCCTTATTCTTTTTTCAAGAATATCAGGTATGTCACTTTCATTCTTCCAACGAAGAGTGTTCTTTTGGGCCGTGTCGAAATGAATTTGTACCTCATTTTGACATATCTGAATAACTTGCTTTCCGAGCCCCATTGCATACCCTTCTTCTAAATATGCACCGTTATTACTATGGGTAAGTTCAGCTATAACAAACTTGCTATCACGGATATGTTTAAACATCTCTGGTGTAATATAAGCGTTATGCTCTACTTCGTCATCAAACACAGCATGATATCCTGCTTTTTCAATTCCTGCGCGTATTGATTCTCTTAGCGATTTAGTTTTATCGCCATACTTCATTGCCACAAAAACATCTCTTCCGTGCCCTGTGTTTTTCTGAAGTTCGTCTATTCTTGAGTACCCTGCGGGGGATATCTGCACATAAATCATTCGGGCTTCTTCAGTTACGAATGAATAACTGATATATTTGCCATCAACAAGTGAGTCCAGAAAATACTTAACTTCATTGTTACAATCTTCCTCATCTCTGGCACTGTCATTATTCTCATACCTGTCTATGAAAAGAAGACTGTATGTTTCCCGAGCGCTCAAACTAATCGCCTGGCCAATGTGCCTGATATGGTTACCAAGATACAGAAGGATCTTATCCACCCGTTCTGCAAACGTCTTCGGATACCAGCTTTCTACCATGCTTTTATCCACAAAAACTGAACCTTCATCTTTTTCTGTCCGGAACAATGCATGGTATCGTTTTTCATCTTTTCCCGGTTCATCTTTATACGCATTATAGAAAAGAAACGATGCCAAATGATTCATATCAAAATCAGAAAACATCTTATCTCTTCCAACTTCATACCTGCCACATACCGGGCATTCAAAGAAGCAAGAAGAATTTGATGTTTTATATACACTTTGTGGGGTTAACGTAATTCCACAAACATGACACACTGGCATATTATCCATTCTCACCTCGACGCTAAAACTCTTCTCCACCCTATTCGGATGGAGTTTTTCTATCTGTTCGTCACAAATGCAACCGCTCAACAAAACCAAATTTTACTGTCCCTTATCATGTCTTCCACATCAAATAAGAAAGTATAGGGCTCTAACTCAATTAGGCCATCATACTCTGCCGTAATTGTTCTTATCCCCCGCCAGGCCAAATACACTTTTTTACCAGGCAGGTTTCTCTTGTCTGCATATATTTCCAGGTCACGCTTTATCATGTTCTTACTCCGCCTGATAATCCCCGGAACATAAAATGCTGATGCGTCGCCAGAGTTATTTGCCTTCATACACCATCTCTGACCATTCTTTTCGATAGTCACGGTCACATGTGTCCTTAAGTTGGAGTCTTTCCTCGAACAGATGCAAATCAAATCCGTTTTCCAGGCAAATAATACCATCTTCAATATAATACCCAAACAGCGACGAAAGATAGTTTTTCCTTTTAAA
>AUXO015315617.1_pt1 | contig 13365 bp, 9 predicted proteins | sample 768731 | NCBI WGS metagenome assembly AUXO01 (sample SAMN02715735, study PRJNA202380) | gut metagenome | biome: sheep rumen | host: Ovis aries | place: New Zealand: Palmerston North
GTAGAATAGTGTTCTTTAACTCCTTCAATTCTTTAATTAATTCATATATCCATTTATCAACAGATTTAGCTTGTGTTAATGCATCATTAATTATTTCATCATCCACATTGCTTGCTAATATCTTTTTAGCTTTGTCATCAAAGTTTTCATTTCCATAATAGTTTATTGCTTGAATTAAATATTGAACCATCCTTCAAATTTTCAATTCTATATTCCACTTCTTTAGATATCATAACACCACCGACTTTGTCCCTTTTATTATATAATTTTAGGGACAGAATGCAAATAATATAATTCATAAAAATCAGAAAAAATGTGAATAATAAACTATAATTGAGATGTTGAAATAATTCTAAACTCATAATAAAAAATCCCCAACAATATAAGGGTGGGATACCTCTATTAAAATATGAGGGGATAAAAGGCACTAGTTCGAATACGAGTTAGTGCCTTTGCTTATGTCCAGATTTACATTTTTATAGTCCTCTTGCTTCTAATTCTTTATCAATTTTATTAACAATGCTTTTTTATACTTCCCTTAACTAGATAGGTTTTGTGGAGAGGTTTTAAAAAACTATTTTTATTTATAAATAGTAATAAAATGATAAAAGATTTGAACTAGAAAGCTTGATATAAATTACTAAGTTTTTTACAACTCATTCTATTTTACCCATTCTTCTATTTCTTTTTTATCTAATTCATACTTAAAATTAATATCATTAATTTCATCATAAAATTCTATATAATAGCTTAATAAATACATTCTATTACCTATACCATTACCATATAGCTTATCACCTATAATTGGATGTCCTAAATATTTAGAATGACATCTAATTTGATGTGTACGGCCTGTCTCAAGTTCAAATTCTACTAAGCTTTTATTATCAAATTCTTTAATTACTTTGTAATTAGATATCGCAATTTTACCATTAATTTTATCATCTGTAATTTCTCTTAAGCCAGTTTTATCTGATTTTTTTATATAATTTTCTATTCTTCCACTTTTAATATCTAATATGCCATCAAGTAAAGCTAAATATCTTCTTTTTATATGTAGATGTACAGGTGACATTTTTGATGCGGCAAATCTATTTTTTGCGACTAAGCATAATCCTTCTGTATCTTGATCTAATCTATTTAGAATTGATACTTCAAGTGATAAATTTTTTTCTTTTAAATAATATAATACCTCTTGGTATAGGCTTTTAGGCTCACTCTTTTTAGGAATTGATAATAATCCTCTTCTTTTATAACAAACTATATAATCTTTATTTTCATATCTTATATCTAATTTTGATTCGTATAAATCCCATTCAATTACATTTTCTCTATCATAATTAAATGAAATAATATCTCCTTTTTCTACCATCTTATATCCAGGATATTCAATTCCATTTCTAAAAAACACGCATTTATGGGCTTTTATATTCTTATAAAACCTTTTTGAAACGTGTTTTTTTAATTCTTCTGTTAAAATGGCTGAATTAGTAGATACAAATTTATATTCCATAGCTATATTCTATCATATTTTAATATTTATATATTAAAAAACATTATAAAATTTGATATAATAATATTAACAAGGGAAAGAATTTAAAATAACGAGGTGTTTAATATGGCTGATATTATTCAAGAAGCCCAAAGATGTCTTAAGTGTAAAAAACCTATGTGTAAGGAGGGATGTCCTGTTAGAACAGAAATTCCTGTAGTTATGCAAATGTTTTTAGACGGAAAAATAGATGAGGCTGGAGAAAAGTTATTTGGAAATAATCCATTAACTGCGATGTGTTCATTAATATGTCCACATGAAAAGAATTGTATGGGACATTGTGTTCTTAATAGAAAGGGAGCTCCTATTAAATTCTATGAGGTCGAACAATATATTTCTTCTTTCTATTTAGAGAAAGCTAGATTAAATAGGCAAAAATCAAATGGATTAAGAGTTGGTATTATTGGTGCTGGTCCTGCAGGATTAACTATCGCAATAACACTAGCTAAAAGAGGATATGAGGTTACAGTAATAGATTCTAAGGATCAAATTGGTGGAGTTTTAAGATATGGTATTCCTGCATTCAGATTACCTAAAACATTACTTGATAAGCTACAATCAAGAATGGAGGAATTAGGTATTATGTTCCGTCCTAATACATTAATTGGACCAACTATTACAATTGATGATATGTTTGAAGATGGATATCAAGCAATATTTATTGGTACAGGTGTATGGAAGCCTAATAAATTAAGAATTCCTGGCGAAACATTAGGTAATGTACATTTCGCAATTGATTACCTAAAGAATCCTGATTCATATACTCAGCTTGGTAAAAAGGTTTTAATTATTGGTGCAGGTAATGTTGCGATGGACGCTGCAAGAACTATTCTAAGAAAGACTTCTGCAGAAGTTGATTTAATCTTCTTCCGTGGTCCTGAAGAGGTTACTGCGTTAAAGGAAGAATTAGATTTATCAATCATTGATGGTGCAAAAATGCGTTATTATCTATCTACTCAAAGAATTGAGGTTGATGGTATTATTGTTGCGCCTGTAGTTGAAAAAGTTGATGAAGATGGTAATAAAACATATTATGATGATATTGAACACGAATATAAGATTCCATGTGATTCTGTAATCATTGCGATTGGACAAGGTGCTCAATCAAATATCGTTAAAAATACAAAAGAGCTTGATACAAATGCTAAGGGATTAATTGTTTCAACTGAAAAAGGACAAACATCTCGTCCTGGTGTATTTGCTGCAGGTGACGTAGTATCTGGTGCTAAAACAGTTGTACAAGCTGTTGCTGCATCTAAGATGGTTGCTGACGAAATGGATAATTATATCAGAAAGAAAAATAATCTTCCTTCTTTAGAAGAGGAAAGATTAGCAAATGATTGTAATAAGGCTCAAGAAGAAATTCAAAAAGTAACATTATAAAATACAAAAGGAAACTATTTAACTAGTTTCCTTTTTTCATATTCTTCTCTTGTTAATAATGCTAAATCAACAATCTTATTTGCTTTATCCCATGGCCTTTCTATTTCAATTGTTTTTAAATATTTAAAGTCAAATAATTCTGCCATATGCTTTGATCTATAATTATCATTAAAATATCCATATAAGAAATCTTTTGCATTAAGCTTATTAAAAGCTAAATCCAGTAATAATTCTATTACTTCTTTGCCATATCCTTTACCTTGGTAATCTGTACCAAGGCAAATTCCTCTTTCTTCATAACTACCACTATCATATTCACGTATTGCACATAAGCCAATAGCTATATCACTGTCCTTTAAGGCTATATAATATGCAAAATTATTCTTTTGAAATTCCATACTTTTTTCATTTCTAATTATTGCTTCTTCAATTGTTAATGTTGGAGTATAAAGCATATATTTATATACTTCTTCATTCCCCCATACATTCTTAAGCATAGATTTATAATCATTTTCTTTAGCCTTACGTAATATTATATTTTTACCTATTAGTATATCATACATATTAATCCCCCTAAGCAATTAGAATAATTATAACACAAAAAAATAATCCCCAATAGTCAAACTAAAACTATTGGGGATATATTATTAAATTAAGCTAAAAACATTGCAACTAACAATAAAATTTCTAATACAAATCCTAAGATTCCTGCAACTAAATAGAATTTAGATGCCTTAGGCATAATTCTTTTTAATGCAGCGAAATTTAAGATTCCATATACTGGCATAAATAAAGATAATAAGAATATCGCAAGACTTGGCTTATCAATAACCTTTATATCCCCTAAATTAGGGTTATATGTTGGTTTATTATCTATAACCTCACCTTCTAAAACCTTTTCTTCTTTTTCTATCTTTTCTTCTTTATTTTCTTGATAGAAATAAGTTTTATTGTTTGGTTCTAAAATATTTCTTATAACTTCATTTGTAACTCTAATATCTTTTGTTAAATATTGATATGCATTGTTTACTTTTTCTAAAAGCTCTTTATTACCACTATTAGTATAGCTATCTTTTAATGCTAAATATGATAATTCAAGTTCTCTTTTAGATACTTCTCTTACTTCAAAGCCTAAAGTCATTAAGGCTTCTTTAGTTAATTTTTCATCCATCATTATCGCATAATCCCCTTTCGATAAATTATTTCATTAATGATTCTACCAAATAATTATCTAAAAATTATGTGATAAATCAATGATTTTTTTAGGAATTCTTTACAAGTTTTATGTTACCTGTCTCATTAATAGATATTTCTTTATCTAATACTAAATGCTTTAATACATCCTCAAGTCTTTGTCTCATAGGAGCAAGTAGCTTAGGATATCCCATAATATTAGTTAATGATTTAAATGCACCATCTGCAGTAATACCATTATTCTTAGAAATAATTGAATATAATCCATCAATTAATTCATCAAAATAAATATATTTAAATGGACGGTCAGGATTTAATCTTAATTTAACGTTAGTAACTCTTGTATTTAATACTATAAAGCCATCTAGATATAAAATATTCTTCTTTGGTAAGTTTTTATCTACTTCTTCCTTAACATTATCTACATTCTTTTCATTTAAGATTGTTGCAATCTTCTCATATAGATAATCCTTATGGATTGGTGATTCAATCTCAATAATCTTTTCGATTAATGCTCTCATACCATTGTTTCTTAAATATCTTCTACCTGTAATTTCATCAAGTCCAATATAATTTTCGAAATCATATTGTAATAGGTCAGAATCATCATGTTCAATTAAGAATGATTTAGCTTCTTTTACATCATTAGATGTAATTACTTCAGGTTCATCATCACCATTTACTGCATGATCTAATGCTTCTTTAATTCTTATACGTTCAACCTCATTATCATCCATCCATGATGCAGTATAAACCTTGTAATATCTCCAACCTAATCTTTCTAGTAATATTTTTTCAAGTCTATATTTATCTGTTAGGTTATTTGAATATCCACCTGATTTTGCATCAGTCATAATTGCAAGTATGAACTTGCCTTTATATTTAATTGCAAGGTCAACCTTAAAAGCACTTGAACCATAATTTGTTTGTACTTCAAAATCACCTAATGCTTCAATATATTCCTTAATAGATGAAATTATTTGGTTAGATGATTCACTATAATTCTTATTAGAAACTACATTTTCAGCAAATTCTAGATAACTTCTTAATAATAATACACCTTGTGCATTTGTCTTAGTTAGAATATCAGTATATTTTACTGATGATACAACAGATACATTAAATTTTGCACGAGTAACTGCAACATTTAATCTTCTTTCACCACCCTGGTTATTTAATGGTCCAAATCTTTGATAGAATTTACCATCCTTATTATATGCATAACATATAGAGAATATAATTCTATCTCTTTCATCACCTTGTACTGTTTCAAGGTTCTTTACAAAGAATGGTTCATTTAATTCAGGGTTAAAGAACTGCTCATACTGAGGTTCTTTCTTTAATCTCTTATCAACTAATGATTGAATTAAATCAGCTTGTACATTTGAGAAGGCAACAACACCAAGTGATTCCTTTGAATGCTTAAAATGCTCAAATACCATATCACAAATATATTGTGCTTCAATTGGGTTTGTACGAGTTGCCATATCATAAATACCATTTTTAACATAATAGAAATCTACACCAAATCCCTTTTCGTGTTCCTTAGATTGTGGAACTGAAATTAAGCTTGAATTATAGAAATTATTATTAGAGAAAGTAATTAATTCCTCACTTCTTGATCTATAATGCCACTTTAATGATGTTGTTTCAAACATTTGTGTAGCCTTATCAAGAACTGATTCAAGGTCATATTCCTTTTCATCCTCTTCCTCATCTGCTTCTTCACCAACTGATGCATGGAAGAAGTTTGTAGGTGGCATTTGCTTAGTATCACCAATGATGATACATTGCTTTGCTCTATAAATAGAACCTAATGCGTCTGATGCGAAAATCTGTGATGCTTCATCGAATACAACGCAGTCAAATATATCTTTTCTTGAATCTAGATATGTAGATACAGATAGTGGTGACATTAAGAATACTGGCTTAATATCTAATACTAAATCAAAGATCTTTTCAAGTAAGCTTCTAATTGGCATTTGTCTTCTCTTCTTTTCATGCTCACGTGTTAAAACCTTAAATTCAGAACCTTCTAGTACCTCAGCATCTGGTCTTTTCTTAGATAATACTGAAATAATATAGTCACGATTAATAGAATAAATATCTTCATCAAGTTCTCTAAAGTCAGCAACAATCTTGTCTTCTTGGAATGCTTGGAAATGTGATAATAAATCACTTGATGCAATAACATCATCAATCTTTTTCTTAATGAATGTTGCTCTATAAACCTCAGCTATATCATCTAAAGGAAGCTTTCTATCTAAGTATTCATTTAAGAAATCCAAAGCATCAACTCTCTTTAAATTTTCAACAGTCTTAGTCATAGATGCATAAGCTGTAACAAGCTCTTTAGCATCTGATATTTCTTTTAATTTATCATAACATGCCTTAACAGGCTCTCTATGTAGGTCAAATTTAGATAAATTAAATATTCTTAAAATTGATTCTACATTCTTTTCATATTCCTTCATTAAATGGAAATCAACACCAGTATCAATTAAAGCTTTTTGTAACATTTCAAAGCCTTCCTTTGAAATATCAATATCTGGCATATCATTTAATTTAGAAATTTCTAAAATAATAGCTTTTAAATCTACACTCTTTAAATCACCAAAAATTTGACTTAATGAAGCAGTTAATTCTTTAACAATATATAGATTCTTCTTTAATGCATTTATTTCTTGAATTTCAGGTAATATAACTTCAGGCTTTTCTTTCTTTAATCTATATTTTAAAGCAAGCTTATAGCCTTCCTTTAAGTCATTCTTATTCTTAAATTCTAATCCATTCTTTAATTTAGATATAACCTCATCTAAATTCTCTTTTAATACATCTTTATTATATAATGCTAATGCATCACGCTTTAAAAGCTTAGATATAGAATAATATTTATTAATTAAGCTTATTACTCTTTCACGTGTTTTTCTATTTAAATAGAAAGGACGGAAATCCTTAATTTCTGTAAGCTTAATTAAATAATCAACAACCTTATATGATTGTAAGATATTTTCATATCCTAATTCTCTAAATGGAGATGTTAAAGGTTCTGTTTTTAATAAACCATTTGTAAAATAAATAGATGCCTCTAAATCTTTATTTAAAGAATATAATGCATAATTTTCTTCAATCTTATTTAAATTATAGAAAGTTGAATCTCTATAATCATATCCAATCTTTCTTGCAAATCTTGCATAATCCTCAAAATAACCAACATTTTCTTCTAAGTCAAATAGGTTAAAATTAGCAATTTCAATATTAAAATTCTCTAATGGTTCTTTTGTTAAATTTAAATATAATTCATATAAATCAACTAAACTAATACCAATAGATGATATATTCTCATGTAATACTCTTTCATATGAGCTTAAGTTCGCTTTTAAGAATGAATATTTAGCATCAAGGAATGTTGTTTTTAAGTCAATATCATATTTTGGCGCAATAGCTGTTTCATATAAGTTATTAATGAATTCTAGCTTATTTGCCTTATTTGAGTGTAATTCTATCGCAAAATCTGATAATTTAACTCTTCTTAAGTTATCGAAAACGACATTTAAGGCAGATATCTTTTCAGATACGAATAGAATCTTTTTTCCTTGTCCTAAAAGAGACGCAATAATATTTGTAATAGTTTGACTCTTACCAGAACCAGGAGGTCCTTGCAAACAGAATGATTTCCCATTCGCCGCCATTTGGATTGCACCTAACTGTGATGAGTCACAGTTTACAACTGGATAAATATTTTGATTTTCTTGTGTTTCTAAGGATTTAGCTGTTTCATCACCTAATAATATTCTAATATTATTATTTGATAATACCTTTTCCTTATTGTTCATAATATCAGTATACATACTCATCTTATAGAATGAGTAAATACCTATTGCACAAGCATCCTCAAAAAACATACCTTCAGGTAAAATTGCTTTAACCTTATCTAGATATGTACCATATGCTTCATCATCATATCTTGGAATATTAACATGATATAATGAATTAAGATAATAATTAAAAGTTGGATTAACCATAATATCATCTTCATATTGTCTAATTATATAATTATCTCCAGATTCAGGATCCATTTCGATTGGTATTAATAATAATGGAGCAAGAAATTCTTCTCCTTCTTCAAAATAATGAATAAAACCAAAAGAAATATATAAAGAGTTCATACCTTTTTCCTTTAATGAAGATGTAAATTCTTTATATAATGATTTTAAAGTTTTTTGTAAAGTATAGCTTTTCTTATAACATAGAATTTGTCTTCTATCTAAAAGCTTTCTACAAATAGAATATACTAAATCAAATTCATACTGTAATGTATTATCATTTGGATTATTTTGTTCTTGTTCATTGTGATAATTAGTTAATGCTTGATCTGTATTAAAAATTTCAACATCTCTTGCACCCTTAACAGCACGGAATATTTCTTCTATATTCTTATTTAGGATTGCCAAAGTTTTCATACCTTGGTCTCTGTAATTTAAAAGTCTGTTTCTTTTACCTAAGTCTAATAACTGATTTGTAACAGCTAAAAGCTTATCCATCATAACATCAGCCATAAATTACACCTCCCTCTTTTTTATAAATAGTCTCTTTAAAGGTATTATACCATATAATTTATATTTTACCAAAATTAATTTATAGTTAACTATAAATATTAAAAAAACTGGTGCTATTAAGCACCAATTTTACAATAAATCATACGATATATATGGAACGCTTTTTATTCTTCTAGAATAAATATCTTCTAAATATTTAATAACATCATCCTTAGGTCTTATTATTGAATCATGAGATGCAATAATATATGTATAATCAAGTTCTCTTAATAATTTAATCTCATCAAATAATAATGATACATTATATCCATCCTTAGACCCTTCTAATGCATCTCCTACTAAAAGGAATGCATTATCAACAAGCAATGCTAAAGCTCCTTTAGAATGGCTATTTGGTAATGGAATTATTTGAATATTAATTCCATCATTTAATTTTATAATTTTATCAACTAAAGTACCATGACCTAAAACTTTATATGAATAATTTCCTAAATATAGATTTCTATCATCTATATTTATTTCACTTATATTTTTAAAATGGTCTTGATGAAAATGAGAAATGATTATTGCCTTTGATTCAATATTATTAATTAATTCTTTTGAACGTAGGTTAGAGCCTACATCAAATATATAAGTTTTATTCTTACCTTTAATGAAAAATACATTCGCAGATAAGGGATTTTCTGATGATGTAAGTAATGAAATTAATGAATTAATTTCTATAAAATCATCCATTTACTTAAAATCCTTTGCCCTAGATTCTATTTTTTGTAATTCAAAACGGTATTTTTGTTTTACACTAGGATATTTATTATGGTCAACCTCACTTAAAAACATTTGTTTTGGTCTAACCCATAAGCTACCATCCCCATAAAGCCTTCTATACAATACCATTTCTTCTTTAGTTTCAGAGTCAAAGCATACTCCTTCAACTAAATAATAATCTCCCTTAAAATGCTTATATATTCCATTAATTTTTAACTCATTCATTACAATATCACCTTGATCTTATATACACCTTTTAAAGCTTCAGCAATAATTTTACCTTTGTGTAACATAACTATTTCTTTCGCAATAGATAAACCTATACCTGAACCTTGAATATTTGATGCACGCTTTTCATTTGTTCTATAAAATCTTTCAAATAATTCAGGATGTATTCCATCCTCTAAATCAGATGAATCATTTGAAACCTCAAGAATAATTTTATCATTATCCTTTTTTAAAGATACTTCTATAAATGTTAGTGAATACTTAAATGCGTTATCAATTAGAATTGATACTAATACTCTAATTAAGCCCTCATCACCATCATAAATAACATCTTTTGCAACATTATCCTTTAGGATTAAATGTCTTTCTTTTAACTTTTGTTCATATGTTTTATAAACATCAATAACTGCATCATCAAGCGAAAATTTTTCTGTTTTTTCAAGCTTATAATTTTCTTCTAATAAAGAAAGCTTTGTTAAGCTATTAACCATACCTGTAAGCTTTACAACTTGTTTATTTATTGCCTCTGTTTGTTCATTTTTACCAACAATTAATTCTTCAACCTCATTATTTGCAGAAATAATAGTTAATGGTGTTTTTAATTCGTGTGCGGCATTCGCAATAAATCTTTTTTGTTTAACATATGATTCTTCAACTGGTCTAAAAATAAAGTATGACGCAATAATAATTGATGCAAGGAATGCTAAAAGTCCTGATGCTGAAATTAAAAGAGATGCAACCAAGAAATTCCTTGCGTTACTAATTTGTACAGAATAATCCATCATTAATACAAATTCATCACCTTCATCATTTGTTAATGATAAATATCTATAATTTGTATCAACATATCCCTTTTGATTATTTGAATTAATAACTGCTTTATACATATTAAACATAGATTCTTCAGTTAAATTTTGTGAAGATGTTTGTCTATATAATGTATTATTGGCTTTAACCCTAATAAATGTTACATAAATACTTCTTTGGATATCATCCTTATTCTTATTAGCAAAAGGATCAGATCCAGGATTAAAGGCTGGTTCTACAATTTCTCTTTCATAGCCTATCATATTCCATAAGGTAGATGTATAAACAGTTTGCCCGGTTTGATATCCTGTTTCGTTTGATACTACATTCCATCTTGATTTATTATATGCATAAGTGCCACCACCATCATATAATTCCTGAAGTCTAGAATCAGCTTCATTTCTAATTTTAGAATAGTTATATACATTTATTATTGTTACTATTAAACCAAGTATAACTAATACCGCAAGAAACGCTATTGCTATAAATTTAATTCGTAACCTTTTAATCATTTTTTATTTTCCTCTAATCTATATCCAACACCTCTTGAAACCTTAATTGTTACATTAGAACCAATTTGTTCAAGATGCTTTCTTAATGATGATATAAATACCCATACAACAGAAATATCAACATCACTATCATATTCCCAAATACTTTCTAATATTCTTTCTGTTGATAAGAAAATATTAGAATTTCTTATGAATAATTCCATAAGCTTATATTCTTTTCCTGTTAATCTATAGCTTTTACCATCATGTGCAATTTCAAATGTATTAGGGTCTAGTGTAAAATCACCAAATCCTTCACTTGCAACTAAATTACCACGTCTTAATAAAGCTCTAATTCTTGCAAGAAGCTCTTTCATTTGGAAAGGCTTAGTTAAATAGTCATCTGCACCTGCATCAAGTCCATTTACTTTATCATCAAGTAAGGATTTTGCAGTAAGTAGGATAATTGGTGTAGGTATTCCCATACTTCTTATTTTTTTAGTTGCATCAAGCCCATTTAATTTTGGCATCATTACATCCATTATGATTAAATCATAGCTATAATTTTTAACATAATCAATTGCTTCTTCCCCATCATATGCATTATTAACATCATAATTATCATGCTTTAAAATCTTAGTAACAACATTTGATAATTCTTGATCATCTTCTACTAATAATATTTTCATAGCTACCTCCTAAAAACTCATATTTACTTTTCTAACTTTTTCTTCAATTATAGCATTTTTGCATTTTAATTAAAAGTTAATTCACATTTAATATATAATAGTAACTTAAATTATACTTAAATTATAAATTTAAAATAAAGAGTTAAAAACATAATTTTTCCTTGAAGATAAACATGTAAAGTGATATAACAATATTTGTAAATTAAATATAGGAGATGAAAAAATATGTCATTTTTGACCTTTCTTCAATCGTCTTCATTTAAGGTTGTTGATATCTTAATTTTCTTAGCCTTAATATTGGGTATGTCTAAACTTATGGGCCTTGGTGCTAAAAAGGTTGGATTACCTCAAGTAGTTGCATTACTACTTACAGGATTAATATTAGGCGCTTTAAGATTCATACCTCAAGTTAAAGATAATTTTTTAACTGATTCAGGTGTATCTGGTGTTAAATTCGTTGCTGAAATAGGTGTTGTTTTAATCTTGTTCAGTGCTGGTCTTGGTACTGATTTAAATCAAGTTAAAAGAACAGGTGTATCAGCACTTGTTATAACTGTATTAGATGTAGTATTAGTTATGATATTAGGTATATTTGTTGTTGCGGCATTCAATAAATTTGATTGGAATGGCGAAGTAGCATTTATAACAGATGCAAATGGTGATGATTTATACGTTAAAAATTATTGGAGCTGGATATTCTATGGTACAATCCTTACTGCAACATCTGTTTCAGTAACAGTCCAAACAATGAAGGAATTAGGTAAGCTTAATTCTAAAATTGGTACAACAATTGTATCTGCAGCTATCCTAGATGATGTAATTGGAGTTATTATTTTGTCAATTGTATTATCACTTGCTAAAAAGGGTGATGGTACTTCTGCAGCTGTTAATTTATTTAACGGTAATGGTATTTTAGTAAATGCATTCCAATTCATGGGTGTATTTGGAGTTATCTTATCTACTATCTTATTCTTCGCTTTTATTTTAGGCTTAGGATTCTTAGTTAAAAAGATATTCAAAAGAATAGAAAGAAAAAATCCTCATCATAGAAGAATTCCAATCTATTCTTTAGCATTCTGCTTCCTAATCGCATTCTTCTCAGAATGGATGTTTGGTATTGCAGATATTACAGGTGCTTATTTTGCTGGATTAATTTTAGCAAATATGTCATCTACTCAATATATTGGTAGACGTACAGATATTATTTCATATATCTTATTCACACCAGTATTCTTTGCGAAAATAGGTTTAACTACTTTAGAGGATGTTAAATTCACATCCGAATATGGTATGGGCTTCTTACAATTCTTTGCGGTAGGTATGTGCCTTGTAATTGCCGCTATAGTTGGTAAATTCGTTGGTGCATCAGTTGGTGCTCGTGTTACAGGTAACACAACAAAAGATTCATTAAGATGTGGTGCTGCAATGACAGTAAGAGCTGAGGTATGTTTAGTTTCAGCCGCAAAAGGTATAGATGCAGGTTTAGTTGATTCAAAGATTCAAATATTCTTAATCATTCTAATTATTCTTACATCATTTAGTGTACCTTTAATTCTAAAAGCTTCTTACAAAAAAGAAATAGCTTTAGAACAAGAAGCTGCATCTCACATTGTAAACTTAGGTGGTGTTACACCATCAGCTAAGCTTCAAATGGCATATATTGATAGAGAAGAATCTATAGAAAATCTAATGGATTA
>AUXO010473892.1_pt1 | contig 13364 bp, 12 predicted proteins | sample 768731 | NCBI WGS metagenome assembly AUXO01 (sample SAMN02715735, study PRJNA202380) | gut metagenome | biome: sheep rumen | host: Ovis aries | place: New Zealand: Palmerston North
GGTACACCTGTTCCCATCCCGAACACAGAAGTTAAGCCACTAAACGCCGAAAATAGTGAATGCGAAGATAGGAAGTTGCCAAGTTTTTTTTGTGGAAAAAAGATTTTACAAAAAGGAAGAAAAAGATAACAAAGAGAGTTGTATATCTTTTTTTTTTTGATATAATAAAATCTAGGTGATTAAAATGGATTACAAAGTAACAACATATTCTGAAGAAGAAACAATTGAATTAGCTCAAAACATTGAGTCAGAAAAATTTCCAAACATGGTAATATGCTTAAAAGGTGATTTAGGAAGTGGAAAAACAATTTTTACAAAAGGTTTTGCCCAAGCATTAGAAATTAAAGAAGAAATTACTTCTCCAACATTTAACATAATTAAAGAATACACATCTGGAGAACTTCCTCTTTATCACATGGATGTCTATAGATTAAACGGTAAAATAGATGATTTAGGACTTGAAGAGTATTTTAATAAAAATGGAATTACTATTATTGAGTGGGCTGATATGATTGAAGACTATTTACCTCAAGAAAGACTTGATATTAAAATAAAAAGTTCTTCTGAAGATGAAAATAAAAGAATAATTACAATAACTCCATATGGTTCAAAATATGAAGAATTATGTGAGGCAATTTTATGAGAATCTTGTATATTGATACCTCATCAAACTATTTATATGCAGGTATTGTTGAAGACGATAAATGTATAGCTGAAATTAAAGAAAAATTTGGACAAAGTCTATCTGAAATGACTTTACCTAGAATTGCTAACTTATTTGAACAAGCAAAATTAAATCCAAAAGAAATTAATAAAATCATTGTCGTAAATGGACCAGGTTCTTTTACAGGTATTAGAATTGGAATAACTATTGCCAAAGTATATGCGTGGTCTCTTAAAATTCCTATAACAACAATTACTTCATTGGAAGCAATGGCTATATCAAGTGATAGTGATTGTGTACATGTTCCAATGATTGATGCTAGAAGAGGCTATGTTTATACTGCAATTTATGATAAAAATTATCAAATCTTATTGAGCCCAATACATATTAAATTAACTGATTTGGAAAATAAACTTAAAAAAATAGAAAAATTTGAAGTTATTTCAAATGATTTTATTTCAATAGAACCATTTCCACAAAAATACACTCCAAATATTATTAAAATTGTAAACTTTTATAAAAATAAAAAAGATATTAATCCACACTTTATTAATCCAGAATATTTAAAGTTAACAGAAGCTGAAGAAAAACATGATAGTTAATATTAAAAAAGAAAATATAAATTTATACGATGATAATTTTATACCAAAAGACTATTTAATAAATGAATTAGAAAATAATCCTTATTCAAAAATATTATTTTTAATTAAAAATAATGAAATAATTGGCTACATTTACTATAGTGTAATTTATGAGAGAGTTGAAATAAATCAAATTGAGATTAAACTAGAAAAAAGAAATCATGGATATGGAAATTTACTTATAAAAGAATTATTAAAAAGAGAAAAAAAAGATATAACTCTAGAAGTAAATGAAAATAATTATCCAGCTATAAAGTTATATGAAAAAAACAATTTTATAAAAAAAGCAGTTAGAAAAAATTATTACAATGATGAAGATGGATTATTATATGAAAGAAAATATATTATAAAAAATTTTACTAATAAGTGAGATGATAAAATGAAAGATATGTACATTTTAGGAATAGAAAGTAGTTGTGATGAGACTAGCATTTCAATTGTAAAAAATGGCCGAGAAGAAATAGCAACAATAATTTCTTCACAAATAGACATTCATAAAGATTATGGAGGAGTAGTACCAGAAATTGCCAGTAGACAACATGTAAAAAACATAACATTTGTATTAGAAGAATGTCTTAACAAAGCTAATATGACAATGGACGATATTGATGCTATAGCAATTACTTATGGCCCAGGTCTTATTGGCTCATTACTAATTGGACTAGAAGCTGCCAAAACATTGTCATTTATTTATAATAAACCATTAATTCCAGTACATCATATTGCTGGACATATTTATGCTAATAGTTTGGTTAATGAATTACAATTTCCACTTTTAGCTGTAGTAGTAAGCGGTGGACATACTGAATTAATCGAAATGGATGAACACTACAAATTTACAAAGCTTGGTGGTACATTAGATGACGCCATTGGAGAATGCTATGACAAAGTTGCAAGAGTGATTGGTCTAGAATATCCAGGAGGTCCTAAAATTGATAAATTAGCAAAAATAGGAAAACCAACATACAAACTACCTATACCTTTACATGATGATAGTTATAATTTTTCCTTTAGTGGTCTAAAAAGTGCTGTAATAAATTTGGTACACAATGAGAAACAAAGAGGAAATGAGATAAGAAAAGAAGATTTAGCTACCTCATTCCAAAAAACAGCAGTAGAATCAATCACATCTAAAACAAAAAAAGCAATAATTGATAGGAAAATAAAAAATGTAATAATAGCTGGTGGTGTTGCAGCAAATAGTGGACTAAGGGAAGCCATGACAAAATTGACAACTGAACTTGGAGTAAATCTTTCCATACCATCAATGAAATATTGTACAGACAATGGAGCAATGATTGCAGCAGCAGGTTATTATGCCTATAAAAATGGCAGAATTGCAGATTTGTCATTAAATTCAAAATCACAAGATACTTTAAAATAGTATCTTTTTTATTAATAAAATAGTATTTTAATATAAAAAACATGTTATAATTGTTACATAAAATAGGGAGGCTAGAAAATGATAAATAGAATAATATTAAATGAAACATCTTATTTCGGTCGTGGATCACGTAATAAATTAGGTGAGGAATTAAGAAACAGAGGACATCAAAAAGTTTTAATTGTAAGCGACTATGCACTAATGGAGCAAGGAATTACAGGAAAGATAATAAATATTATTAATGATGCTGGATTAACATACTTTGTATATAATCATGTTAAACCAAATCCAACTATAAAAAATGTTCAAGATGGATTAACTCTTGCAGAAATAAATAATGTCGATGCTATTGTTGCTGTTGGTGGTGGAAGTGTAATAGATACAGCTAAGGCTATTTCAATTGTAATGACAAATTCAGAACATAGTAGAATTACCAGTCTTGAAGGAGCAGTATCAACAAGAAATAAAGGATTACCATTATTTGCTTTGCCAACAACTTCTGGTACAGCAGCAGAAGTAACAATTAATTATGTTATAACAGATGAAGTAAATATGAAAAAAATGGTATGTGTAGATCCACACGATATACCAATATGCTCCATAATTGACCCAGATTTAATGCAAAGTATGCCACAATCTTTAGCGGCAACAACTGGAATGGATGCATTAACACATGCAATGGAAGGATATATTACAAAAGCTGCATGGCTAATTCCAGACATGTTCCATATAAATGCCATGTCCTTAATTTACAAAAATTTAGTAAAAGCTGCTAATGAAAAAAATGAGATAGCTGTTGAAAAAATGGCATATGCTCAATACATTGCTGGAATGGGCTTTTCAAATGTCGGATTAGGAATTGTTCATTCAATGGCACACTCTTTAGGAGCATTTTTCGATACACCTCATGGATTAGCTAATGCTATTCTTTTACCACATGTTATGAGATTTAATGGAGAAGTTTGTCCAGATTTATTTAGAAATATGGGTAAAGCTTTTGAAATAGATACCAATGATTTAAGTGATCATGAAGTAGTTGAAAAAATAGTTAATGCAATTCAAGAACTTTCAATAAAATTAAATATTCCACAAAGATTAAGAGATGTAGGAATACCAAAAGAAATGATTCCACAATTAGCAAATCAAGCAATAAATGATCCATGTACTCCAGGAAATCCAAGAGATGTTACCGTAGATGATTTAATTGAAATATATAATAATGCATATTAATAAATGCAATAAATAGTAGAACAGATGAAATTTATAAACAAGCTATGAAAGAAGTAAAAGATGTACCATTTATCATGCCTTTTACTTTTGGAGAATATGGTTATAATAATCATTCTGCAAATATTTGTGGAGGATTAATGCTTTCCTTTACAGCATTTGGAAACAAATAAAAAAATATGAATAATTAAACTCAATTTATAATAAAAAAGGAAGTCATCTTCCTTTTTTATTTGAATATAAATGTATCTAAAAAACTAGTCCTAAAATAATAATAAGTAGTGTCAAAATAACTAAATATAAAAATAGGCACTTAAGTTTCATAGACACCACCCCCAAAATTATATTCATATTATTTTATGAAAATATTAAAATAATAATTAATCAAATAATCTAAAAAATAGTTTTAAACAGATTTTTTTATAATATTAAAATCTACTTATTACTATTTTTAATTTTCTTTCTACCAAATAATTCATCAATGGAAAAAGGTTTATATATTTTTGTTAATCCATAAATAAATGATGTTGGAATTACATTAACTGCATTCTCATAGTGTGAATATGCAGACTGAGATGTATTTAATTTTTTAGCAACAAATGATTGTGTTACTTTATTTTTTAATCTAAGTTCAGTTAAGTTTTTAGCTAACTGCTCAATATCAAAGTCAATTGGTTCATATTTTTCATTTTTTGATATAATACCAAAAAGATAATCAAGGCTTAAATAATATTCGTTTGCATATTTTATTAATCTTTCTATTGGAATAGTATCTTTTCCAGTTTCCCAACCAGATATAGTTGAATAATGTAAATCAAAAAAATCAGCAATATCTTTTTGCTTCAAATCTAAGTCTTCACGACTTGCTCTTAAATTCTCTAATATCAATTTAATCACCTAGTTTAATTATTCCATCAGAAAATCTAAAAATGTTTAAACTAGGGGGAATAGAATACTTAATAAAAAATACATTTAAACAATAAAACTTTTATTTAATAACATATTAATTTTTTCATTTAATTTTTAACTAAAATGCAACTACTAGTTGCTAAATAGAAAATAAAAAAAGATTTATTATTAATTTGAAAGGAGGTAAATATATAATAAATAATTGGATAAAAATCTTTATATAGACGCGTGAGAAATAGTAGACAAATTTGTCTACTTTTATTTTATTATTTTGAATTTTATTAAAAGATAATATCAATAAAAATTAATATAAATTAATAAATCTATAAAAACTTTTCTAAATTTTTAGACTCAATTTTATCTATTATAAAATACATACAATATGAAATAAAACCCAAAATTGTGACTCCAGTAATTACTAAATCAATATTAAAAACTTGTGAGCCATACATTATTAGATATCCAATACCATTTTTTGAAACAAGCAATTCTCCCATAATTACACCAATTAAATTCATAGAAATATTAACCTTTTCTGTGGAAATAATATTATAGAAACTACAAGGTAAAATAGCTTTAGAAAATATTTTGAATTTAGATGCTCCAAAACTCTTAAGCATAATAATATAGTTTTTATTTACAGAATTGAAACCATTATAAATATTTATTATAGTAACAAAAACACTTATAAGTAGTGCCATAAAAATAATAGAATTCATACTAGCTCCAACCCATATAATAATTAATGGACCAAGAGCAACCTTAGGCAATGAATTTAATATTGTAATGTAAGGATCTATTATCTTATAAAAAGTATTATTCCAAAGTAATAAGATTGACATAAAAAAACTTATAATATTTGATAAACAAAAACTAATTATAATTTCTAATAAAGTTATCATTATATGTTTAAAAAAAGTTCCACTTTCAATTAATTCAATAGTTGTTTTAAATATTCTACTAGGACTAGAAAATAAAAAACTATTTATTATGCCTAATCTAGAAAAAACTTCCCATAAAATAATAAATAAAATAATAATACTTATTCTAAATAAAAAAATAAATCTTTTTTCTTTTCTTAATTTCTTTAAATATAATTTATGCTCATGACTACAATTATTCATCTAAATCCCTCCAAATTAAATCAAAATATTTATTAAATTCAGGGCACTTTTTATTATTTAGAGGAGTAGTCTTATTAGTTAAAATAATATTATAAATATCTTTTACAACAGAAGGCCTTTTTGATAATACAATTATTTTATCAGACATACTAATTGCTTGTCCGATATCATGAGTAACCATAATAGTAGTAATTTTTTCTTTTCTGACAATTTTATAAATATCTTCTTCAATTAAAAGTTTTGATTGATAGTCAAGGGCTGAAGTAGCTTCATCTAAAAGCAAAATATCAGGCTTGACAGCTAAAGTCCTAATCAAAGCAACTCTTTGTCTCATGCCACCAGATAAACTATTGGGATATTTATTTATAAAATCTTCTAAGCCATAATCTTTTAATAATTTTAATACATAATTTTTTCTTTCTTCTGTAAGCATATTTTTTATTTCTAAACCAATCAAACAATTATCTAAAATAGTTCGAAATGGTAATAATGCATCATCCTGTAACATATAAGCTAAACTAACATCATCTGGACAGATTATTTCTCCATCTGATTTATTTATTATTCCAGCTAATATTGATAAAAGAGTAGACTTTCCACAACCACTAGGTCCAACAATTGCTACTATTTCACCTTTATTTATAGAAAAATTTATATTTTTTAAAGCAATAATTTCACTATCTTTTGTATGATAAATTTTACTTAAATTTTTTACTTTAAGTATTTCCATATACAACCTCCAAATCATATTATTCTATGTATTTATTAATAAAATGTTTATTATAAAAATCATTAGAAAAAGCCCTTAATCAGGCTTTATTATTTTATTTTATAAGTTAATTTATCATAATCTACTTTTTTATCTAATTCTTTATAGTCAATCATAATATCTTGCAAATGATTAAAAGATTCTTTTGAAAAATTAGTACTTTTAGGCCATACATTTATTTCTCTATATTTAGCAATTGCATTTTCAAGTTCTTTTAAACTAGTATTAGAAAATTGTTTTTTTATTACCCTAGCAACATCTTCATTACTATGATTATGTAAGTATTGAAGTCCTTTTCTAATAGCTAAATCAAAATTTTTTATAATTTCTTTATTTCCTTTTATATAACTATTTCTAGCAGAAAATGATGTATATGGAACAATTCCACCTAGTTTACCAACACTTTCTACGATATATCCATAACCTTGTTTTTCTACTTGTGAAGCAGTTGGTTCAAATAAAGTAACAAAATCTCCTTGTCCCCCAATAAAAGCTCCACTCATAGCAGCAAATGCAATTGAAGTATCAATATTAACATCTTTTCTAGGATTAATATTATTTTGTTTTAATGCATATTCAAGAGTCATTTCTGGCATACCAGCTGCTCTTCCTCCAATAATTGTTTTTCCAACTAAATCTGATAATTTAAAATCTTTAATTTTTTTCCTTGAAACAATAAAAGTTCCATCTTTTTGTGTTAATTGAGAAAATGTTTTCAAGTAATCTTTTTCATGAGAATTATAAACATAAATTGTTGCTTCACTTCCACAAAGTCCAATATCTGCGTCACCTGATAGTAAGGAAGCAGTAACTTTATCAGCTCCATTTGTAAGAATTAAATCAATATCAATTCCATAATCTTTGAAATAATCTTTTTCAATTGCTACATACATAGGAGCATAAAAAATAGTATGAGCAACCTCAGCCAAAATTACTTTTTTATTAGTAGATTTTTCCTTATTAAAATTAAATAGAACTGATGAAACAGCTAAAAAAAGTAAGCAAATAAAAATAAGATAACCAAATATTTTTTTCTTCATAAATCTCCTCCAAAATATTGTATGAGAGAATTTCTAATATGCTATAATTATTATTGAAAGGAATGATTATCATGAATCTAATGTTTATATCAGATATACATGGAATAAAAACTAATTTAAAAAAAATAAAAGAAAGATATAAAGAATTAAATTGTAATAAATTAATTGTTTTAGGAGATTTATATTATATTGGACCAAGAAATCAAATGAAAGATGGATATGACATACAATATATTAAAGAATTTTTAGAATCATTTAAAGATGATTTAATTTGTTTAAGAGGAAATTGTGATTCAGAAGTAGACTTAATGGTATCTGACTTTCCTATTATTAATGAACTTAGTTTGATTAATATTGACTCTCATGATATCTATCTAACTCATGGTCATATATATAATAAAAATAATTGGCCTAAAGAAAATAGTATATTAATATATGGTCATTTACATATACCATTTATAAAAGAAGAGAAAAAAAACTTATTTATAAATCCTGGTTCAATTTCACTACCTAAAGCAAATAACAATCCAACATATTTAATATATTCTAATAATAAATTTACTATTTATGATATAAATGACAATATAATTGCTGAAAAAATAATAGATAAGAAATAAATATAGAAAAAATTCCAACAAATGTAGTTAAATTAATAATTTACCTTGCAAAATAAGTATAAAAGTGTTATAATATAGCCAATCAGTGAGGGGTGGGTAAAATGAAGAAAAAAATTAATTTAAAACAAATTATAACATTATTAATAACATTTATTGTAACATTTACATCTGTTATAAATGTAAATGCTACATCAGAAACAATCCAACTAGGAGATGCACCATATGTTAATGAAAGATATATTGCTAATGTAGGTTTCTTTCATAAACAAACAACATCAGGACAGGAATTATATTGTTTAAATATAAGTAAAGCAACTGCTAAAAATACAACAGCCACATTAGTTAGAAATAGTAAGTATGTTGATGGAGGAATAGTCTATATCTTAAAAAATGGTTATCCTAATAAATCAATAACTGGTAATAATGACAAAGATTATTATATTACTCAAACTGCTGTATGGTGGTATCTAGATGAAATACATGGTTCACAAAATTTAGGTGAACAATTTAAAAAATATGGATCAGAAACAACAAACGGTAAAGGAATGCGTGAAATAATTAAGAAATTAGTTAATGAAGCTATACAACATAGAAATGATTCTACAAATACTACTAGTGAGTTATCTTTATCTTCTGATACAACAATGACTTTAACAGATGGATATTATATTTCAAACAACATAAAAGCTGAAAAAGCTAGTAATATTAGTTCATACAAAATAACAATTTCAGGAGCTCCTACAGGAACAAAAATAATAAAAAATGATGAAGCTGAAATAGATTATAGCCAAGGATTAGAACTTAGTGCTAGTGATACTTTTAAAGTAAAAGTACCAGCAAGTTCAGTGACTGATACTACAGCAAATATTACAATTACAGCAACAGCTTCTGGAGCAACATCTTATGCCGCATATGAATATCAACCAACAAACACTAATATGCAAAATGTTGCTTTATTAGAAAAAACGCCACAAAATGTAACATCAACAATAAAATTAACAATTTCATCATCAAAAGTAGTAGTTATAAAAATGGACCAAGATACAAAACAACCTTTAGCCGGTGCAAAACTAGTTTTAAAAGATTCTAATGGAAATATTATTACTAGTTGGACAACAACAACATCTGCTCATGTAATTAGAAATTTAGCTAATGGAACTTATACTATTGAAGAGGAAAGTGCACCTACTGGTTATATAAAAAGTAATCAACCAATAAGTTTTACAATTGATGATGAACACAAATCACACCAAGTAAATTTTCTAAATACAAAAGAAATAACAGTTCCAAATACAGCATCTGCATCTTCAGTTATCATAACAATTTTAGGTATAGTAATTTTGATTAGTGGAGTAGCATATGTATACAAAACAAGAAAGAATGCCTAAAAATAAGAAAAATGAGTCTTTTTTTCAAACTGCATTTTTGGGAGCAATGATTGCCTTATTAGGTGGTTTTCTTTTATCCTATAACTATATTCAAAAGCAAAAAATTATGGCTTATGATTATATGTCAAATACTTTCTATGATGGTGAAAAAGTAGCCATTAGAAAGAATATAGAAGCTAAAAATACATCAACAGAGCAAGCTAATTCACAAACTCAAAACACCGAAAATGTAACACAAGCAGATAATTCATATATAGGTTATCTGAACATACCTAAAATTAATTTAACAAAAGGTTTTGTCGATATAAATTCAGCTGACAATACAGTTGAAAAAAATATTATGGTTGTTGAAGGTTCTGATTATCCAAATGTCGATAAAGGAAACTTCATAATAGCTGGTCATTCCGGAACAGGATGGAAAGCATTCTTTAATGACTTAAGAAAATTGACAGAAGGCGATACTGCCAAAGTTACATACAAAGGAGTTACTTATACATATCAGATAGTTAATATATATACTCAACCTAAAACTGGAAAACTTGCTATATATAGAAACTATGATAAAACAACATTAACATTAATAACATGTACAAATAACGATTCAACAACACAGACAATATATATTGCAGAACTTATTAACAAAGAAGAATAAAAATTTATTAGGGGGGAATGGAAAATGAGTAAATTATCATTTTTAGATAAATTACGTATACTTTTTGATTTATCAAAAAGTTCAGTACTATATTTAATTATTTTAATTGCACTAATATCTTTAGGAATAGTTTTAATATCAAACAATAGAAAAAATGAAAAAAGAAATAAAACTATTTATATTAGCATATCAGTATTTATTCTTTTTACATTAATTATCATGTACCATTCCTCTTTAGGCAATATGTTTCAATACATGATGGAAAATTTCTTCGTTGTATTATACTTCCCAAATTTAGCTATTTATTTAGCAGCATTAATCGCAACAAATATAATATTATGGATTAGTATTTTTAGTTATAAATCATCAAAACAAATAAAAACACTTAATACTATAGTTTATATTATCATGAATTATTTATTAGCATTACTTTTAAATGTTATAAATAAAAATAATCTTGATATTTTTACAAAAAAATCTGTCTATACTAATGAAAATGCTACTGCACTTATTGAATTATCATCAACACTATTTTTTACTTGGATAATCTTTTTAATTATTTATAAAATAATATTAATTTATTTAAGAAAAGATTATAAACCTAAAGTTAAAAAAATACTTATCAAGAAAAGAGTAAAAAAATTACCAGAAAATTTCTTACCTGTAACTAGTCCATCTTATATATATGGTGAAGCACCAAAGAAACCAGTAGTTGAACAAGAAAAACCTGTAATGATAAAAGAAAATATAAATAATGAAGTAAATGAATATGAAAAAATGTTAACACTTGATGATTATAAACGAGTATTAAAATTATTACAGAGTCAAACAGAAAAGAAAAAGCAAGAAACAGCAATTAGAAAAGACCTAGAAATAGAACAAAAGAAATATGATGATTTAATTAAAAAACAACATAAAAATGAACAAGCTAAATATGAAGAATTATTAAACTTATATAGATAACCATTCTACAAGACTAGAATGGTTTTTCTTTTCTATTACAGATATTTCATGTATAATAATAAATAAAGACGAGGATGTGTAATAATGAACTTAGATGAATTAAACGATAAACAGAAAGAAGCTGTTCTATATAATGATGGACCTCTTTTAATAATAGCAGGTGCAGGTGCTGGAAAAACAAAAACTTTAACTACAAAAATTGCTTATTTGATAGAAGAAAAAAATGTAAATTCACTTAACATTTTAGCAATCACTTTTACTAACAAAGCAGCTAAAGAAATGAAAGACAGACTATATAAAATAATTGGTTCAACTGCCAAAGAAATTCAAGTATCAACATTCCATAGTTTTGGTTTAAAACTCTTAAGAGACAATTACAATTATCTAGGTTATGATAAAAATTTTGTTATCATGGATAGCGATGATTCACTAACTGTTGTTAAAAAGATAATCAAAGATTTAGACTATGATCAAAAAGTGTTCAATCCAAGAGCCGTTAGAAATATTATCAGTAGTTGTAAGAATGCAATGACTTCTCCCGAAGATTATGAACATTATGCAGTAAGTGATTATGAAAAAGGAGTTTATGAAATATATTCTAAATATAATAAAAAATTAAAGAAAAATAACTCCGTTGACTTTGACGATTTACTTTTACTACCAATAAAACTATTTAAAAAATATCCAGAAATATTAAATAAATATCAAGAATTATATCAATATATTTTAGTAGATGAGTATCAAGATACTAATGAAGCTCAGTATATTTTAACAAAAATGCTAAGTGTTAAAGGAAGACATATAACTTGTGTTGGAGATGATTCTCAAAGTATATACAGCTTTAGAGGCGCAAATTATAAAAATATCTTGAATTTTGAAAAAGATTATCCTGATGCCAAAATAATTCTACTAGAACAAAATTATCGTTCGACTAGTACAATTCTAGATGCTGCTAACCAGGTAATTAGAAATAATAAGATGCGTAAAGAAAAAAATCTTTGGACAGCTAGAGGAAAAGGTGAAAAAATAAAATATTATCGAGCCTTTAATGAAAGAGATGAAGCTTTATATGTCATCAGAAAAATTAAAGAACTAATAAATAAAGGAGTAGACTATCAAGATATTGCTGTTCTTTATCGTACTAATGCTCAATCTCGTGTACTAGAAGAAGAAATGTTAAAAGAAAATTTACCATATCGAGTAATAGGAAGTTTCTATTTCTATTCAAGAAAAGAAATAAAAGACTTAATTGCTTACTTAAGATTAATTCATAATTCTAAAGATAATGTATCTTTACTTAGAGTAATTAATACACCTAAAAGAGGTATAGGATTAAAAACAATAGAAAATCTAACAAAAAAAGCTGATGAAAATGGAACAAGTATTTATGAAGCAATATCTAGTGGAAAAGAATTAGAATTTAAAAAATTAATTGAAGATTTAAAAGAAGTATCCGAAAAAATAACTTTAACAGAATTAATTGATAAAGTATTAGATGCTTCTGGTATGAAAAAAGAACTAGAAAGTGAAGAAACACTAGAAGCTGAAATTAGACTAGAAAATTTGGAAGAATTTAAATCAATTACTAAATCATTTGAAGAACGTGAAGGATTAGTTTCACTAGAAGATTTTTTATTAGAAATTAGTTTAATAAGTGATGTAGAAGAATATAAAGATGATCCTAATAGAATAAGTTTAATGACAGTTCACTCTGTTAAAGGACTTGAATTTAATCATGTTTTTGTAGTTGGTATGGAAGAAGGTATATTCCCTCACATGAATTCACTCATGGATAATGGTGAAATTGAAGAAGAAAGACGATTATGTTATGTAGCAATTACAAGAGCAAAAGATGATTTACATTTAGTTAATGCTAGACACAGAACATTATTTGGTAAAGAACAAATAAATCCAGTAAGTAGATTCATCAATGAAATTGATAAAAATTTATTAGAAACAAATGCTAAAGAAGAACTTCCTAAACAA
>AUXO018104731.1_pt1 | contig 13360 bp, 11 predicted proteins | sample 768731 | NCBI WGS metagenome assembly AUXO01 (sample SAMN02715735, study PRJNA202380) | gut metagenome | biome: sheep rumen | host: Ovis aries | place: New Zealand: Palmerston North
ATGCTCTTCTCGCAGATTTCCAGAGTATGGAGCGGAGCCGTCTTCAACACCATCGAGGAGGCCAGCGATATGGCTGCCAAGACAACAACCAAGACGGGACTCGTTGTATTTACGACTATCAACAGAAACATTTATGAGACAAAGAAAGAACGCAACCCGCTCTTTGAGAGGGAATTTCAGAGGCATATCGTCAAGGACCAAATTCTGCCCAAATGGAACTATCTTGTCAAATGCTAATGATGACATGTGAATTGTACCAAGTTATTTTTAAACGATTACTAAGAAGCTTGATTTAGCAATATGAGTCTTGTATTTTGCTATATAATTCATAAGAAAGAGAAACTGGGTTTATTTGAGATGAGAATTGCCTTAATATTGTGACTGTTTTATTATATTCCTCTGTATCAGACAAGATATCAATTAACGATTTTTCATCCAGTTCATCTATAAAAATACCAAAGCGTCCAAATTTGCCTGCAAGATATAAAAAGAAATCATTTGAATACATCAGAGAGGGTGTAAGGTTAATTATAGCTTCAAATATTGCCCCACTTGCTGTTAGTTTATACGCCTCCTTTGGATATGGATAATATAAATAATCCATACGCAGTATTATTGCTTCATATTCTTTTTTGGGAAGGAATCTGTTGCTTTTATTTTCAAACACAACATACTCACTAAGTTGTTCTTGTAATAAAGGATTAATTTTTGAAATAAGATGTATTTTTACGTTTTTATGTTTTTTCATCATTTTAGCAAAATCTAATAGGTTATCAAATCCTCTCGCAGAATTTTTACTAATGGTACCAACAACACCAATATGTATTTCAGAAGGGTTTAGACTTTTTTCTGTGATTGATTTAAAATGATAATAAGGGTGGTCAATGGAAATAAACTTCAGAAGATTTGTTCTAGGAATTAATCTTTCCACATTGTTTTTTATAACATCTCCCAAAACCAAAAACCTGATTCCTTCTGCCAAGTTCTTATTTAAATAAAAGTTTCCCATTAACTTGATCCAATAACCTACATCTCTTCCATCTCTTATTTTAATCAATGATTCTAATTCTGAATGCGTACAAATTAAAACTCTTTTCTTAAACATTTTGCATCCCCAATTGAGAGAATAACGCGAAAACATATTAGCATAAGAGCATACAAACAATGTTCTATTTCCATAACATCTGAATAAAAGAATTAAAAATTCCAGAACAGCTCCGATACAATCTTTAATCGCTCCATCTTTCTTGATATTATTTAAAGAATGGAAACGGACGTCCAAATTGGGATAATAAGATTCCACCAATCCTTTGGTTATTTCGGATCGCCTTTTTAAGAAATAAACTTCTACTGGGCATTTCTGAGCAAATGACACAATAAGTGAAGAATCCACCATTTCATGAACATTACCGTCTAGTGTTGCGTTTACAAATATGACTCTGTTAATTTCCATCGCAAAAATTGTTATTTATAATTACAGGAATGCAAAATGAGTATTGATTATTGATTAGCATGGCGGAACGGCCACTGTCCAGATCTTTCTGGCTCACCTTCATGAATAAATGATTTATATGGTACATAAAGGAAATAGTAATCGCTTTCTGGTTGCATGAATGTCTGAGTTCGAAGTTTAATTAGAAACACACCAAAAAGTATTACCATGGCCAATACTTCAATCTTCTTTTTTATAAAATAAAATATTGTAAACCCGACAACCATTGGGTACGCAATTGCGAACATATTAGCAACCCTAAAAACAATATCAAAAGCTGGATTATATCCTATTGCATTGACACAAAGCCAAAGTGTATATAAGTTCAAATAGAATCCGTAAACGGACTTATATTGAGAATCTTTCGGCATTATGTGATAGTAAGGATATGAGAATATGGACAATTGAACCACAGAACTGATATAAGTGGACAAATAGCTTTTGTTTTCAAATGATTCCATTTTCATATATCCTTCAGCAATATCATAATGATGCATCAGTCCGCCTGTAAGAGTATTAATAAGGTCGATACTATGTAAAAAATCAAAAGCAGAATACAATATTGTGCTAAGAGAAAAAATAACGGAATATATCAGTACATTATATTTATATTTATAATTATAGTTAATAAGCGGATAGGCAATAATTCCAAGTAAAGAAGAACGATGTATCGTAAAACAGATGAGAAGACAAATTATGAATTTTTTAATATTTCTCTCAAGAATAAATGGTATTGAAAAACAAAAAATGGCTATTGATAGAGATTGTCTTACTGGAAAAAATTCCATCGACAAAAGCAATATAGCCAAAACTGCAATGTGGTGTTGTGGTATATGCTCTTTAATCAGTTTACCCAATACAATCAAAATAAAAGCATTTGTCACCAATAAAAAGAGAGTAAAGTGGCCTAACAATGTCCTTCCTAATACATTCAGAAACACATAGCCGAACTCCATTGTTTCCGTATCAAAACCATATCTCCAATATGAAAAGATGTTTGACCACTTGGAATCTTCGAAACACGCATAAAACTGAGCCCAATCAGTACCAGTATCCCACCGAAGTCCTTTAAACAGAATAAAAATTACTATCCAGAACCAAAACCAATTATTGGCATCTTTCTTGTTAAATGGATGAATAAGATCTACGGTAGCTGTTAAAAGAAGCCCAATCAATAATATCAGATAAATATACATTATCGACTCAATTTATAAGCTTTAAGTATAAAGATTATATCCTATAAAATCTATTTGTTTAAATTGAAAATTTTATTACATATAACAATATTTTGTCTGTAATAATTTGAACAGCACTTCTTATTTTCCCACGGAAGAAAGATCTATAAAATATTTTCAAATGTACGCTTAATTCTAACAGCTTATTACCATGTGATATTTTCTTTATATTCTCAATACCCGCAATATCAACATATAGACACAAACATTTAATGAGGTACGAAATATCATGAATCGTTGGAGTTTCACAATGTCGAATATACTTATAAATATCATCTATAATAATCGCGAAATTCTCTTCGCTTTTCCTATTAAGTTTTGATTGCTCAACAATGCCTTCTGGATTTATTCTATAGACATATGTTGGTACACGTGCAAATGCGACTGAGTGAACATAACGTTGAATAAAGAAATTCCAATGCACATCTTCATGTATGATTCCCTCCTTAAAGTACAACTTATTATCTTTCAAAAAAGACAGCTTGATAAGCTTGTTCCAAGCCATGACAGGGAAACGAGATCCACCTTGAATAATTATCTTCCTTATTTTATTTTCATCTTCTATATAATCCTTTCTATATTTTGATATTTTAGTGATATCATATACCGATGCCCTACCTTTTGAAGAAATTCCTCCAACGACCATATCTGCATCAGAATAATTATCAGCCTTGGTTGTTAATATACTTATGCAATTTGGCAATATCTGATCATCACTATCCATAAAAAAAACATAATCACCTGTAGCCTCATCAATTCCCGTATTCCTTGCTGCTGACAAACCACGATTATGGTCATGACGAAGAATGCGGAAGACTATCGTTCCGTGATATGACGAAACAAGGTTCTCTGCTATCTCCATACTTCTATCCGAGCCACAGTCATCTACCAACAAACATTCCATTGGGCCTTGATAGGTCTGTGCCATTACGCTCTGAAGGCATTCTTTAATGTATGGTTCTACATTATAGACTGGAACAATAATTGAAACACTTATCATAAATTGTTTATACAGAAATTATTCTGAGCAAATATTTCTAACCACCTCTAAAGAGGTCGCTATATTACCCTTTAGATAGTCTTTTTCGTGACCCTCTATTCTATAGATTCCATCGTCGTTTTTAACAACACCCATCTTTTTCATCAGCGATTCAATTCTATCGTTATAGCGGGAGTGTGGAATAACAATGGCTTGTTTATTCGCAATAATAGAGAATGCCGTACCATGAAACGAATTTGTCACAACATAACTGCTTGAAAACAAATAGGAGATAAAGTCCACTGGGCCTTTCCTTTGAATTACATAGTCAGGAGTAATGCCTCCTCGAATATAGTCGAATTGTACAACTTTCAGTTTGGGATTTTTGCCCCTTAGTTTATCTATCTGATGCGGGAAACACTCATTATCTTCCATACGATAGACAAAGATATATGGCTCATTTATAGGCACTCTATAAACAAGTCTGCTCCATGTTTCTTTATCCAAAAGAAATACCGGGTCTAAGACACATGTTGCTTTTCTGTTTACAATGTTTTTTACGATCTCGACCCCACTGTCCTCACGTACTGAAATTATCTGAAAGGAATCCAATGATTTTTTCAATTGAAGCGAAAAATCTTCGCTTGTTTTATGCGTACCGAATGATGCTGCATAGGCATTCTTTTTTCCATTTTTTACAAAATCCAGAAGATATGCTTGAGGAACATCTGACAAAACTGGATTCCAAACCTGGTCGCTTCCCACGATGAAAATGCCTTCGGCTTGTGAGAAAGATTCCAATTCTTTATAATAATAGTACACATTGTCCGTCAAATGCAACTTTTGGGTCATGAAATCACAAAAGGCACTGTCTGTATTGCCCTTAAAAATAAGATGGTGTCTTTTCTTGCTCCAGGCGTATTTAAGAAATCGCTTGCAATATTGTATTTGTTCTCTGAAGTTTATATAGTTATTTTTTCTCTTTTTTCGCCAAAACAAATGGTCAACACTTGACGATATGATTTTAGAAGGACGGAAATCTATAACCGTCGGACGATGTCCTAATTGCTCGATAGTTGTTGAAAGAGCATAGCATTGTAGCATGGCTCCAACATTGCTTGCACAATGATATGTTAGCAAAAAAACATGTGCCATAGGAAAAGCTAAACAACTTTAAAATACTTATTTATTGGTTTCAAACAATGGAATATTATTATGGAAATAAAGGTCGTAATAATAAGCACAGAAAGTAGATTCAATGGGAAAAACAAATGTGAAGCTATTTTATTGGCAACAGGCAGCGCAATTATAATATGTGAGCAATATATAACTAAAGAATATCTTGATAGTCTTAATAATGGAACAAGGAAAACATTGTAATCTTCAACAAATCCAAATACTATAATGACAAACGACAAAATAAAAAGTAGCTTTACAAATTCTCCTCCTACAACGAAACTAATGCAGAACCAGAAAACAAAGTTAAGCAACAACAGATTTCTATGTGATCTATAAATTGAAATAATATCAATATCATTTATAGCGATAAAAGCACCCAAAGAATAGAATAATATAGGGGAATACCTTATAAAATGAAGATAAAAAGGTCCAAAAATTGACAAAAAAAACAACAATATAAGATAATAATAATTGTTCTTTCTTGATAAAAGCCAAATAACAGGTGACAATATTGAAAGAACAAACAAATCCCTCATGAACCATAATGGTCCATTTATGGGTGTAATCAGCTGTATGGCATTTCCTAATATATTGACAGTGGTATATGTCGTTTTTCCGATATAGATCCTTATAAAATCGTGTATCGGGGTTGCTTCACTCTGATATGTACCCTGTAATAATATAATAGCAATAGCAACAGTGTTCCAAAAGAGATAAGGAACAAGTAGATTTTTTGTTCTTCTAAATATTTTGGAGATATACTCGTTCTTATTAAATTTATTCGATAAATTAACAAAAAAGAGATAACCCGAAATAAAGAAAAAAGTCGAGACAGATAGTTTGCAAAATTGTTTTAAACACAACAGAAAAAAATAATCAAGAGAATAATGACTATCTATGAATCCATCAAAGTTTCTACTAGCAACGTCATAATGTATAATGACAACTAATAAAGCTAAAGGATATCTGAGGATAGAAATAGATCTAGATATCTCATTATAATATTTCATATAACTTCTGTATAATATAGTAGTTCAAAACTGAGGATATAACCATTCAAGTGTACTTTAAGATATAGCCAGTTTTCATGACAGATGGAATCTTTTTCTGATGGGCAAGGTTATTTCTTTTAAATAGACAAAAGAGCTACTGTGCCTAAAAACGATATAGAAAGTTGTATTCACAACAATTGTGATGTAGACAAATCCGCAGAAAAGTCCTAACAGGCCTTCTGTAGGAATGACATTTGCAATTAAAGAGCAGACCACTATAAGCAGAAACAGCAGACCCCAATGAAAGAAATAGCGTAAAAAATAATGGCTAAGCCTGCCGCTTAATGCATGCTTGAAAACAATGTAAGGATCATACCAAACATAAGTAGACAATTTCGCCAAAGCTGTGCCTATCACGACTCCAATAATCCCATAAAGATGGACAAAAGTGACAGAAAACAGCACATTCAGTATACTCATCGCAATTGGCCTAAGTTTTCCATACCAATATAACCCCGCTGCATCTCTTGTAAGTCCACAAGGCCGTTGAAAATTTGTGAGCGTTATACTTACAACCAAAGCAATTACCATCGACTGGTCAAAAAGGTATTCTTTCCCAAATGCCAACTCAACAAATGGATTAAATAAGATTATCAATAATACTGCAAGATAAGTAGCCAACCAGAAATAAACAAGTTGCAAGGCATGGAAGACTTCCATTTTCTTTTCATTCTCTGCCGATACAAGCAGGTTTCCCAACGATGGTGCAATTGTACCTAATACGTGCGAAAAGAATTTATCTGAATAACTGATAATCAAATAGTAATTAGTATAGATTGCCACCGCAACAATACCGAAATACCTTGAAATCAGAAGTGTATCTATCGTCGTCGCAACAACAATGCCTATTCTATAAACGAGCATCGCAAAAGTGTTCCTTTTAATCTGGCGTACAGTATCACTTGCCAAAGGCTTACTTTTCTCTTTGAGATAAGGATACGCCTTAACCGCCTTCTTCGATAGAATGATATTGCTGACAATGACCGCAAAGATTGCTATCAATAGAAACAGGATATAATTATGGAACGCCAAAAGAACGACAATCTGCAGAACGGTTCTTATGATACTGGTTGCCATGGTCACCTTCTGCACGACATATCCTTTCTGGTCTGCTGAAAAGATAGTATATCTAAAGCTGAAGAAATATGATAATGCAGTTTGGAATACGGTCAAGAAGTAAATTGCTATAAACTCATTGTATGGTATGTTGGGCCTTTCCTTTATGAACAAATCCAAAAATGGTGACAGGCAGACACCGATAACAAGAACAGCCGTTCCAATAGTTAAATAAGCCTTCCTATAGAAATTGACAAGAGATTTTATTTTCTCAACATCATTTTCAGCTAACGGTTTGTACATGCTATATGAAATAGCAGTACCAATACCCAATTCTGCCAATGAGAGAATTGTCAAGATATTGGTAAACAAACCTCCCAGACCCAAATATTCTGCACTTAAGCATCTTACAAAAACAATTCTACTGGCAAATGCCAGCATAGCCGAGACTAACTCGGAAAGCGCTGCGAAAGAGGCATTAACCGAGAAATTCTTGGTCCTTGAGTTTGCCATATTACTTCTTTGCAAGTTTTGAGGTCAACTTAAACCACAGGCGTTTCCATCTGCAGTTCTTTCCATAAAGGATATCATACGCTTCCGACACTGTATAACCCTTTTTCAGCATTTTGAATAACAGGCTTCTGTCAGAAGAAGAGCCATTAGGCCCTGCGAATAGATGCCATGATGTGAGTGTTTGAACCTGAAGCTGGGTTGCCTCAGTACAGTCTTTTATCTCATTAAACCATAATTCACCTTGTCTGGTATTGACAGTAATTAAAGACATTCCTTTATTGTCCGTTGCAGATACAGGATTCCCTTTCATATCAAGAGCATCTCTTTCAACGAAATAATCACCAAGTGAGATGTCTGCTATTCGTGGCGAACGAGTAAATCTACAGTCATAACACGAATTCCTCTGTTGTACGTTTTTTTGGGAAAAAAGTATGCTAAATGGACTATTCAAAATTTTGGGAACACATGTTCCGTCTTCAAATTTTACAGTCCACATGGCAGGCTTCCAGCCATTCTTTTTGTCTCTGAAATATCTGACGACTTTTTTACCTTCTTTTTTCTCAACCTCTTGAATGTATTTGTTAAATACGAGAGGACTTGGAACACCATGACAGATCAAATCACAAGTTACCAAGTTGTCATAATCCTTCCGAAGATATGTCAGCAAGCCTGCGATCTGGCAGGGTGTACCTGAAAACAAGACCAACACACCTTTTTGAAGCAGGGCTTTTGCTTCTGAATAACAATGCCGGACATCACTCTGGAGATATTTGGAGCCTTGTAATTGTCGAAGGTCTTCTAAAGTATTCACACTACGATGATAGACCTCATCAACTTTTTCTCCCCATACAGCCCCAAACACGACACCTCCCTTAAGTATCACTTTCTTTGCTATTTCATAGAACAAGCCTCCAGAAGCACTTGTCTTTAAGACCGTTTCATCTTTACTTCGAATAAAGTAGGCGTTAGGTGATTTAAGTGTATCTCCTTTTATGTTCAGATTCAGATATGGACATACTTTTTCACACAATCCACAATCAACACATTTGCTATTATCGACGTTTGGAAACCTAAATCCTTCTGCAGATTCCACCATGCTGATACACTGTTTCGGACATGCATTCGCACATGTTCCACAGCCACAACACTTTGCTTCTGATTTAATTTGTATCATATTTTCTAACTATTTTCAATATTCTTCTCTTGATTGAATTCCATTTTCTTTCCAGCCTTACATACCATACTTGGTCGCCTTTATATGTATACATAAGAATTGAATGAAGAAGTCCCTTTTTCCTATAGTCTTTCCAAAAATCATCTCTGTTGAAAGCAAGCTGTGAAGGATGTTGAAGAATAGGCTGCAAACACTCTTCCAGAGAACTTTCTTTACAAATGACAGACTCTTCAACTGCTTGAAATATCCGCTTTGCCTTTGCAGTATTGACAAACACGAGCGATACACCCTTGTTGTCATCAAACTCTGGATGGGTTTTCTCTATACCCCAAAAGTCGCCAATGGAAAAGTCACCACACCGTTCTATAGAAGCATAAGGACAATTGGCACATGACAGTCTTAGAGTATAATGACAGAAATAAAGCTGAGAATAAGCATTTACCCCGTGATTTTCAGAAATGAGAATATCTTCGCTGTCAGAGATCTTCAGTTCGGAAGTATGCCAGCCTTTATGCTTAGATCTAAAATTTACCGAAACTACTTTCCGTCCAAGTAAACCTAAATAATCTTGCCAAACCAAAGGACTTGGAACGCCATGGCATAGAATGTCACATGTTATAATTTTTTTATCTTCAGCTATTTTCCCAAGATACTTTATCAATGAACTTACTTGACATGGAGTGCCTGAAAAAAGAACGATCCGATCCTGTTTCAAGTCATCTTTAACTCTTCGATGGATATCTCCTAATTGGCTCTGTACATATTTGGCTCCCCTAAAATTCTCACAATCATCTTTGGTTTCGGCTTTTCCATGAATAACATTAAATTCATGGTCAAATTTAGCTCCATAAACAACGCCTCCTTTTTTTATGGTGTAATCCATTAGGACTGAGAAGAAGCCCCCACTAGAGCTTTTCTCACGGATGTGTTCGTCCAAATTCTTTACAGCATAGACCTTTTCTGGTTTTACAAGTGGATTCTCCTTCCCAAATGGACAAACTTTTTCACATTTGTTACAATGGATGCATTTCCCTTCATCGATAGAAGGATACATAAATCCCTCTGCATCCCTCTGCATTGTGATTGCAGCAACAGGACAGACGTTATTGCACGCCCAACATCCACAACAATGTTCCTTATCCGCAGTATTTATCATTCAATTCGCAACACTTCTCGTAGTAGATGTTGAACTTCATGTGAGGATTGAATATATTTAGGAACATTTCTTCCCAACAAAGTTCTAATCTCGTCCTCACGCTTTATGAATAATTCGGTTGCTTTAGCCAAGCTTTGTTCATCTTTCAATGTAGAAACAGGTATTACATTATCTTTATCCGTTCCTAACAAATCTGTTGCTATACCAATAGACTTTATCGAATAGCCAATCACTAAAGTAGGTACTTTTGTTGAATACGCAGCAATTGTTGAATGAGTTCTGGCACCTATAAACATCCTACATTGCGAAATCACAAATTTCTTCTGTGCAGCATTGTAGTTTTCATGATTAATGATAATAGCCCTTTTCGGATCATTGACATAATCATTCAATATCCGAAGCTCTGCCAAATCTGCATTGTTCTTAACATGGGGTATAAAACATATTTTCAATTTGGTCTCTTTAATGATATAATCCAACATCTTCTTATATGCATTCAAGACTTCATCTTCTGTCACTCCATATCTACCATCAGCAACAAGAGAACTGAGATTAATCCCAATCATATTCCCTTCTTGCCAGCCGTCTGGGAGTGTTACAGTTTCAGGTTCCATAGAAAAAGCTGCATCAGCAAAGAAACGTATGTCGTTATTGGGCATTGCGGCTTTCATATTGGCAAACGAAATAGAATCTCTAGCCGTCAGATACCTAAAACGTGACATATCTGCAACAACATCAGGATTCAAGTCCTCCTTTGAAACAGAGCAATTAAACAAAATCACTTTATCTCTACCTATCTCATTAATCAAATCGTTTGTCTCCTTCATATACCATAAGGAGTTATAAGATGCATCATAATTGTCTGCCCCCACAATAAAAACCGCATCTGCTCTTTTTGATACGCTCAAGAAATCATACATTTTGTATTTCAACAAATGGGAACTGTTTCTTGCAACCCTTCGAAGAATTGCATTTGCAACTCTCGGATAGTTCCATTTATGTGGGTCAATCGAATATCTATACAAATAGTCATCTACATTTGGTAAATTAAGGCTTCTTGAGAAATTTGGATCTGTAGCAAAAACAGAAATTTTTGAATCTGAACAAACGATTTTAATATTTCGGGCCAAACCTCTTAAAATGGCCTGAGATCCCATATTAATTACAGGCCCGCCAATTACAATTACAATATGTTTCATTTTGGTCAACTGATTACTTTTTCAAATTGTTCCTTTATTGTTTTTGACTCATCAAAATCGCTGTTTCCTAGATAATTCTTTATTTTGTCGTATAACGTTTTGTCTGACATTAAAAGAATTATTTTTTCTGCTAATTCTTTTGCATTGTTAATACCAACAAGTAATCCAGACACTCCATCCTCAACTAACTCATTTCCGCCATACGTTCTGGTTGCAATTACGGGGATACCTAAAATCTGAGACTCACGAATTGCCATTCCAAAAGACTCAATTACCGAAGGATTCACCAAAACATCAGCCATCGCCATATAAGGATAGGGATTTTCTTTCGGCCCTACGATCTTAAATATATCTTTAGCATTGTTTTTGCTGATTTCCTCTTCAAACTGTTCTTGTGTATAATCTTTGTCAAACGGTCCTACTAAGTGCCATTTAACTGCTATTCCATTCTTGTAAAGAATAGATGCAGTCGCAATAATCGTCTCTATGCCTTTTTCTTGGCAAATCCGTCCAACACTTATCAGATTGAATGATCTATTATCAAATCTGTCTTCTATTTCTTGACTAGCTTTTTCCCTTATTTCTTTTGGATTGATAATATTATGAATGACAGCTATCTTATTTGAAAGTTTTGGCATCTTCTTTAACAGGAAATCCTTATTACCCTGGGACACCGTAATAATCTGATGAATTTTTGAAGATTCATAAAGGCTGGCATATATTGGCGAATAATAGTCTGCTGTATGGAAGAATGAGATGTATTTTTGTGCTTTAATCTTTGACAAAGCGTAATATAAGCAAGGATCATTTTCTTTTAAAATAATGCATACATTACAAATGGAAGTTCCTGCATTTGGGAATAATGTATTTCCGAGCCAATACAACCTATTGACCTTTAATTTGAATAATACTTTTATCACAATTCGCTTAAGCCACGAAATAAGTCCATATGTTTTTACAATATTCCAGAAATCTTTTATAGTCCTTTTCCTATAAAAATGCTCATATTCACTTTCAATATTTACAAAATGCAATAGATCTTTAGTATATTTCCCTAGGCTTTGTTTCTGGTTTAAAAGGTGTAGTTCAATTATGTATTCATCTGTATTTATACCATACGTCAGAAGATTTTTAAAACTGGTTTCCACACCACCAATCCTAAATTCACTACAGACGAAAATGATTTTTTTGTACATACACATACTACATCATCTTGTGTTTGGTTGTTATCTACCGCCTGTTAAGATTCCACAAATAGATGATATCAGTTAATAGCTCCGCTGTATACCAAATGTTGCATGTATCCATTATGATTTTGCGCGTATGATTTTACTATTTGTGGGTTCATAGCGGTCATGAAATTATTGACAAACGATGTAGTCACAGTGTTTATCTTTTCTGCAACTCCCCTTGCTGCATTTACATGAACTCCGAAAAACAAATTCGTTAGAATATTTACTCCTTGAGTATTCAATATTCCAGCTGCATTTCCCCAAAAAGTCCAGCCTGCAAATCCAAACATTTTTTTCAGCAAATCGTGGTCATATATAAAATGATAGGTACATTCTTCAAAATGATGTTTACAATACAATGTGTATATGATACGTATTCCCCATGCAATACAAGCCACCATTGCAGCGAAAAAAATCAGACGGTCTATTGGATTAATTATAATACACCATGCAACAACAAGTTTTCCTACTGCTTCCAAGATGGAAATATAAGCAAAAGCAGACATCTTTTCATGGGCTATGATAGCAGCATTATAAGGGACACTCAGCAAGTTTATTACAAAATTTACTATAGAGAACTGAAAACACCAGTTGGCCGCTGTCAGTCTGTCCTCTGATATAACCATTTTATGGTTAAGAAACCACAAACCAACAGTCTCTGCAAACACTACAATAATAAAAGCCAAACCCGCTTGAATTGTTACAGATGAAGAGAAAATCTTTTTAAGCTTCTTTGTATTTCCTGTTCCAAGTTCAAAAGTTATAAATCGACTAATTGCGGCATTCAGTGATCCGCTAAGCATGGAAAACATCGTAACAAGTCCACCAACGACATTATAGATACCATAATCCTCTACACCAAGTGCATTAAGTATAACACGACTCGTATAGAGAGAAATAAGCATCAAGAACAGCATACGCACATAAAGAAGCAGCGTGTTCTTTGCTATCCGTTTATTGTTTGCTAAATTATCGGACATTATTATATAAAAAAGTGGTGTTCAAGCAATCAGAAAAGTTGCTCAGTAACTGAAAGCTCTACTAACCACCGATTATATTTCTCTGTAAACGAATGGACTATCGAAATCTTTCA
>AUXO011817604.1_pt1 | contig 13359 bp, 12 predicted proteins | sample 768731 | NCBI WGS metagenome assembly AUXO01 (sample SAMN02715735, study PRJNA202380) | gut metagenome | biome: sheep rumen | host: Ovis aries | place: New Zealand: Palmerston North
AATCCGGCAATGGTTGTTATCGAGCTTCCGACGATGGATTTAAACGTATTGGAAATCGCATGACCCATCGCCCGGTTGTTGTCTCCCGGGAATCTCAGTTTATTCTCCCGATAGCTGCCCAGAAGGAAGATCGAATAGTCTGTCGTAACACCCAGCTGCAGCACGGCGGCGACCGCCTTTGTAACGTAAGAGATGGAACCGAAAATCATGTTTGTTCCCATGTTGTAGATAATGGCAAAACCGATATCCACCAGGAAGAGGAACGGTACCACGAAGGAATCCGTGAGCAGGAGCATCGCTACCAGACAAAGTACAACGGCAATCGTTACATAAATCGGAAGCTCCTGGTTGGTCAGGTCCCGAAGATCATTCATGATCGCCGTAATACCGCTGACGTAGGTGTCTTTTTTTACGATCGAGCGAATCTGATCCACCGCCTCCATCGTTGTGTCTGCGGAGGAAGTGTCATCAAACATCGCAAGCATCATCGTGGCATCGCCTTTGAAAAATTTATCTCGCAGATCCTGCGGGATCATATCCACCGGAAGGGAAATATCCGCCACATCATCGTACCAGAGCACATCCTTCACATGCGGAACCGCCTCGATGTCCTTTTCCAGCTTCGCTACATCCTTCATGCTGTTATTGTCCACCACAATCATGGAGAAGGATCCCATCCCGTACTCATCAACGATGATGTCCTGACCCTTCATGGTATCCAATGATTTCGGCAGATACGTCAGCAGATCATAATTGGTCTTTGTGTGAAAATACCCGTATGCTGACGGAAACAGCATAACAACCGCCAGAATCAAAATCAGTATCCTGTGTCTGGCGATCCACTTGCCCACTTTTATCATTTTTCGCTCAACTCCTTACCCGGCAAATACCTGTACCCTACTGTGCACAATGTGTCATAAAATAATGCGTCACAAACCATTAATGAAAGGATGTGCCACAAAACTATGCGTCACAAACCATTAATGAAAGGATGTGCCACAAAACTATGCGCCACAAACTATTAATGAAAGGATGTGACGCCGACTGCGATTTAACGGTTCAGCCGATCCGGAAAAGCTTTAAAGCTCTGCCCTCTGAACCCCTTCATAACATGGAATATGTTAGTTCACAAATGACCAACGGTCAATAATTAGGTTTCACAAAAAATACACAGAATAAAAATGAATATTGGTCACTTTTAATAATTGACCATCGGTCATTTAAGTGAAATAATTCTTATGTATACCTTTTATCCCATAAAGGGCAAAATTCATGGTACAAAACCCTTTGCCCCTTGTGTATGAAATATATACTTTCGGTATCTTCTGATTATTGATATAATGTAATTGTGATTTTTCCCGGAGTCGTAAGCTCCCGGACTTCTCTCATTGCTTCTTTCATCGAGAGAACTCCAGTCTCTAGGGATCGGGTGATATGGCGCTGCTCCAATGATACGGCACCGCTGTGGAATGGAAGGGAAACAGAAAGGACAAATGCAAACCATGAGTAAGGTAGATGTGAACAAGCAGAATAAGCGGAATTCTCTTTTGACAAATGCCTACGATCTTTTCGTAAATCAGGGTTTTAATAAAACCACGATCTCGGATATCGCCAAGAACTCCGGACTGGCAAAAGGAACTTTTTATCTGTATTTTAAGGATAAATATGATCTGAGAGATGAGCTGATCGCGCGAAAATCTGCCCAGCTTCTCCTGGAAGCTCAGCAGGCGATGAAGGTCCGCCCGGTTCCGATCCGGGGGCTTGAAGACTATCTCCTGGCAATGGTCGATTATGTTCTCAATTATCTGCAGCGCAACAAGATGCTGCTGAAATTCATTTCCAAGAATCTCTCCTGGGGTATTTTCCGCCACGCGGTCGAGAAAACCGCAGAGAACCCCTCTTCCAGCAACCTCGGGGAATTTTATGACAATTATCTGATGGCGCTGAAAGCAGACAATTACGAATGCGATGATCCGGAGCTTTTGCTCTTCACAATCATCGAACTGGTAAGCTCCACCAGCTTCAGCTGCATCATGTATGAATCTCCCTGTACCATGGAGGAATATCTCCCTCACCTGCACCAGACCATTCATCTGATTCTGGAGGGTTACCGGCTGCCGAAGAGAGAATCTGACACAAGGGAACCCGCCACGGAGGCACCGAGCAATCCGTAACGGCAGTGGGCTGTTCAGATGGTATTTATCTGGCAGAGGGGCTGTTGCACAAATGCGACAGTCCCTTTGCGATTTCGAATACCTGCATTATAACATCGTACGGATCTGCATTACACCACCGTACGGATCTGCATTACAGCATCGTACGAATCTGCTTTCCTCCGATCCAGGAGGTTACATTTTCAAAAGCCATAACTGCTCTGCGGTCAATGGATTCTCTCGTATCAAAACCTACATGCGGGGTGCACACCAGATTCGGCGCACCGAGCAGCGGATGACCTGCCGGAAGCGGCGGATCCTTTTCAAAAACGTCGATACCCGCTTTAATCCGTCCCTTTCGGAGCGCATCCGCAAGCGCATTCGTATCTACAACCGGTCCGCGAGACGTGTTGATGAGGATTGCACCCTGCTTCATCTCCTCGATTTCCTTCCCTCCGATCAGTCCCTTCGTCTCCGGTGTCAGCGGTGTATGAATCGACACAATGTCCGCTTCCTTCATGACCTCATCCAGCGTTTTGTATTCTAAACCGAGATCCAGCGCTGCCTGCTTTCGGCTGTGGCTGTACCCGATCAGTCTGCATCCAAATGCCTTGAAAATCTCTGCCGTACGGCATCCGATTGCGCCGGTACCGATGATTCCCACGGTCCGACCTGCGAGCTCATGGCCCTGCAGTCCTGCCTTTCCTTTTCCTGTCTGAACGGCATCATTACAGCTGCTGATATTTCTAAGGCAGTCGAGAGCAAGACCTACCGCCAGCTCCGCAACGGCATCATTGCAGTAACCGCCGGTATTCGAGATTTTAATATTCTGCGCCTTGCAGGCATCTACATCCACATGATCAATTCCCACAAACGCAACCGAAATAAATTTCAGGTTCGGATCCGCCTGAATCACCTCACCGGGCAGAGGATGATTCGCAATCATCAGTACATCCGCACCGCTGCTTCTCCGCTTCAGTTCTTCAACATCCGTCGAAAATGTATCATATGCAGTGAAGTCATGCCCCTCCTTTGTCAGACCTGCCGCCAGTCGGTCCAGCGTATCTTTTTCAATCCCAAGCGGCTCCATCAAAACGATCTTCATCCTTCACCTCCGTATAATTTATGTTTGTAACGTAAAGTATCGTATAAATGTTTACTTCACAATCAAAACGCGTTCCGAAATGTTCTCCTTCTGCTTCGGCCCCGGATTCTCCACAATTCCACCGAACGGCATCTGCGCCAGAAGCTTGTAGCTCTCCGGCAGGCCAAACATCTCACGCACCATATGATCGATCACCGGATTATAGTGCTGAATATTTGCTCCGACCCCGAGTTCTCTCAGTCCGGCCCATATAGAGATCTGAAGCATGCCGTTAGACTGATTTGCCCATACCGGGAAATTGTCCGCATACAAGGGGAACTGTTCCTGAAGACTCCTGACAACTGCCTCATCATAGAAATACAGGACAGTTCCTGCCGCTGCCTTAAAACCGTCAATCTTCTCCCGGCTTACCTTGCCCTCGAATGCATCGTAGATACGATCCCAGAGCTCGTCCTGCTTTGCTCCCGATACCAGTACAACTCTCTGGCTGTGCATATTGAATGCATCCGGAACCAGCTCCGTAGTTTCCGTTACCAGTTTCCCGATCTCCTCCATAGAAACCGGAAGTTCCTTCTTTAATGCGTACACCGATCTTCTTTCCTGCAATGACTCGCGAATGCTCATAATTCTTCCTCCTTTTCGTCAATGCTTTACTCATCCATAACCAGCCTGCCCAAGCTTACCGGAATTGTCCACTTAAAAACATCTGAATCGTCCGTTCAAACATATCTGAATCATTCCCCTGAGCTCATGTGAATGATCTGCCTCTCAACTTCATTTTGTCTGCGTTTATATCGTATCATACTTTTCTTCTTTTTTTATAAAAGTTCCTTCATTCAGCTCCTTAAATGCCTGATACAGCTCTTCCTCAGAGTTCATAACAATCGGTCCGTACCATGCGACCGGCTCATCCAGGCCGACGGAGCTCATGAAGAGAATCTCCGTCGGAGCATCCCCGGCCTTCAATGTCACCTGATCCCCGGTGCCAAGTCTCGCCGCCGTTTTTTCCCGTACCGATGTTCCGCTCACCTCGGCATCTCCCAGAAGTGTAAAAACGAAAGCGCTACGGTTTTCCTCTACGTCAATCGTCAGTTCCGCATGTGGATCCAGGTGAATGTCATAATAATCAAGTGGAAGATATTTTCCCTGCCATCCCTTATATTCCTGATAGGTTCCGGTTAGAAGTCGAAGCTTTCCTCCCGGGAAGGGGAATTCCTGAATCTCATCCCTTGTAATTCCGTGATACGCTGGTTCCGCCGTCATTTTATCCTTTGCCGGAAGATTCAGCCACAGCTGTGTCCCGATCAGGTGCTCTCCGCCCGGCATCTCCTCATGGAACGCGCCTGATCCTGCGGTCAGCCACTGCGCTTCTCCGTCTCTCACCGTCATTTCTGTCCCCAGGTGATCCCTGTGTGTCATGCTGCCTCCGGCAATGAAGGTCACAGTCTCAATTCCGCGATGCGGATGCATCGGAAAACCGGCCTTGAAGTCATCCGGATTCGCGCTGTCAAAGGCATCCAGCATCAAAAACGGATCATACTCATCCGCCGTTTGATTGCCGAGCACCCGCACGAGACTGACTCCTGCTCCATCCTTTGTTCTCTGTCCCTGTATTTGTTCCGTCACTTTTCTGATCATTTTCTTATTCCTTTCTATAAGCCCTCAAGCTATCCTTTCTTCGTTTCTGTGAGGTTTCAGGCTATCCTTCCAAATCAACAACGACCTGAACATCCTCCCTTTAAAGATTCCTCGCCCGATATATATACAGGAGCTTTCGCAGCTCCATCTGTTCTTCCGGAGTCCAGACATCCAGTGCATTTCTCAGCATCTCCACATTCTTCGGATATACCCTCCTGATAAGCTCCTTTCCCTTTTCGGTCAGTTCAAGAATATACTTTCTTCGGTCCTCCTCATCCTGGGTTCTTGTCAGAAGCCCAGCCTTCTCCATGTTCCGGACAATGACCGGAATCGTTCCATCTGTGCTGAGGATGCTCTCCTTCACCTCTCCTACTGTCATCGTTCCCTTGTGATAAAGTGCTTCCAGCACCATAAACTGCCCAAGCGTCAGGTCGTTTTTCTGACAAACCGCCTTCGTTCTCCGATCAAGATCCGTCACAATCCTGTGAAGACTTATAATGATATGGCTTTCCGTAGCCGTCAGTTCCATCCGATACACTCCTTCCCTGTAGACATTCCTGTCTGAAAGATGCGTCTTGCTGTGCCTGTATTTTATCTCTAGTTAGAGATATTTGTCAATCCTTTTTCGATTTTCTGGTTTTCTGATTATCTGCCTCTGAAACAGCGAATCATACAGCGCGCCGTCAGCGGTAGCCTTTTCGTAACTGCTCACACATCACTCAGATATCCTAAGGACAGTAACGCTTTTTCATCCCATCTGTTTATTTCTTCGACGGATTTTATCTTGATTCCCTCCGGCTCCTTCGGTAAAGTAATACTCACAGGCACGGAAAGGAGTAAAAATAAAATGAATTCAGATGCACACAATCCGGAAAAATCCTCCGGATCGGCTGCTCCACATAAGAGAAGACCGCATTACAGCGGAAAGTATCCCAGGAAATATTCGGAAAAATACAAGGAGCTGAACCCCGAAAAGTACGGAGATACCATTGAAAAGGTAATCAGAAAAGGCAGCACTCCCGCAGGAATGCATATCCCGATCATGGTAGAAGAGATTCTTGACATTTTGAAGATCCAGCCCGGCATGACCGGCCTCGACTGCACCCTTGGGTACGGCGGTCACAGTTCCAGAATGCTGGAAAAGCTGGAGGGAAGGGGCCATCTCTACTCACTCGACGCCGACCCCCTGGAAATCCGAAAGACGGAATCGCGCATGCGCGCCAGGGGATTTGGAGAAGATATCTTCACTCCCATCCATATCAATTTCGCGAATATTGACCAGGTTTCTGCGAAATACGGACCCTTTGATTTTGTTCTGGCCGACCTCGGCGTATCCTCCATGCAGATTGATAACCCCGAAAGAGGCTTTTCCTACAAGACAGACGGTCCACTTGACCTGCGGTTTGACCCGGAGAAGGGCGAGCCCGCCTCTGAAAGGCTTGCGCATCTCACACGGGACGAGCTTGTCGGACTCCTCATCGACAATTCGGACGAACCGTATGCAGAGGAAATCGCCGACGCGGTCCTGCAATCCTATCGCCGCAGGCGCCCGCTGGAAACAACCACAGATCTCCGCGTGTTGATCGAGGAAACGCTGACGAAAACACCTCCGCTCCGCCGCGCATCTAAAGAGGAACAGGAAGAAGCTGTCAAAAAATCCTGCGCCCGGGTCTTCCAGGCGCTCCGTATCGACGTCAACAGTGAATTTGAGGTGCTCTATGCATTTCTCGACAAGCTTCCCTCTGTCCTGAAACCCGGTGGCAGAGCTGCCATCCTCACTTTCCACTCCGGCGAGGACCGGCTGGTAAAGCAGGCCTTTAAACAGGGCGCCCGGGATGACCTATACACAGAGGTCAGCCGCGACGTCATCCGCCCCTCCCGCGAGGAGTGCTACCGGAATCCGAGGGCACACTCCACAAAGCTGAGATGGGCGATCCGCTGATGAGCAGTCACACTTTATTCTCAGAACAGAAAAAGACGCCGGAGCTTACAACTCTGTGATCATCTTCTTCAGAAGCCGGATATGCTCCGGCTCCGTTCCGCAGCAGCCGCCCACGATTCTGGCTCCGGCGTCTGTGAGAGACTTCATGTGCGCCGTGAAAGCTTCCGGCCCGAGATCGTAGACGGCAATCCCCTTGTCATCAATTCTCGGCATTCCCGCGTTCGGCTTGGCGATAACCGGTATGCTGCAGTTTTTCGCAAGATAACGTATGATGCTTTCCATCTGATCCGGCCCGTTGCTGCAATTCAAGCCCACGGCTGCTGCTCCCATTTCCTGAAGAATGGCCGCTGCATCAAAGATATTTCCATCGAAAAAGCACTTTCCGTCCGCATATACGGAAAAGGTGCAAAGTACCGGAAGATCACACACAGAGGAGATGGCATCAAGCGCAATCGAGGTCTCATCGGAGGACATCATGGTTTCTACCGCCATCAGATCCGCCCCGGCATGGTACAGGATTTCCGCCTGTTCTCTGTAAATATCAAAAATCTGCTCGTAACTGGCATCGCCGCCGGCAGAATCCGGCACCAGACCGGTCGGAGACATATCTCCCGCCACCAGAACTTGTCCCTTTGCCACCTCCTGAGAAAGGGCAAGCAGACGCTTATTCACCTCCTCCATCTTGTCTGCGAGACCGAAGCTGTCCAGTACTTTCCGGTTTGCCCCGAAGGTCGGCGCGTACAAGATGTCCGAACCAGCCTCTACAAATTCTCTCTGCAACTGCTGAAAAATATCCGGATGATCCAGGATCCAGGCCTCTGTGCTTCCCCCCTTCGGCATACCCCGCATCGTGAGATTCGTGCCCGTAGCTCCGTCCAGGCAGATGATCCGCTTGTCAGTAAGTTCTTTAAATTCACTCTTATTCATCTGTTAGCCTCGCTTTCTGACAGGCATCTGCCTGCATTCTTTCGTTGATACTGTTCCTGCGCAAAAACGGCTAAGATTTACAGTACCCTTGTCTGAGCATTACCGGTTGTTATTTCCCGGAACATTTATCCTGCAGATCCTCTCTCAGCCTTCTGATATATGCCGGGGTTGTCCCGCAGCATCCGCCGACAATCCCGGCACCGGCAGATACAAGTTTCTGCACGTGCTGGGAAAATAATTCTGGCGTAAAGCTGTAGCTCATCTGTCCTGTAGCGTCCCGATGCGGAAGCCCGGCATTCGGCTTCGCGACAATCGGAATATGAACACTTTCGGAAACAGCTGCAATAATCTGCTCCAATCCATCCGGACCATAGCAGCAGTTAACACCGTACGCAGAGGCGCCCGCTTTCTCTGCCAGGGGCCCGCCTTCGAAAATGTCACCTCCGTAATAGGTGCTTCCGTCCCTCCTAACCGTCAAGGTACAGATCACCGGGGCGTCACACACCGATTTTACCGCCTCCACTGCAAGGATGGCATCCTGCACAGCGAGCATGCTCTCTGCTGCAAACAGATCACACCCTGCTTCATAAAGAACCAACGCCTGCTCCCGATATGCTTCAAACATTTTCTCCCGGCTTCCGTCTCCGCCATTTTCCTTCAGAATCATGCCCGTAGGCGCCAGGTCCCCCGCAATCAATGCCCTTCCAGCCGCCGCCCGCTTTGAGATTTCCATAAGCTCCCGGTTCATCCTGATCGCCTGATCCGCAAGCCCATATCTCTGAAGCATGATGCGATTTGCCCCGAAGGTCGGTGCATAGATAATCTGAGAGCCCGCATCTACGTACTCCCTCTGAAGCTTCTCCACCTTCTCCTTATGCTTCAGCGCCCAATCCTCTGTACAGCACCCGTGAGGCATTCCCATACGATAGAGGTTCGTCCCCATCGCGCCGTCCAGAAAAACAAGCCCGTGCCGCGTCATCTCTTGAAATTCATTCTTTGTCATGGCATCAACCTCCGAATTCGTCAGATTCTTCAGATCCCTATTTGAACCGATCCGTACATAGGCATCTGCAGCTTTAGAAACTTATTATAAATGTCTCCCAACCTTTTGAAAAGTACGTAAATATCTCTAAAAAACCTTATAAAAATGCCGCCCGGAGAAATTCATTCGCAGGCGGCATATATCATATATCAATATTTCATTTGTCTGTTTATCCGTATATCAATTGAATGCCATGCTCCTCACAGCATTTTATCCATTCCGGAGAAGGCTGTTCATCTGTCACAAGATAATCAATATGATCAAGATCTGTCAGCTTCAGAAACGCAGTGTTATCAAATTTCGTATGGTCGGCAAGGAGCGCCACTTTTTCCGCATTTTCCAGCATCACCCGCTTGATCTCTGCCTCGCTTTCATAGGAGTCGTATATTCCATCGGGTTTCAGACCTTTGCAGCTGATCACCGCGAGCTTTGCATTATAGCCGCGAAACACATTTTTTGCCGTTTCTCCCTGAAAAGACATAGATTTTTCATTAAAAATCCCGCCAGTACAGATAATGCTGAAGCTTCCGGATTTAACCTCTGAAAAAAGCTCCGAAGAATTTGTCACAACCGTCAGCTTTGCCTCATCCTTTATTGCCTTCAACGCTTCAACCACTGTCGTACTGGAATCTGTAAACAACGGTGAATTCTGAGAGAGAAGTTCAGCGGCGTTATTCGCGATTCGTCTCTTCGCATCCAGATTTTTGCGCTGACGCTCATAAAAATGTACGTTTTCTCTTCCCTGCTGTCCATTCCATATGGCTCCGCCGTGGATACGCGTCACAAAACCGGTTTCCTCAAGTTTATCCAGATCCCGCCTGACCGTTTCTTCCGTCACATTCCAGTTGCTGCTCAGCTCTGAGATGCTCACCTTCCCATTCCCTTCAATGTAAGCCTTGATCTGTTCGATCCGATCACGACCGGAAAGTTTAGCCATAATCCCTTTCCTCCTTTCATCAGTCGTCATTATCGTAAGATGGGAATATCTATTTTTAATATTAGTGGTTTTTTCTTGAGATTTCAACAAAAAATGGGCGGATTTCGCCAAAACCCGTCCTTTCAAGAAAACCATCATTTTACAGTCTGAAATTGACCGATTCTTTGTTTGTCCGCAAAAGCGCCTTTCTTATTCGTAATACTTCTCTCTGTCCAGAACACCTTCCTTGAAACTGATAATCACATCTGTCGCAGCATCGCCGATAACGTTCAGCGTAATTACCGCCATACCCGGGAGGTAATTCATCGCAAGCACCAGGGAATAACCGATCATACACAGCTCTGTATTCATTCCAAGTCCCATCATTACCACATAAACCATGGTTGTTCCCGCAACTGGAATTGCCGGTGTTCCCATCGCCGTACAAATTGATAGAAAGGCAGCTACAGCCAGCGTCACCGGAGTGATCTCAAGCCCTGCAGCTGTCGCAATGAAGGTGATTGCAATCATGTGCATCGCGGTCGTACCGTTCATGTTGATCGTCATTCCGGTTGGAAGTACAAAGCTCGAGATTTCTTCCGAGCATCCCAGCTCCTCAGTACATGTCTTTGTGTTTAATGGAAGTGTCGCGGCGGATGAATTCGTCGCTGCCGCAAAAAGGCCGACCTTGAATACCTTTTTCATGAACGGTATAGGATTCAGCCGTGTCGTCAGGAAAATGCCTGCCGGGTAAATTGTACAAACCAGAAACAGGCTGACTACAATTGTTGTAACCATCCATACCAGAGTCGGTTTGATATATTCTGTTCCGTATACAGCCAGCGCTCTTGTAATCATGCAGAATATAGCGACAGGTCCGATACGGTTTATCAGAAAGTTCAGCCAAATCTGAACAACCTCGCCGAGATTTTCAAGAACCTTTTTCAGCGGCTCTGCCCGCTCTCCCATTTTGGTCATACAAAGACCCAGAATAATCGAAACTACAACAACCGCCAGAATCGAATTATTCGAGGAGAAGGCTGTGAAGATATTGCTCGGGATGGCATTAATCAGTGTGACAAGCGGATTATATCCGTCCATGGTTGTGATCGCGTCTGCCGCCTTCGTCGGCAGGCTCACGTCAAACCCTCCCGTTTCCTTAACACAATAAGCCGCCGCTCCGGCCAAGAAAGCCGCAACCGCATAAAAACAAACATATGTTATAAATGTTTTCCCTGCAATCCTTCCCAGCTTTTTCGGGTCTGCCAGCGAGCACAGAGCCAGCGAAAGCGAGGTAAGAACAAGCGGTACAATCGCCATCTGCAGCCCTCTCATAAAAAACTGGCCGATAATATAGAAGAGCCCAATCCCATTAAACCCTTTGGTCGCTGTTATATCCTGAAACAGAATAGCATTTACGATTCTCCAGCCGGCATTGTTTTCGCCTCCCACCGCATTCCGGATCAGAATCGCTGCGATTCCGCAGATAAATCCCATGACAACCGCAAGGATCATCCTCGAAACGATTGTTCTTTTTTTCTTTTCATCCTTCTCCGATCCCATAAAAACCTCCCATGCCACCTCTTCCCGGGTGCAAATGGATGAATACTAATACATCATCTGAATGTTCTTTTCCTCACAGAACTGAATCCACACCTCGGACGGTTTTCGGTCCGTAATAATATAATCCACCTTTTCGAAATCCATCAGCTTCAAAAAAGCCACCTGGTCAAACTTCGTGTGGTCTACCATAAGAACCACTTCCTTCGCCTGCGCAAGCATCGAGCGCTTCACATCTGCTTCGCTTTCATAGGAATCCATAACCCCCATATCCATACAGATTCCTTTACAGCTGATGACGGCAAGATCTACATTAAATCTTTTCACTGTCTGCTTCGTAATTTCGCCTTGAAAAGATAAAGACTGTTTGTTGAAGATACCTCCCGTTGAAATCATCGAAAAAGAAGCTTCCGGAATCATGTGAAAAATTTCAGCGGAGTTCGTAACTATCGTCAGATCCGTTTTGTCTTTTAGCTCTGCAAGTCCTTCCGCCACTGTTGTGCTAGAATCTGCGATCAGGGTTCTTCTGCCACTGATAAAACCGCGCAGTTTCTTTGCAATTTCCTTTTTTTCACGGAGATTTTTTACTCTTCTCTGATAAAAAAATATTCCCTCTGTGGAAGATTCGGTCCTCCAGACAGCCCCTCCATGTGTCCGCGTAATACACCCTTCCGCTTCAAACCTGTCAAGGTCCCTGCGAACCGTCTCTTCCGTAACCTGGCATTCTTTTCTGAGCTCCTGAACACGTATGCTTCCTTCTTTTTCAATCCTGGCGCGGATATAATCCAGTCGTTCCCTCGTTTTCATAGAAGCCCTTCTTATCTGCTCTGGCAGTCGTTGCGTATAGAATCAGGCGTATACAGCCGCTGCCATCTCGTTCATTTTGCGAATATCTTCTTCCGCAAGTACTACATCAGCAGCGACAACATTCTGTTTTACCTGATCCGGTGATGTTGCGCCTGTAAGAAGATTTACAGTTTCCCCCTGATTCATGATCCATGCAAGGTTAAGCGCTGCAATCGAGCAGTTATACTTGTCTGAAATCGGTTTGAAACCATCCAGCATATCATGCACTCTCGGTCTCACATCCGGCTGCCAGAGCGGCTTATTCGCACGCGCATCTCCAGGACCCGGTACAAAATCTCTTGAAACCGCCCCTGTCAGAAGGCCCTGCTCAAGCGGAGAATATGCCTGCATTGTTATCTTGTACTTCTCACAGATCGGCAGAAGATCTTTTTCAATATCTCTGGAAAGAACATTATACTTGCCCTGGACCAGATCAAGCTCGCCGTTTGCCACATATTCTTTGATCTGATCAATGCTGACGTTTGCAGCTCCGATCGCACGGATCTTTCCCTCTTCCTTAAGGCGGTTCAGCTCACCGACTGTTTCCGCAATCGGCGTCTCAAACGGTGCTACAGACGGCCAATGGGTCATATAAAGATCAATGTGATCCGTTCCAAGCCTTTCCAGCGATTTCTCAACCTCTCTTCGGATGGATTCCGGGGTAAGCAGCTTGTAAAGCTGTCTGTCACCAACCTTGTTCCAGACAGAGCCCTTGCCCTCGTATACTCCACCTTCGCCGCCCCAGATGACGCCGCACTTCGTAACAACAACAACCTTATCCCGGTCAACCTCTCGAAGCGCTTTTCCGACAATCCGCTCACTATTTCCGAAATTATAGCCCGGAGCGGTATCAATCATATTGATTCCGTCATTTACCGCCTCCACGATCGTATCGATACACTGGCGCTCATCAATATCGCCGCCCCAGGCAGGGCCGCCGCCGATCGCCCATGTTCCAAGTCCCATTTTGGATACTCTAATTCCAGAACTTCCCAATTCCATATATCTCATTCTGATTTTCCACCTTTCTTCTGTGCTTCGCTGATGCTTTTCAGTTCTTATTTCATTTTACCGGATACTGCCTGCGATATTCTTCCATCTGACGATCCCACATCTCCCGGTTCTTCACGCCTGTCGTCGCTCCAATACTCTGAATAGCAAGCGATGCTGTTACATTTCCATATTCTGCACACTCATGGAGACTTCTGTTCTCAAGCAGCCCTGAAATAA
>AUXO013805882.1_pt1 | contig 13359 bp, 31 predicted proteins | sample 768731 | NCBI WGS metagenome assembly AUXO01 (sample SAMN02715735, study PRJNA202380) | gut metagenome | biome: sheep rumen | host: Ovis aries | place: New Zealand: Palmerston North
ACCTAGTCCAAAATCTAATTTTTCTTTAACAATTTCAAATGCTTTCTTATATTTATCTCTTTCTTGTTCAATTACCTTTAAACATTCTTCCTTATCAAAATCAGGACAATATGTCGCAGGTGCTGTTTCTTGTCTTAAACGCTTAATTGCTTCTTCAAATGTCATAATTATTCCTCCTTTTTTAACCTATCCGCTAATTCTTCAATTATCATCAATAAATATTCTTTCACTTGTTGGTAATCTAATTCGGCAATTACTCTTGCATTATCAATCAAAAGTTGCGTAGGAACATCTTTTATCTTTTGACTATCATCAATAAGTCTTCTATTATCAATGCTATTTTTCCATAATTTATCAATAGCAAGTTTCTCTAAACCCTCTTGTGTCATATTCTATTCACTCCTTACTTTGTAAGTTTCCTATCATTTTTCTCAAATGATAACTAACTAAAAAATCAATAGATAATAATGGTAGTATAAATGCTAATATTCCAGTTATAATTCCTATAAATAATTGCATATTCTATTCCTCCATAAAATCAAATATTGTATTTATTCCTTTTTCTTTTAATCTTTTTTCCTTTTGGCTTATTCCGTTTACTCTATCAACTGCAATTCTATAATATTCAGGATTAAGCTCAAAACCTATATAATTTCTTCCTAACTCTTTACAAGCTACTGCTGTTGTGCCACTACCTATAAAGCAATCAAGCACCACATCACCCTCTTGCGTTGAATTAAGTATATGATTCTTAACCATTTCTAATGGCTTTATAGTTGGATGATTATATTCTGTTTTATCTTTTGTATTTATACTACTTACAAAAAATGTGCTTTTATGTTCCCAACCATCATTAAATCTAACTCCACTTTCATAAAAACATAAGCAGTATTCTTTATCAGCTAAAAAATTATTAGCTCCAAATGGAATAGGATTTGTTTTGCACCATACCAATATTTGAAATAAACACTTTTTATCTCCTACAAAATATTTCATTAGATCATATATTTGTGATTTGCTACACCAAATATAAATATATATATTTTTCATAACTCTACATAATTCTTCTAATATAGAATAGTCTATTCCATTAGTTAGTTGCCCGTTATCCTGCATAACACTATATAAGGCATTATTTATTTTACTATGTAAACATCCTTTTCCGTTATAACAAATATCATAAGGTATATCAATATATACTAAATCAATGCTTTTGTCTGGTATCTTCTTAATTCCCTCGTAGCAGTCCTCGTTATATATTACATTTAAGTTCATTATCTTTACCTCTTTAATCTTTTTCTTAATTTTATTAAGTGTTCATATTTTATAGGGCTTATATCTTTATAAGCATCATCTATTGTTGTAATAGTTAGCTTATCATTATCGCAATAACATAATCTAGCATAGTTATCATCACTAAATACTACATAGCCACTTTTAAACTTTTCTCTTATAGATGCAGTTTTACCACTACATCTGCCACCTGTTATAATCATTTTACTCATATTCCTAACGCTCCTTTTATGTTATCTAAATTATTATTTAATAAATGCACTATTGAATTATGATGATTTGTAAACTGATCTCCATAGCCATAACATTGACTAACAAACAAGTTGTTTTTATCATCTAATTTCAATTCTGCTGTTTCTAATCTCTTATTATCTTCTTTATTTCTTACACTAAATATAAAACTATTGTCTTTATTGTAATAAGCCATACGATATACACAATGACACATTGAATCAGCTTCATCCCAAAATGCTTGTATATCAGGTAATATTGAAAATATATACTTATCATTACCAAAAACAACACCTAATAACTTGCTAACTCTATTGATATACTTATCATTATATTTTCTAATATTAAGTAATAGCTCGTTTTTATCTCTAATTTTTTTACACGCTTTTTCAATTCTTGCATTTGCACTTACAAAATCATCAGGCACTAACACTTTAATATTTTTAGTATCTTTTTCAAGCGTATGTAAGCCATCTAAATAATCTCTATAAGTCCACCACTCACTAGGTATCTTTTTATCTTTTTTTAATAGCATCATCATTTCTTCTTCATGCCCTTTATTTATTGTAAAAGCTAGTAAATCATATCTCTTGCATTTTAACATAGTTTCTACGATAACAGGCTTTTGAATAAATGTTTTAATATATTGTATAAGTGATAAGCTCCCATAGTGATTATTTGTTGTTATTTCTTCATTTACTTTCCATAAGTTCTTAATATCTAAATATTTAAGCCATGCAGGTCTATCACTTGCTTTTTGTATCTGGTTATGAGTAATAGGTATTAAATATTTTTCAGGTATCTTATTTCTCATTACAAGTTCAGTTTCATATTTAAAATCCCAATTTGAAAACATTGAATAAGTTTCTATTCTTGAAAAATAAACTTTGCCTTTTTCAGTTATTAAAAATCGCATAACTTCTTTACACCATATCTTGTATTGCTTTCCTATTTTTTCATCAACATTGATTACAAAATATCTTACAAGTAAATTATTATCTACACTCTTTATTTCTATATGATATGCTGAATTATAAGGATATACTGCTTTTGTTTTATATTTATACCACTCTTTTAATTCATCACGCTTCTTAATATCACAATTACACTCGCTTAATAACTTGCCACAGCAACCACAATACTTTTTACCATATCTTGTTAGTGTATGAAAATTAAATCTTTTTCTATAAACTTTATCAGGATCCAAACCATATTCCAACTTCTTTTCTAAAATATCTTTATACTCTAATCTCATAAGCCCATACTTCCTTTTATAGTTCTATATCAAATAGTCCACCAAATGATTCTTCTTCTTTTTCTTCTTCTGCCTTAACTTCTTTTACAGGTTTTCTTAACTTATCAATTTCATCAATAATTGAAGCTAAACCTGAATTGATTTCATCAACACGCTTATTGTCTTTAACAAGTTCCATTTTTAATTCATTTTCCCATGTTAGTAAATCAAGCTTATATTTCTCTTGTAATTCCTTATATTCAGGATTATTCTTTAATGTTTCAGCTTGGTTTCTAACGCTTGTTAAAGTATCTGCGATTCTTTGCTTTAATGCTTTTGCTTCATTTTCTTTCTTTAATTCAGCTTCTTTTTGCTTTCTTACATCATAGTCAATAAAATATTCTTTCGCCCACTCAAATACTACATCATCTCTTACTGCTCCACTTGTACCATTTAAAAAATCTTTTGCTTTTGCAGTAATATAATTCTTACATGGTGTAAAATCTTTATCAGGGCAATTCTTAATCGCAAGTTGTAAGCACTCATCATTACTTGCTTGTAATAACATTACTACACCATCTTCTAACATATCTTTTTCATTTCTTTTAAGTTCCATTAAAGCCCACCCCTTACTTAATTATTTATTTACCTTAATCGGTAATATTACATATTCTATTCCATTATCTTTAATTTGAATAGGTTTATTATCTGCGATAAATCCAAAATATACTTCTTTATTTTCAATGTGCCTTAATACTAAATCTATTGCATCTATTGACAATGTAAAATTATATTCTTCATTTGTTAGTGTTAGTAAGTTAGTTTCATATAAGCTAATACCATCTGCAATTAAATTGCCATTATCAAATGTTAAAGGTAAAAACTTTTCTCCACCCTCACTAATTCCTACATTTTTAGCTAAATCTATATTCTCTTTTAATGATTCAGTATCAAATATGATTTCTTTATCACTTGTTGTAAATATTCTTCTAACATCAGGATATGCTCCTGCAAGTAAATTACTTACATAAGTAATATTATCTACCTTTAATAATACAGTTGAATTATTATAAGATAATTCTACCTCATCAGTTGTAATTTCATTTTTAATTAAATCTACAAACGCCTTTGGTATTGTAATATTGCTTTCAACTGCTATTGTTGTATTTCCTAAATATCTTGCCAACTTAAATGAATCAGTTGCTACCATAGTTCCATCATTAAAAATATTTACACCTGTTAAAATCGGTTTTTTATCATTATCAGATACAAACTCACTTAATATCTTTAAAGCCTTTAAATTAACCTTAATAGTGCCTGTAATTGTAGTATTTAACATTACAAGTGTTTCATCTAATAAGCTACCTTTAAAAGTTCCTTTTTTAGATTTAATTACAAACTTATTTCCATCAAGTTCTACACTATCAACAGGCTTTAATTTTCTTACCATTTCTAGTGTAGTTCCTGCTATTGCAAAATCTTTTTCAATTTCAGTATCTTCAAGTTCTATCATAACTACACTATCTTTACTCTTTTTTGAATAGTTATAAATAATTGATCCATTTTCATTTTTCTTAAAATATGCAATTTCGTTTATCTTCTTTGGTAATTTAGTAATATCTATAATCATTATTTTTCCTCCACTATAAAGTATTTTTTATATTCTACATTTTCTCCATATCTGTTTTGGTTTCTTACCCACTCATCTTGAATATTATACTCTAATCTTAATTGTCTAATATACTCACTTAATCTTGTGCATCCTAATTCAGTAAATGCTTCAAATGTTGTTATGCTACCAAAATCACGCATGTATTTTAAAACTCTATCTTTCATTGTTATTCTTTTTGATTCCATAAAGCCCTATTCCTCCTATATTTCTTAAAATGGTAAATCCTCTGTATTGATTTCTTCTTCTTTTTTAGTTTCAGTTTCTTCAACCTTTGATAATACTTCAAAATTACCAACGATAATGTAAGTGTTTATTATTGTTTTATCTTCTTTATTCTTAAATGTATCTACAAGTAATTGTCCCTGAATTAAGATTCTAGTTCCTTTTCTAACTAAATTACAAAAGTTATCTACTTGTTTACCAAACACTTTAATATCTATAAAGTCGGTTTTGTCAGTTCCAAAACGCTTTACTGCCACTGCATTGTTTACTACAAATGCTCCCTCGTTTAATTGTTTCTTTTCTACATTTCTTGCGATATATCCACTAATAATTATATTGTTCATTTTTTCTATTCCTCCACATTTTCTAAAACTTTTGCAGGTCTTCCCCTACGATTTATTGATTTATAAACTTTTAAATCTGCTGTGTTATATTGCTTATCTCCATTATTATTAAAATAAGTCGGTATCTTACCGACAGAGGTAAGATAATATATATATTTCCTACGCCCTGCCGATTTGATATTTTTAATTGTTATTAACATCTCATAAATCACTCCTTTAAATCTAGTTCTTTAATTTCAGCTTCTACTTGCTTTACATCGTTATACTTATCAACATCTACTGATGCTTTTACATAAGCACTTGTTTTCTTATGTTTTGGATAACTATTGATAAGTTTAGCGTATAACTCTGGCTCTGCTAATTTCATTTTTGCAGTATCTAGTTCAACACTATTTACTTCATCTACAAGTGTATATTTAACTATATCGTTAGGACTAACCCAACTCTTTACACCCTGCTTAATAAATGTATCTCTTACCATAGCTCTTAATTCATCTTTTCGTTTCTTTAATGCTTTGGCTTGAAGTTCTATTCTTGCAAGTTCTACCTCTAAATCAATAAGTGCAGTTTCTTCTTCTTTTGTTAAATCAAATACTGCTTGTTTAGGTTTATAGATTTCTCCTTTTGCTTCTGCATCAAGTAATGCAACGATTTCTTCATCAGGTATCGGCTCTAATTCTATTCTTTCAAAATCAGTTTGCCCTGTCTTGAAAAAATCTACATTTAACTTTGGATTCATAAACCCTTTATAACTCTTACCATTAATTGTATTATCTAAAATGTTATGTTGTTTTAAAATCCATTTAATTAAACTTGTTTGCCACCTTACTGCTTCTTTATGAAGTTGTGCATTAAACTTATGGTCATCTATTGTATATTCTCCATTTTTAAGCATTAAGAAGTCATCAGCAGTTCCACATAAGATTACACCTTTATATTCAATTCCTACTGCTACTTCTGCAACACCACAATCCACATTTTTTATAAACCAATTCTTATAGTTTACACCCTGCTCGGTAATTGGATCAAATGTTTTGTCTTTAATAATACACTCTAATTCTTTATGATGTTCAGTTCCACGCTTTGCAGCACGCTCTAATACATCTTTATCAACATCTTTATAACTTGGTGCTATACCATGTTTAGCAAGTAATCTAGTAATTGATACACTAGCTTCTTTTCCGTTATATAAATACTTATGCCCATCTTCTATAAAATCTATTTTAATATCCATAATTACACTCCTTTATTTAACGTTTTCTTCTTTGCTTGAATAGATTTTTCTAACTTATCATATTCAACTTCAAATATTGATTTCTTACCATAAAATGATGCTACCCTATCTAAATCAACACCAATTTTTTCAGCTTCTCTTACTTGTTCTGCTGTTGCAAGTTTTACATCATTGGTTTCAGGTTTCGTTGTCTTTGTCTTTTTACCATATTCATATACAACTTCATTTTTAGAGTTCACAATAATTAAAACTTCAATTTCTCTATTTTTGTTATATGCAATTTCAAATACTTTAAATGTATCACTACAAGTGTATTTACCATTACTTGATTTAATCACACACTTATCAGCTTTAATCCAAATAAAAGGGCTTGTATAAAGTTCTCTACCAATTCCAACTTTAAATCCTGCACGCTTAAATGCATCACTAGCTTCTCCCTTTTCTTTATCTCCAAATGCAGATTCAACACCACAATCCTGTTTATCTACCCACTCTTTTTTATCTTTATCGTAAATAGATATTGTGCAATACATATTTCCTTTAATTTCTTCATACTTGCATTTCCAATTAAATACACCAAATACTTCATCTAGTATATCCATATCAGTTCTTGCAGTTTTGTAAAGTAATAATTGTACTCCTTTTTCTTTTACCATTGATACTTTACACTCAATTTCATCGGCTTTTAATAATCTTATATTCTCCATTTATATCTACCTCCTTAAAGCCCACTCTTTCAAGTTCACAAATAGTATATCAAATTATAATTATCTAGTCAAATATTTTTCTATAAATTATTTAATAAATCCATTTTAGTTATATAATAACTATTTTCATTATAATTCTTCTACTTCTTGCTTTAATCTTTCTTTATATGCTTCTGTATAATCATTTTTCTTAACTTTAACTTCATTTTTAGTGTAAATAAATCTAGTTTTATCAAACCAGTGTTCTCTTAACGATCTTCTTAAAACTATATTATAGTTAGTGTATTTATTTTTATTATTATTAGATTCTACATATTCATCTAATAAATCAATTTGTTTTTCTATAATATCTTTACCATAATCATTTATAAGTCGGTTATATTCATCATCAGTTAGCTTAATACGCTTAAACTTCCCATATATATTATATATATTATTATTTATTTTATTTTTAGTATTTATTATATTAGTATTTAATTCAAGGGGTAGGTTTTCTAGGTCTTGATTTTCTAGTGCTTGATTTTCTAGGTCTTGAAAACCTGTGTCTTGTTTTGGTGTTTCGTATATATCATATACATACTCATACTTCCCTGATTTTGTTTCACTTGGATTCAACTTGTTTATAACTAAATACCCATTTGCTTTTAATTCCTTTAAAGCATTTATTACTGCCGTTTCATTTTCTTTAACAATTTTAGTTAAACCTTTAATTGAATAATCCCAATTTTCAGGCAGTGATAATATCAAACACATAAGCCCCTTTGCTTTTAACGATAACTTCTTATCTTGTAAATGATAGTTAGATATTACAGAATAATTCTTATTTTTATTTACTCTTATCTTTGCCATTACTTAAAAACCTCTTTTAAATTACTTTAAATCAATTTTAAGGCGTTTTTATTAATTATTAGTATAAATTATTGTCCTAATCTTTAAAACGCCCTAAAAACTAATTATTCCAATATATCAAAAATATTTATAACTACTTTTTCCTGTTCTCCATAATATTTTCTTGCTTTAACTTCTACAATTTGTGTATCATCATTAAAAGCTACTTTATTAAGTCCATCAAATAATGATTTTAAAATATTATCAATGTCAGGTTTCTTTGTCGGTCTTATATTACCTAACATCATTTCTTGTCTTTTCTTTTTAGATACTGCTTTTGGTATTGATATATAAATATCTATTTCAGCTCTTAATTGTTTATCTTCACTAAATGCTTCACATCCACTATTTAAAAACGATAACTTTACTAGATTCTCATAATTCACTGTATCTGCATCAGTATAAGATTTAACAAAATTGCCATGTCTTGCAAATCTAGGTCTTCCCTTACCTTTAACTTTACCCAACACTTCAAAATGGATCATTTTATCATCTCCTTTAATGAAACAAATTCTATATCATCTATTTCAGTATTATACCCAGTTCTATGTTTGTATCTTGTATAATAATCTAGCCAACTATCAGACTTTTTAATAAGTTCAATATCAACATTCTTTTTCTTAATAATATCAAGTGCTTTCAAATCATTTAATATTGAAGTCAATTTAATTTTAACGCTTTCTGCCATTTCAACAACATTATTATCTTCATTATTATCTTCGCAAGTTTTTAATGCTTCATTTAATTGGTCTATATTTTCTTTAATAAATTCTATATTAGTCATTCTTCATCATCTCCTTTAACACTTTTTTTCTAACCTCAATAGTTTTTTCTCCGTTAAGGATTTTACATAACCATTCAGGTTTAATTGAAATTAAAATTGCTTTTTCCAAATTCCAATCTCCACAACGCCTCATATTTTGAGGAGCAACATCTAATTTCTCATTGTCAAATATCCAAGCGTTTGTATTTGCCCAACAACTACTTAATTCCTTTGGCTCATCAAATATATGCAAGTTCTTAATGTGGATTGCATAACCTTTATAATCGTTATTATAACCAAAATAATTTTCTATTTGTTCGATTGTTAAACAAGCCTCACGTTCAATTCCATAATAAATGTTTATTTCATCGCCTAACATTTCTATTTCATCAACCTCATAATCACATTCTGCAACGATTTTACCATTTGCCTCATACATTTCTTCTTCTATATATTGAGTAAAATATTCAGTTTCTTCCTCACTATAACATCTTGCTCTTTTTTGACCTTTCATTTCTTCTTTTGCAATTCTTAATATAGGTTTTGCTTTGGTGCAATATAATAATAATTTCATATTATTCACTCTTATCCTTTTCGTTATAAATTGCAATATATAATTTTTCATCTTCAACTTCTACACCAATAACCTTATAATCTTCATACGGCTTTGTTTCTTTATGTAATACTTCGTATAGACGCTTACCATTTATGATAGTTTTATTATTGTGTTCAGTCCATAATTCAGTGGAGCTTTCTCTAATGATAATTTTTGTATATGCTTCTACAATATCTAATAATTGTTCTAACTTCATATCAATTCTAACTCTCCTTTCTCATTCATTTTAGCAACATAAATAAGTCCTTTATCAGTTTCTATAAAACCTCTTAAAGTTTCTTCAAACAACGCTACACCTAACATAGATATTCCATCGTTTAGGTCTGCTAAATGTAATTTATTTGTACAAGTATCTTTAAAAATAAACCCATCACATAATTCTTCTACTGTATCGGCTTGATTAACTACTTCTCCTAAATCTTTGTCGTTTCTAAAAAGGTGCTTTTTGTTTGTCTTTTCAAACTTTCCAAAAAGATAATATATTGCATAATCAATAGTCATATTGTCTTTATATTCAAATATTCCTTGTGTTGTTCTTATATATTTCATAATTCTAAACCTCCATTAATTTAAAATATTTGCATAGATAATCACTATACTTAATCATACATTTATAGCATAAATCACTGCCCTGTTCTTCTTTATCTAAAACTTTATTACATTTATTACACTTAATAATCATATTTACACTTGCCATATTATTTTATCTTCTCCAATGTTAAATAATGTTTACACTCATAATTTTCACAATTATTTCCGCGTGATACTGCGTTATCATCTATAACTAAATATTGGTCTAATAAATCTTTATTGAAAATTCTTTCAAACTCCTCAATTCCAATTACTTTTACATTTACATTACAAATAGTGAATATAAAATCATGATATGCTCCAAAACTATGCTTACTAATATATTCTCTTAATGTTAGCTTCTTTTCAGGGAAGAAGTAATCTCTTAATTTGTTAGCGTTTTCTTTTGACAACCCTTTTAATGTAAAAATATCATTACTATAACCAATATTCTTTTTAATAATCTCTAATATCTCTTTGTCTTTGCTTTCCATTTTTATCGTTCTCCTTTAATTATTCTACTTATTGCCGATTCACTTAATTTATATTTTCTAGCAATATCTGCCTGTGGTTTACCTTTACTTGCTTCGTATCTAATAGCATCATTTTTTTTGTTTTTAATAATTGCTAATTCAGCTCTAATCGCACTCATAGCAAGTTCATTATTTATTTTAAAGTGTTGCGATGTCTTATTCAGGTCGTTTTCATTACATACCCAATATTTATAAATCTCATATCCGCTTATATTCTTTGCCCTTAACTCTTTTCTAGCTCTTACTAATAATTGCCCTATACACTGACTTTTAGCCCAATGCAGATTACAAGCTCTATCATCAGTTAGATCCCCGTTTATATGTGCTACAAACTTATACCCTTTTGGATTAGGTACAAACGCAAGTGCTACAAGTTTAGATACAATAAAAGTTTTCCAAACATTGTGTCTTGTAAGTAAACTACACATGGCTCTTGGTTTACCGCCCTTTGTCTTACTATGCCCATTTAAAATGTATGGTGTATGAGAGTTAGGTGGTTTTATATTTCTTATTCTACCTAAATTGCTTACTTCGTAATTATCTGCAACATAAGGTATATGCATCCATATTTCTTTTTCCATATTATTCTCCCATTACATGATTTATGATATAATCATTTATAATTTTTCTAATGCTCTTTAAATGCTTTTTTCTTTGATTTAATAACTTAATCTTCTTATTTAATAATGGTCTTGCAGATTCTACCTTTTTTCTTGAATCCATATATAATCTAATATCAGCTTCTACATTATCAATTTCATTTTCTATAAACTCTAAATCACTCAATTTCATTTACCTCACTTCTTAATTGTCTTAAAAAATAAACACCATTTTTGATAATATTTTTTTCACTTTTGTAGTTTTTTCCGCTATTTTCTAAAAAATATTTCATTTTTTTATCTTTATAAATGAATAACCTGTAAGTGCAATAATCTCTATTAAAGTTATTACCGCTCCTACATATTCATTACATATAGCTTGTATCATAAATGCTATTACTAATACAATGTATGCTATCAAATATCTAATCACATTTACCACGCTCTTTCAATATTTCATCTCTATAATCTTTATCAGTGTAAATTACTATATACTTAAATGTAAAACAAAATACCTCGCCATCATCTTCTTCAAAATCCTCGTATTCTTCTTTTTTACATTCACAATTACCATACCACTTTATAAGTTCACTTGCAGAAAAGAAGCCCAATAGATAACTACTTTCATTATCTCCTATATGCGTATTGATGCTTTTAGCGTTTGATTCTTTTAATAACTCTTTTACCAACATAATTTCTTCATAGCCCTTTCAACCATAATTTCTTTTGTGTAAGATTTATCAGTATCAATTAATAGAAAACTTCTAATAGATACTCCATCTCCATAATCTTTTTCGTATTCTTCAATACTGCAACTGCACTCCCCATAGTATTTTCTTAATTCTTCTGCATCAAAAAATCCCTCAATACCTTTTAATTTACAAGTGCAAGTTAAATGTGTTTTAATTGCCTTTTCAGTTGAATTACTAAACATTTCATTTACTGTCATAATTGTTTTTTCCTTTCAATGCTTTTTTCTTCTTCTTTTAAATCACTAACTTTTAAAACACGCCAATAATAAACGGCATCAGTTATATTTTGTTTTCTTAAAAAATCATGAGCTTCGTACTCATTTGAAAATATAGTTGCACATCTAAAAGGCATCGGCTCGCCCCTATAATCCATATAATAGTTATCATCTTGATTAGTGCAATATATAACATATTTTTCTTTTGCGTTTTCCATTATTCTATAATCTCCTTTATGTTTTCTTGTTTTATAAGCGCTTTTACATCTTCTAACTTATTACATTTCTTACTTACAAAAAACACTTGTCTAGTATCAATGTTTGTTATAATAAAATGCTCTGGATCAGTTTTAATATCTATAATAAACATCATTTTCCCTCCTTTTCTTTTAGTAAGTATTGAATATCATTTCTTACCATAGTTTTTGTGTTAAGCCCATCATGTGATAATAATTCTTTCCACTTGACTAAATACTTATCTAATTGCTTTAATCTCTTTAAATCAGCTTTAATGGTTTTATAAAAATCTAATAGCTCTTTATTTAAAAAATCTAATGAGCCATTCTCTTTTCGTGATATACCTACATTTTGTATAAAATCTATGTATGCTTCTAATAATCTATCTCTTTTTTCGTTTGTCATTATCTTATCTCCTAATCTCTATTACATAATAGTTTTGGTCTTGTATTTCTCTAAATAGAATCTCATTAAAATTAATAAACTCTTTTAGCATATTTATTACTTTTTCTTTACCACCTAAATATCCGCATCTCTTTTTACTTATAATTGTATTTTCGTTTGATGCAAGTTGTCTAGGTATATAGCTCGGTAGTCCTTTAACAAATAATTCACATTTACCATAAACACAATTCATACTTTTGCATTTATCACAACTCTTAACCTTATCTATACCCATCATAGTCCCACCTCAATTTTAGGATACATATTAAAGTCATTTTCGGTTTTCTCATCAGCTTCTTCAAAAGTTAAAACATTATTTTCATAAACAACTTTAAATACCCCATAATCATTTTTAATTTCTAAAAAGTCAGTAAACTTCTTTCCAACAGGATAATGCTTTCCTAAATATACCACTTCTTTAATTCTAATCATTCCATAAAGTGATATAACAATATCCCTCGTATTACCTCTAATTGTTTTTGTCATTTCTTATCTGCCCCTTTCGTATTTGACAACTACATTTTAACACCATAGTATTTTATAGTCAAGTATTTTTCAACATTTTTTGTAAATAATTTTTGTGTTATACTAAACTTGCCTAACATAAGGCTGTTGTTTTTCAGGTTTTAACCTCCTTTAAGAAAACATCTATTTATTATTTATATAGTAAGTAGGTGTTTTTCTTTTTATATAATATATGAATATATGTGTAAAACTAACGAGAATAGTGTTTTTAGACGTTTTTAATATAATCTAGTATAAATTATTAAGGGCAAAATAAAAACGCCTTAAATGGCGTATAAAT
>AUXO018301284.1_pt1 | contig 13359 bp, 22 predicted proteins | sample 768731 | NCBI WGS metagenome assembly AUXO01 (sample SAMN02715735, study PRJNA202380) | gut metagenome | biome: sheep rumen | host: Ovis aries | place: New Zealand: Palmerston North
TAATCCATTTGAATATTCACCTGTCTCTTGGTCTTTCTCTTCACCATGAAGCATTCTGTGTGAATGCCGTGTGAATCCATCCAAGGTAGCAAGCCAATACTCAGATATTTCAACACCCTTCTCCCGCAGTTCCTCAAACGAATCATTGCGGGCTTTATTCTGCGTTGCCGTCATCATTGTTCTTGCATTTCTGACCGCCACGGCTTTATTCATGTCGGTTATCTTCTGCAACCTCTCAGCGATGTCATATATTGACTCACCCTGCATGATCCCCTGCGCCATGGTATTGGCGAGATGCTGACGATTCCATATTAAATCCATCCGCTCTCTCAGCTTTTGCGCTGTCCTTGATTCGGTACGGGGAAACGGGAGCAATATGTCATCATTTTTTACTAGGTTCTCAACTGACCGCCTGTTATACAGTGTCCATGATGTATCTATCCGTGCCTGTCTCTCAATCATATATCCTGCGTAATTATGATTGATTGCATAAACATTCGGCATCTCATTCAAGATCATATTCCGTGCGGTAGTGTTTGCATCGACATAATCCTGCGCAATCCTATCACGCAAGTCTTTCCACCGCTGTCCGGTCAGCATCTTGGTTTTTCGCCATTCAGCATATCGCTCTTTGGTGATTTCGCCAGCCTTCAGCAATGCCCGCATTTCTGCATCATCTTTTGCAAACTTTTCATAGAATTTATTCAGCTTCTCGGTGATGTCATCCTGCGCTTTTTTATATTGCTCTTGGAACCTTGCCGTTAATTCATCAATAACCCTGTCCGTTTCAATGTGTGCGGGATCCTTTTTCCCATGGAGCCAATCTAGGCTCGCCGCTTCGGGAAAATCATCATCTTTCCGTGCCATTTAAGCCCCATTTCAGCCGTTCTGAGCCGCCTCATCCTCTTCATCGGTATTTTCCTCATTGTTTGCGTTTCTCCGTGTTCCTGTGAATCTCTCCATATCCTCAGTGTCCTTGCGCTCCAATATCTCCGCTACTTCATCAACGGTAATGAATGGAAGATGCTTTATAACCGTTTCCTCATCAAGATATTCCGCCGCTGACAATACCATATTTGTCTGTTCGGTCTGATTGCTGATGCGGTTCCGCTTATACAGCGGTTCATCTTCAATCCCGATCAAATGAAGGAGCTGTTTGATGAACTGGGTTATTTCAAATTCATATTTATCTGCTTCCTCGTCTAATGGCTGATATGCCGCATCAATATGGTCATTTGTCGATCCCGCCGAAATGGTATGGACATCAAGGCCACCGAAATCCTCATATAACTGGGAACGCAGATCATTTAAATACGCCTGTCTCGACTGATATGGAACCTCGTTCGTATAGGGCTGAATCTTTACATCATCGGTGGTATCAACAACCGCAATGTGCTGTAATTTCAGTCTATCTCTGAATCGTGCTAGGTCATCGTCATCCATTCCCGCCGCATTTTCGATCAGCCAATAAATCTGAGATACATCGGTCAGATCATTTGCAAATCCCGAACGGATTAAATCAAATGAATCAATTGTCCTTTGCATTCCAATCAATGTGGACTGCTTCAAATTGTTCCCATAAATCGGAATAATCGGCAATGAGCTGTAATTGTCTTCTCCTACAACCTCATCGCCTGTGAATTCGGTGTGCGCTATTGTCAGATTGTATGATCTCTTCGGCTGAACCATTTCAAGGTCTTCGCCAGTACTCGGCTTTCTGAATTTTGTATATCCATCCTCTTCATAAAGCGTAATATTCAACGGCTTTAAATCATCAATCTGATACCATCGGATACCCGCTCTCAATGCGCCTGTATCCTCATCCCATAACGGAACGAATTCTGTTACCGGAAATACATGTAGATGATCTACATTCCAATAGCCAAATGCAATCCCATGAATCAATGCATAATAGGCAAGACGAGACACTTTATTGTCAAAATCAGCACCGAGCTTTTCCTTTGTCGTATCTCCACCATTCTTGAATGAAATTCCATTTCCGAGCAAATATGCATTGCGCTGTGTGTTCAATCGGTTGAAGAAATTACTAGCGATTTTTGAATTGCTCGCTGTGAAATCTTCTACAGGAGCACCTGTCAATGTATAAAGGACTTTCACATATTCATTGATTGTCCGGTTCCTCTGCTTATCATAGAGGTCAGCATCAACCGCAGTTTTGTAGTATTCCCCTGTTTTGTGCTCGTGTATTGCGTTCAGCAAAAATTCACTGTCGCTATTCCTTTTTTCAAAATCTTGATATGTGTACATGCTACCTCTTTATTTATCCAAATACCGATGTATATGCTGTGTCCTTCTTGTTGAACTGTAATCTGATCAAACATGAAAGACTGTCGGGAGCATCATCGTGCTCTGCTTCTTCTGTGTACTCGGTGATCTGTTCTATGTAGTCGTCATCGGTTCCCGCCACAAATATGACATTTTCCCAATTGAATTTCAGAAATGTGGCAATTTTGATCATCTTGTTCATTGTCTCAGAATAGGTGGTAACTGTTTCCCCCTTCTTCCTTAACTCTTTCGCAAGATATCCTTTATCACCGTTGTCTTCACAGTAAATCCTTCCGGCTCTGAATGCCTTCCGCCACTTAATAATGGATGATTGACAATCATCAACATGTTTGCGCCACAATTTCCCGAAAACGTAATATTTTCCATCTTTCTTTTTGCAGATGGTAAATGCTGTGTAATCCGATCCTTGATAGGCCGCATCAATATGACAGTAGTTGCAATCAAAGATGATTGACGGATCATAGCCGACCTTCGGGTTTGTGAAGATAACATCTTCAGAAGCGATGTGCATCAGCAGATAATTCGCCGCATAGAGTGACGGGAGCATTTTGCTCTTGATTTCTTCCTGCTCTACTTCTGAAATCAATCCTGTCTGATGAACATCGTATTTCTTGGCGGGCGGCATCAACTCAAATGCATCCTCTTTGTGCCAAGGGGTTCCAGTGTTGTAAATTCTGCATTTCCATCCACGGTTTACGATGTTCTGCAATTCTTGGTAAAACAGGCGGGTTGCATCTCGCTCTGCCTTGGATGTCCTGTCTTCGACATTGACAATATCATCAGTGAATACGATGTCGTAATGCTTACCTGTAATCGATCCGCCGATACCTCTGCCAATGAGCTGTGAACCACCACGAGGATCGTTACACAGATTCGTACTGATTTCAGTGGCGTTCTCGACAGTGATTACGAGGTCTACACCCCATAAAGTGCGGACAATGTACTGCGCAATGTCCGTTTTTAACATCATCTGAATCTGCCGAATGATTTCCTTAACGTCCTCATTGGTTTTTCGGAAGAAAATCACCTTGAGATTCGGCTTGCATATAATGAAAAGAAAAAGCACCACCGCTACACATGTTGTTTTGTATGAACCTCTGTGCGCTTGTAGTGTTGTGTCTTCTCCTGCGTTGTTAAACATGTCGCACATCCACTCGTTGTGCATCTCATTAAGGAGCTTGAATCCGAGTGCATGTGCAATTTTCAATGGCTTTTTCTTTATCGTGTTGAGAAGGTTTTGGCGGCGTTCATTCTGAGTAAAAGAAGTCATCCAGTTCTTGTCTCCGTTCCTCAGTAATGTTCCCTAATTCCTCATTCTTTTCGCTTTCTCCTTTAAGTGAGTAAAGCGTATCCATTCGGGCTTTTGTTTCAATGCTAACGCCATTTGTTACTAGGTTGATGAGATCTCTCAATGTCTCATAACTTAGCTTTTCCTGCTTTTCTACCTTCTCCTTGATTGCGGCAACACCTTTTGCTTGGAAATACTTTCCCATTTCAATCTGCCGCTTTCGCATTTCTGCTATTTCCTTTTTCGCCTCTTCCGTTTCGTTTCTTACTAGTTCGTTGTCATATTCACGGCTCCTGTTTACCCATTCCCATTTGGATGACCATCGGGAAAGCAACTGCTGTGATTTGCCCAACTTTTCGGCAACCTTCCGGATAGAACGGGTACTCCCCATCAAACAATACTCATGGAACGCTTCAAACGCTTGATGAGACTCGCCTTTCTGCCTTTCCCATGGCATTGTGTCTCTCATCTTTTACTCCTGTTTCAAAGCGTATTTATAGACTACATCGCCATTTTCATCCAATCTATCCGGCTTCAATATTCCACCGTATGCTTTGGCGGGTGATGTTCCTTTTTTGATATCGTTCCAATTTGTGTGCAACCATTCCGCCATCGTTGTGTCGAATTGCTTTGCTCTGTTGCGATTGCTTCCTGTATTGTATGAGGCGGCTTCTACCCATTTGAAACTCCCGAAAAGTTCCTCAATGTATGGTGAGATGTCTGACCATTTGACTTCACCTTTCTCCTTTGCGATCAGTATTGCCGCTCCAATATGGCCTTTGTTGCTTGCATTCCATTCCGGTGGTACGCCACAGCAGTTGATGTCGTCATTGCACTCTCTACAGAACGCATCAGAGACGTGAAAGCGCAATCCAATGCTGTGTGCATATTCCCTCATCTCATGGATGATAGGTGCCTTAATCGCTCTGTTAAGGCGTTTGTAGCCCTGTTGATAACTGTTCTTCATGTAAAATGTGTGAATGTCGTATCCTGCGATTTCACTCATTTTCTTGTAACGCTCTTTGAGGTCTTCGTTTGCTCTGCTTTCCATACAGAAGAACTCTGTTGTTACACTGTCCGCTCCTGCTTCCTTTGCGGCGAGCATCAGCGGTTTAAAGTCATCAGAAATCCCGATGATATATGGTCTTAATCTCAGCGTTACATGGATCCCGATATTTGCAAGTCTTTTAATTGCGGCAATTCTTTCTGATGAGCTGTCTACACCTAGTTCTATCTTCTTTGCTTTCTCGTCATCGTAAGTGATGATGGAAATTTTGACATGCCAGTTGTGTGCGTGTTTCTTGAACAGGCTCATGTATCTGTCATCTTTTGTCCACCATGTTGCTTTCGTGCTGAATGACAGAGGGTAATCGATTTTGTCAAAATATTTTAATAGTTCCAGTGTTACGCCATATCTTCTTTCATATTCATCAAACTCGTCTGCTAATCCACCCCATTGCATAATCCTTCTTTTTTGAATATATGGGAAAAATTGTCTTTCTGTCCTGTTTGCGTTTTCAATATCGTTTTTTATCGCTTTTTCAAACAGCGATATTACTTTTTCGACTTTAACGCATCTGTTCTTTCCACCGATGTATCCGTTCAATGTATGACTCTTTTGAAAGTAAGAGAAACAATACAGACAATTGTATGCGCATTTGGCGTATGTATCAAAACTCATCGGCATTGAACAATCGGGTATTTCCATGCTCCATCTCGGACTGGAATATGTATCCTTCAGCTCGTCTGCCATTTTATTCCTCGATTCTGATTACTGTTGTCTGTGTGTGCGGAAGGATCTTCTTATCGTATCCGTGCGCCTCTACCCACGCCTTTGCTTTCTCATTGCTGTCGAAAATAAGATCAATGATCCATGATTCGTAGGTGTTTGTGTTTTCCGGCTCAAAATCGGAGAAATCGAAATCTTCATCAATTCCTTCTTCATTCTCGGCGAGGATAACACTCAGCTCATCTGCGGAAAATCCTGTGAGTTCTTTGTCATCAATTTCTGATAAGAGGTCTTCCAGTTTTTCGTAATCCCACTCACCTTTGATTTTGTTCAAAGCAAGATTGAGAACTTTCTCTTCATCTTCTGAAAGACTAACAACATAGCAATCAACTTCTTTTGCTCCGATGTCTTCAAGTACTTTCAATCTCTGATGTCCACCAACGACATTTCCTGTTTTTTCGTTCCATACAATTGGTTCTACATTTCCGAATGTTTCGATGCTCTTTCTCAGTGCCCAGTATTCCTTCATGGATTCATCAAGTTCAACCCTAGGATTGTATGCCGCTCTGTTCAGCTTTTCGATATTTACTGTTTTAAGCATTATTCATCCTCCATGTGAACTGTGTAACTGTGATTGCTTTCTTTCGGTTCTATCTCAAGTCCTTCTTCATCAATGAACTGTTTCATGAGTTCAAATGTAGCAAAAGACATGTAAATGTGGAATTTCTGTGTAGGTGTTGTCGGCTCTTCCTCTTCCGGCTCTTTATCTTCAACATCAAATTCTTCAACGATGTCATCAATCTGCTCTTCATTGTTGATTCCGATGATGTTGCCAATTTCCTCTTCTGAAAATCCTGTGTAAATAATATCGTCTACATCGATGTCTTTGAGCACCTCTTCCAGTTTGTACATGTCCCATTCACCCTCAATTTTATTGAGGCTGACATTGAGCTGTTTTTCCTTTTCTTCCGGAAGATCAACAACGATAACTTCTGTTTCTTCCACACCCATTTGTTTAAGAACGTTTAACCTTTGGTGTCCACCAATAAGAACATTGTTTCTTTTGTTGACGATTAACGGCTCAACCAACCCGAATCTACTGATTGAATTGGTAAGCGCATCATATTCTGTGTCTCCTGCTTTCAGTTCTATTCTTGGGTTGTAATCGGCAGGGATGATGTCTTCAAGTTTCATGATTTCTGTCTGCATGTGTTTATGATCTCTCCTTTGAACGAATTTGCATAATCAAGAAAAAGTCTTGCGCTTTTTGTCTTGGTTGTTTTCACAAATGTCTCTGTTATTGTGCTGTTCTCAAGTCTGAGCCTTCTCATCGACTCTTTTACTGGACAAGTCACTAAAAACAACTTCACTTTTTCTCGGTATTTTAATAAAAAAGCAAATGTTTTTTTGTTTGTAATTCTGTCCCCTTCAATGATGATGTTGTGATCAATCAATAATTCTATCTGTTCTCGTATTAACTGCTGTGAGTTGTATGACAGTGTGTCCGTTCCTTCTGTTCTTTTGCCTATGCCATACTTTCCGATTCCAATATTTCCATTTGATGCTATTGTGTACCAAACTTTATCTTTTCGGTATTCATAAGGTGGTGGCAAAAGTTTCTTTGCGGCTGTTGTCTTTCCTGCACCAGACTGACCAATGAAAACATAAATCATATTTTGATCTCCATTTCATAATCATCATCAATTGTGCCTGTAATTTTGCCGCCGTATTTTTTGTAAAAATCTTTTGCGCTTTCGTTTTTCCTAGTTCGCAGTGTTATTTTGTGTATTCCTCTTTTTCGGCATTGGTATGCTATCCGTTGTAACAGCTTTTTTCCGTATCCTTTTCCCTGCTCGCTCTTCTTTACTGCGATTTCTATCAAACGGAAGTGATTTTTACCATATATTCCTGCATAGAAACCTACTTCACCAATAAACTCTATGGCAAAGTTTTTACCGCCGTTAAATTTTGCTTTTCGTAAATATTGGTTGTTCACTGCTTCAGAACCACTTTCTTTTGCAATTTGTTCGGCTTTCTTTATGTCAGTTTTCCAGTCTCTTTGTAATAATGTTTCAGCTCGCTCCTTATTCCCTTCCATCCGCTATACTCTCCTAAATACTTCTTGTCGAATAACTGTCTTCTGATTTCATAAATCTGTTGGATTTCATCTTTCATTTCATCAAAATCCTTGTATTTGACAAGCTCTTCCAAAATTCTGTCAATGTAATAACCGTTATATCTACTTCCTTTGTAGAATTTTCGATATGCGCATAGCGATGTCTCGATCTCTGCTGTTATTGGTGTGGATCCTTTTGACTTGATTTTTTGCTGAACAATACTTAATCCAACATCCAATTGCGTTGTTGTGATGTTACTCGGTAGTTTTCCGTATTTATCGAAATAATCTGCACTTTGATCTAGGCAAAGAAGATTCATCATGCCACTGGTCGCTGTGTCTCCGTTAAGCCAATCAAATTGTGTTGTTCCAATGTCTTGTCCGAATAACCTTCCTAGTGTTTCCGCAAAAAGATATGTAGAAAATCGGCCGAAGAAATACCAATTTGATACTTCCGCTTCAATTTTTTGCATGTTGAGTTTTCCGTTTTTTTTCATTTTTTCAATGACTTCAGACTCTTTGTTTGCGAGCCTTCCCGAAAAACAACTCAACATTTTTTCGTAGTTCTTCCCAACTCGCACATATCTTCTGTCACTTTGAAAGATTATTTTTTTCTTGCTGTTTTTTGCGAAGGAAACAGGGTCTTTCAATATCGCTTCTCGGTATTTGAGTAGGAACAAAGCGGATATGATGCAATAAGTGACGCTGTAAAAGTATGCCAAATCGAACCTTTCTTGCAGTGTTAATTTGTTTCGGTCTGCATAATTCTTTAATATTTTTCCATTAGCTTCACCATCTCCGTTAAGATGGTAATGAATGAATTCTTCCATCCTTTCCTTTTTGTTTTTTCCGTTCATACATTTTTCGCTTTTTGATATTCCAATTTTGCGTAACTGTAATCCTTCAAAAGTTTGCTGAGCCTTCTGTGTAACTGATATTTTCTTTGCGGACTTTTTGTCATGCCAATCTGTTTTCGTGTTTCTTTGATCTCATTAAGATGATCATCGAACTTCACCATTTTTTCTCTCCTGTTTATTTCTTTCTCTTCCCATACCAGTATTGCACCCACTTTTGAAACCGATCACAATACAACTGTACGCATGCCCTCTTATCCAATTTTCCGCACTCAGTACACGGATAGACTGGAATCTTATCCAACTCTCTGAAATGTTCTTTCAATTCAGCTTCGGATAATTGTGACAGGTTGATTGTTCCATCCTTATCTTTTTCCATATGCCACCTTCTTAAAGAACGGCAGACCGTGAAACTATCATGAACAGAAAGGAGAGAAACACGCCTGCGGGCAATTGATACATCGGTCTGCCATCCCGCCCGCACGAAAAAAAAGAGGCGTCCCTATTCCTCTTTTTTTCACCGATATCAAATTATCACGGTTTTCATTTGAACAGGTCACAATCTTTTTGACCATCGGACAAAAAAAATGCACTTATCCATTTTTCCACGGACTTGTGCATCTTTCTTTAATTAGAAATTGTAATCGTAGTGCTTTCTCCATTCGGGGTACAGCTTTTCATCTGAGCTGTTTACCCATCTGCCGATCTTCCGGTGCCATCTGAATGTCTCGGTTGATCCGTTCGGGTCTTCCTCACAGATCCACCAATCACGCTGATCATCGTTGTTGATGCAATGTCCTGCGAATCCGCCTGTGACCCACTGTGGATCCCACTTTTCTGATCTCTCTGCCTTGTCGTTTCTCACAACAATCATTGTCTTGGTTCTTCTGATAACTGTGCATGGTGTGATGTCTGAATAATGACAGATGTGGGCATGATCCCCGACCCGTAACTGCTGAAGCCATTCGCTGAAAATCTGATCCTGCTCCGCTTCATAATCCCAAGATGGTTTTTTATCGGTAGCTATCCATTCCTCCATCCATCTTCTTTTTACTTCCTGCATTCTTTCATCAATCTGATTTCTTGTGTAATTCATGTCCTTCTCCTTTATTTGTCCAACTCTGTCTCAATCTCAATCAATTCCTTGATAGTCTTGCGGCTGATATTCACCGTTTCCTTCTTTTCATTCTTCTTTCAAGACTTTCTCGTCTGATACTTCATAGCAAACAATTCTATGATAGATTTTATATGTTTCTGTTTGTGTCATGGTTTCATGAAATGCAATCATCTGATTGTATAACTTTTCAGCATCCTCTAATGTGAACAGAATATCATAACTCATGTGGGCATTGAATGCCGTCCATTCCGGATAATTTCTGTTGTCTTTAAACTGTACTTGATAAACTTTCATATCTGTTCTCCTTATCTCTTGCACAAATAACATATCATGTATCTAGATATGTTGCAACCAATTAAAAGTGGATTCTTCATTTTTCATTCATACCATATTTCTTTTGCACCTTCGGTTCTCCATGCACATGGCTCGCCGCTTTGCATACTGGACAGATCAATATGCCACTTGAACGGCTCCTTTTCGATATACATCAGAGTGCACATGCTTCCATCAGCATCCTCGCTCCAGTCAACATAATCCAACCAAATGCGGGATACCTTTTCATTTTTCTTCAACTTTCCGATCAGCCGCATTGCCTCGGCGTAGGTTCTGTCATGATAACTCTGCACTCCGTTGTACCAATCATCCTTGGTGTTTACATAATCACCATCCCAGTACACCGTGAACCAATCCTCTTTCTTGTTATCTTTCCAACTCATTTTTTTGTCCTCTCTTTCCATCTGATTAATAACATTCCATGATTGACCGCAGGACTTCCTGCCTGTCTTCCTCGTAGCTCTGCCATTCTTCTGTCTTATCTCTGAATGACCAATGGTCGGGACTCCGGTATGATGCACTTCGGAAGAAATACAACTTGTCGCCATTTTCGAAACGATACATTCCAGTTTTTTCTGCGATCCTCATCACGTTTTCGGCTTCTTTCTTTGTCATTTTCTTACTCCTTCATATAAAGGCAGATGATTTGCGGCTCATCTTCCAAAGCCGATTTTCTTTAATGAACCAATACTCTGATGTGAAGACGCTGAATGTTGTAACCACCTGCAAGGATACTTTCTACTGTAGCGATTCCATCTGTTCCTGTAACCACTCCATTCAGTGCCAAGCCTTCATATGAGTTGCCATTTTCGAGGAGCAGATCATACGCTGTCGGGGTTCCGACTTTTTCCTTTACTCTGTTCCAAAGGTTGAGGATCATTGCATCGGCTAATCTTTCATTTGCCTTTCGGAAGTCCTCATCAATCATCTGAATGTGGTCATATCCTGCATGATTGTATTTTTTGATGAATTCCTTGTATCCGAGTTCAGCATATGCTTTGCGAAGGCGGGCTTTCTTTTCGATGTCATATCTTGTCCATTCAGCGACAAGGTTCTTTCTCAGTTCTTTGAACTCAGCGGGGTATTCGCTTTCAACTACCTTCTCCTGCTTGCGGGCTGTTTCAACCTTTGCCGCCCACTTTTCAACAATCTGTTTCTGTTCCTCGATTGCTCTTTCTGTGTTCTTGTAGGAGTCCTCTGCAGATGCTAAATCGCAGAATGTCCAGTAGCAATCATAAGCTTCATCTGTAGCGCATCTTCCATCGGCTGTGTGCTTCTGATAAGCACCCGCTTCAACTGACCATCCCTTGGAAACGATCTGAGCCTTGATTTTGTTGATCTTTGCTTCGTACTTCTTGAGGAGTGCTTCCTTCTTTGTGAGCTTATCCTGCGCCTTGATGAGTTTTACCTGTAATTCTTTGCTTGTCATTTTCTTATCTCCTTTATCTTACAATCCTATTATAGACTATATCTAGATATAGTCAACTACAAAATAAAAAAGATTTCAAATAATTGAAACCTTTTAAATTGCGGACATCACCACTTGTACAATTTTCCGATATGCCTTCGGAGTGTGATATATGTCTTCCAACTGCTGTTTTGTGTACTCCTTGGAAAAATAATCTTTCACAAAATCCTTTTCCTCGGTTTGATCAATGATGAGGTAATAATTCATTTGTGCATCAATGTAACGTGCGGAAAACTTGTTGTAATCCTTGGTCAATCTATCTTTTTCGGTGATCTTATGATTCAAATAAGACTCTTTTCCCGCAAATGATAACGATCTCCCCGCACCGATATTTTCATGTCCCTGCGGCGATGATGGAGCGGTTGCCGTGTCTATCTGCAACTGGATTGTTGCGATCTGTTCCTTCAGCTTTTCCGCTTTCCGGCCATAATAATCCATCCATTCAATTTCCTTGATAACATATCGTGCGTCTTCTCTATTCATCATCATCCCCCTGCAAAAGCAATTGCCTCAATCTTTCGTGTTCCTTGGCATATGTCAACATACCGAGGTAGTAGGACATTCGCATTATCGTTATCAGACTTCTGCGCTGATATACACTAATGCTTTGCATGAAATTCAGACTGCTTTTTATTGCATCCTGCGCCTTCCTCATTTCGGTTTCAGTGCTCATAACCATCACCATATAAGGCATTCAACCTCATTTCTGCCTCATGCTGTCGTTTAAAGGCATTCCGGTTCAATCTTTCCATTTTTTCAATCATCTTCCTCAGCTTCGAATTTTCCTCTTTCAATTTGCTGATTTCTGATTGCATCTGCGCCTTTGTCATCGTCATGCTTCAACTTCCTTGAGATATATCTGCATCACTGCCCCGCCGAACATATCTTGCATTCGGTATGCGCTTTCCTTGCTGAACAAACATTCAGCCGTTATCCATTCTGATAACTTGCAACCGTGCTCCAAATAGCCCTTCCCTATTTTCACTATGTACAGACTTGTCGGTTCTGCTTCCATCTCCTGCTTTCCCTTCTGAATTTGATTGAATACTTCCCGAACATTATCCGATGTGATCACTATATCTTTTTCTGCTTCCACTGGGTCTACTATCTTCCTCACTTCCCTGCGGGCATCCATCACCTTTTTTTCATGCTCAACATCATCAACGGGAAGACCAAGCGGGTCATTTACATTTTCCCAAATTGGGTCAACACCGATCCTCTTCCCATATCTTTCTATCTCCTGCCGACTGAACAGGTAACGGAATTTAACACCTTTAAATGATTTCATCTCATCGGGGATGAGGAGCCTTGCATTTACGGCTCCTCTGATCCTTCCATAACCGAATGTGAAGATGTTTGCCACCTCATTCATGGTGTAATACTCTTGTCCATCCTTTTCTATCATTTGGTCATCCTCTATTCTTCATTATCTGCCCGTACTCCCGATGCCACCTGTTCTGACATCTTCAACTCGATCATCATCTGTGGTGAAATATCTTGTAAATATTCCCTGCATATATCGGTCACCCTTGTAGATGGTATAAGGCTCATCAGAATAATTTATGAGTAACGCCTGCATGGAATCATGGAAATCACTGTCAATGATCCCGACTGCATTAATAAGGCTGATTCCCTTTTTTCCGAGCGATGAACGGATATATAACTGGAATACATAACCGTCCCTCATCAAGACCTTTACACCGCTGTCGAATCTGATCATTCCGTGAGCAGGAATCTCCACGGTTTCGGGTGCAACAAAATCATAGCCAGCACTTCCTTTTGTTTTTCTCTTTGGTTTGAGCTTTTGATTATTGACAATGAATCTTCCGGCCCGATCCGATTTATAGATATTGTCTGTCATGATCTTCTCCCCTTCATAAACTCGTTGTAATCACCCATCATCTGCCTGTCTGTATCATCGGGAACCTCTACCTCTTTAATCAATGCAACTGCTTTATTGCAACCGATACAGAATAGGTATGTATAACCCAAATCATCCCCGACTGCGGGGCTTGCAATCACATTGATTGGCTTGCCATCTTTCATAAGTAACCGACCACATGAACATTTGAAACCATTTTTATAAACCGATTCTCTCCAAATGTAACCAATCTTTTTCATTCCTCAAACTCCCTTATTGCAAACAA
>AUXO014730223.1_pt1 | contig 13358 bp, 10 predicted proteins | sample 768731 | NCBI WGS metagenome assembly AUXO01 (sample SAMN02715735, study PRJNA202380) | gut metagenome | biome: sheep rumen | host: Ovis aries | place: New Zealand: Palmerston North
GGCAATATCAGCCTGCCCGAAATAGCACCTGCCAATGGCATCAAGATTGCCGTTGTTGGCAGTGGTCCTGCCGGTTTGAGTTTTGCTGGTGACATGGTTAAGCTTGGCTACGATGTCTATGTGTTTGAGGCTTTGCACGAAATTGGAGGCGTATTAAAATATGGTATCCCAGAATTCCGCTTACCCAATAAAATCGTTGATGTCGAGATAGAGAACCTCCGCAAGATGGGTGTACACTTCCAAACCGACGTCATTGTTGGGAAAACCATTAGTGTAGAACAACTGGAACAGCAAGGTTTCAAAGGTATCTTTGTTGGATCAGGAGCAGGACTTCCCAACTTCATGAACATCCCTGGCGAGAATGCCATCAATATCATGTCTTCCAACGAATACCTAACACGTGTCAACCTCATGGATGCTGCCAATCCTACGACCGACACCCCTATTAATCTTGGAAAGAACGTGCTTGTTGTTGGTGGTGGCAATACGGCTATGGACTCTTGCCGCACAGCCAAGCGTCTCGGTGGCAATGTTACATTGGTTTACAGACGTAGCGAGCAAGAGATGCCTGCCCGTTTAGAGGAAGTGAAACATGCAAAGGAAGAAGGAATCAACTTCCTTACACTACATAATCCGATAGAATACTTGACTGACGAGAACGGAGCGGTACGTGCTGCCGTGCTACAGGTAATGGAACTGGGAGAGCCAGATGCTTCGGGCCGTCGTAGTCCTGTTCCTGTAGAAGGAAAGACCGTGACACTCGATGTTGATCAGGTAATTGTGGCAGTAGGTGTCAGTCCAAACCCACTCGTTCCAAAGTCTATTGAGGGTCTTGAGTTGGGTCGTAAGAACACCATAGTAGTGAATGAAGGAATGCAGTCAGCACGGTCGGAAATATTTGCCGGAGGTGATATCGTACGCGGAGGTGCTACCGTAATTCTTGCCATGGGCGACGGACGACGTGCAGCACAGCACATGAATGAATACTTGAAAAAATAAGGATGATTTACCTATAAAAGAAAAGTGCCTGGGAATATATTTCTCCAGGCACTTTCTTTTTTCCTTATTTTTACGTTCTCTTAGAATGGGAGGTCGTCTGTGCTTCCTTCAGAAGAGGGCTCTGCAGGTGGGAATGGTGCATCTACGGCTGGCTGGGCTGCAGGCTGTACTGTAGCTGCTGGAGCAGCAGGTGCGGCACCACGAGTTATATTGTATGCACGGATTTCGTTGAACCAACGGCCTTGATACTCGTGAGCATCAATATCGAAAGATACCGTCACGTCCTCTCCCTGCTGAATGTTAAACTGCTTGATTCGGTCTTCGCCAAAAAGACGGAAGACACACTTACGTGGATACTGCCCTGGAACCTCGATAACATACTCCTGTGACATCCAAGGATTGCCCGTACGTTGGGATACTCCACTGTTTGCTGGTAATACCGAAATAATTCTTCCTGTTAATTCCATGATTTTATCGTTTAATTAAAATGTTTATTTTTCATATTCGATTGCGAAATTACAAAAATAGTTTTAAATTGAGCAACTTTTCAAGGAATATTTTTGTTTATGACGTACTATTTTTGTATTTTTGTGCTCAATTACGAATGAATATAAACTAAAAACAATAGAACAATCATGAGATTTACAGTATCAAGCACTGCACTAAGCAGCAAGTTGACAGCATTGTCGAGAGTGATCAACGCTAAGAACTCACTCCCCATATTAGCTGACTTTGTTTTTGACATCAATGACAATGTACTCACTCTGACAGCCTCAGACAGTGAGAACGTGTTGACAACAGAGGTAGTACTGACAGAGAGCGATGGCAACACACGCTTCGCCATTGGCAGTCGTGACCTGTTGGAGGCCGTGAAAGGTTTTTCTGAACAGCCTATTACGTTCGACATCAACACTGAATCAAAAAATGCAAAGATAAGCTATCAAAACGGCATGTTCTCTATGCCAATAGAGAGTGCTGATGAGTTTCCGCAGACACAGAACGTCAGCGATAATGCCTCCACCATCTCACTGCCCAGTAACGTGCTGGCTGACAACTTAGGACGTTCATTGTTTGCCACGGCACAGGACGAATTACGCCCAGTTATGAATGGCATTTATTTCGACCTGACACCCGATTGCCTGGCTATCGTGGCCAGCGATGGACATAAATTAGTACGTAATAAAGTACTGACGGTTCATAGCGAACAACCTGCAGCTTTCATTCTTCCCAAGAAGCCTGCCACCCTGTTGCGTAACATGCTACAAAAAGATGGTGGCGACGTAGTAATCCGCTTTGACGAGCGTACTGCAGAGATTACCTATGACGATGGTGTTATCGTCTGCCGTCTGATAGAAGGTCGCTATCCAAACTATAACTCAGTCATTCCACAGAACAACTCAAATATCCTGACCGTGGACAGGCTTACGCTGCTGAGTGCTTTGCGCCACGTACAACCATTTGCCAACGACTCGAGCAACCTCATCCGCTTCCATGTGGAGGGTAGCATGCTACAACTTGATGCCGAAGACTTTGATTACGCAAAGACTGCTACGGAACAAATGACATGTGAATATAACGGTCAGCCCATGAGCATCGGTTTCAAAGGATCGTCGTTCATCGACATTCTTAACAACTTTGACTGTCAGGAGGTAACCATCCAACTGGCAGACCCAAGCAGGGCAGGACTGGTGGTTCCGTCGGAACAACCAGAAGGACAGGACGTGTTAATGCTCATGATGCCTATGTTGTTAAACGATTAAGCCATGAAACTGAATCTTCAGAAGCCACTCGTTATATTCGACCTGGAAACTACAGGCTTGGATATCGTTAAGGATCGTATCATTCAGCTGTCTTACATCAAAGTATTTCCTGATGGCCGTGAACAGCGAGTGAACGAGATGATTAATCCAGAAAAGCCCATACCTGCCGAAGTACAGGCCTTGACAGGTATCACGAACGAGATGGTACAGGATAAGCCAACCTTCAAGCAGCTGTCTTCAAAGCTGTGTAATGAGTTAGCGGGCTGTGACTTGGCAGGCTTTAACTCTAACCACTTTGACATTCCACTGTTGGCCGAAGAGTTCCTTAGAGCCGGCATTGACTTCGACTTCTCAAAGTGTCGTATGATTGATGTACAAACCATCTTCCACAAGATGGAACGCCGAAATCTGGCTGCTGCATATAAGTTCTATTGTGGCAGATCAATGGAAGAAGACTTCGAAGCTCATAGGGCAGATCAGGACACCGAAGCCACTTATCGAGTGCTAATGGGGGAATTGGACAAGTATAACCCTGAAACAGAACCAGACCCGGAGCGTCAGCTGAAAAACGACATGCAGATGTTAGCTGATTTCTCACGCGTTAATAACAATGTGGATTTTGCTGGGCGCATCGTATGGGCAGAACAGAAAGACAAGAGTGGAAACACCATTCTGAACAGTGATGGCACGCCTAAGTTAGTTGAGGTATTCAACTTTGGCAAGCACAAGGGAGTTCCTGTTGCCGATGTGTTACGTTTTGACCCCGGATACTATAGTTGGATTCTTGGTGGTGACTTCACGTACAATACGAAACAGGTACTGACTCGCATACGCCTACGTGAGGCTCAGCGATAATATCCCACAAAGAAAAAAGACTTATGCTCAAAGGCAAGAAAATCGTATTAGGGATTACCGGTAGCATTGCTGCCTATAAAGCTTGTAACATCATCAGGTTACTGATAAAAGCCGGTGCTGAGGTACAGGTGGTCATTACGCCTGCAGGTAAGGAATTTATCACACCTATAACACTGTCGGCACTCACCCAAAAACCCGTTATTAGCGAGTTCTTCTCACAGCGTGATGGTACGTGGCACAGTCATGTAGCTTTAGGCTTGTGGGCAGATGCCATGCTCGTTGCACCATGTACTGCAGCATCATTAGGCAAGATGGCCAATGGCATTGCGGACAACATGCTGATAACCACCTACCTATCGATGAAGGCTCCAGTCTTTGTCGCACCAGCCATGGACCTTGATATGTATGCCCACCCTACAACACAAGAGAACCTGAAGAAGCTGTGTTCTATGGGCAATCACATCATTGAGCCACAAAGCGGTTTCTTAGCTTCAGGTCTGGAAGGTAAAGGTCGCATGGAAGAACCAGAAAAAATCGTTGCTTATCTGGATGACTTCTTTGAGAAAAAAGACCTGACGGGTAAGCGTATCATTATCACAGCAGGACCTACCTATGAGAAAATAGATCCAGTACGGTTCATTGGCAACTACTCCAGCGGCAAGATGGGCTTTGCCTTAGCAGAAGAGTGCGCACGTCGCGGTGGTGAAGTAACCATGATAGTTGGTCCTGTAGCCTTAAAGACTACACATTCCTCAATACGTCGCATCGATGTAGAAAATTGTGAGCAGATGTACCAGGCTGCCATAAGTGCATTCCCAGAGTGTGACGCAGCTATATTGTGCGCTGCAGTGGCTGACTTCCGTCCGGCATCCATGGCTGATAAAAAGATAAAACGAGAGGGTGACGACTTGATTATTCGTCTTCAGCCTACTCACGACATTGCTGCTGAATTGGGAAAGATAAAGAAATCAAATCAGGTGTTGGCCGGCTTTGCATTAGAGACCAATGACGAAGAGGCTAATGCCGAAGAGAAGATGAAACGGAAGAACTTTGACTTCATCGTACTCAACTCGTTACGTAATGAAGGTACCTGTTTTGGTTCAAACGACAATCAGATTACCATCATCAATAAGACCGAGAAGAAGGTCTTTGGTAAGAAGTCCAAGACCGAAGTAGCTCACGACATCATTGAAGAACTATCCTTCCTCCTATGAAAATACTACGTCTGCTCATCATCCTGACTGTCGTATTCTCGGCATATAGTCTGAACGCACAAGAGCTTCTGGCTAAAATCAACATCAACCATAGTCAGATTCAAGGTACTGACGAGAGCATCTTTGAAAATCTGCAACAGACATTGGAGCAGTTTGTCAATGAGAAACAGTGGACAGCCTTACAGTTTCAGAAAAACGAGCGCATACAATGCAGCTTTAATATCACCGTAACAAAATACGACAAAGACCAGAACCGGTTTTCATGTACGGCACTCATACAGGCCAACAGACCTGTATATAACTCGGCATACACCTCCACATTATATAATAATAATGACAAGAGTTTCGACTTCGATTTCGCACAGTTTGATCAGCTGAACTATAACGACGAAATGGTTGACAACCAGCTGACAGCACTCTTTGCTTATTACGCTTACCTCATCATTGGCCTCAACTTGGACAGTTTTGCACCTATGGGTGGTACGGAGGTGCTACAGCAATGTATGAATCTGGTGAATAATGCTCAGGACTTGGGATTCTCAGGATGGAAGGCTTTTGACGACAGCCGTAACCGTTTTGCTATTATCAACGACTATTTGGAAGAGTCACTACGCCCCTTTCGCCAGTTACAATATGACTACTACCGCAAGGGATTAGACGAAATGGCAAATAATGCAGACCGAGGACGAACGAACATCACTGCTGCATTAATTGATGATCTTAAGGCTGCGCATGACAACAAGCCACTAAGTCTGTTGCCACAAATTTGGACAGACTATAAACGTGACGAGATAGCAAACATATACAAAGGCAAGGGTACCCAGAAGGAGAAAGAGAGCATATACGAACTGCTGTTTTCCATCAATGCAGCACAGAACAATGCGTGGGAACTTATCAAACAATAGCACATGCTAAAACAACTATATATTAAAAACTATACGCTCATAGACCTGCTGGATATTGAATTCTATCCAGGATTCTCGGTCATCACGGGAGAAACCGGAGCAGGAAAAAGCATCATTCTTGGAGCCATCGGGTTGCTGTTAGGTCAGCGGGCTGACTCGAAGGATATAAAGACAGGTACTGACCGCTGTCAAATTGAAGCACGCTTCGACCTGTCACGATACGACATGGAATCTTTCTTCCTGGAGAACGACCTCGACTATGACGCTCAGGATTGTATCATACGGCGCGAGCTATTGTCATCTGGCAAAAGCAGGGCTTTCATCAATGACACACCAGTTTCTTTAGCCTTATTGAAAGAGCTTGGCGAACAGTTAGTAGATGTTCACTCTCAACACCAGAACTTGTTACTCAACAAACAAGACTTCCAACTTAACGTGGTGGATATCATTGCAGGTAAACCAAAGGAACTGGCAACATACCAAACTGAGTTTGCCAACTTCCTCGCACTACAACATCAATTGACTGAACTTAGGGAAGAAATAGAACGTAACAAGAATAATGCCGACTTCCTGCAGTTTCAATATGACGAGCTTTCACAGGCACGCCTCTCGGCAGGCGAGCAGGAGGAGTTGGAGCAGCGACAGGATACTATGTCGCATGCCGAAGATATAAAAAGCGCGCTATACCAGACAGACCATGCACTGACAGCAGAGAACACAGGAATAGTCGAACAACTAAAGACCGCCATACAGGCACTACAGTCCATTGACAAGGTGTTACCTGCTACCCAAGAACTGTCACGACGGATGGACAGTTGTTACATCGACCTGAAGGATATGTCACAGGATATAGGAAGCATGCTTGACCATGTTGACTTCGACCCGGCAGAGTTGGACGCTGTCAACAGTCGCTTGGATACCATCTATCACCTACAAAAAAAATACCACTGTGAATCTGTAGAAGTGCTATTGCAACAACAGCAGAAGCTGAAGGAACAACTTGCTGCCATTGAGAATGCTGATGATACACTGACAGAACTTCAGCAGAAGACCGACAAACAACAAGAACGCTGCAAAGGGTACGCTGACAAGTTGACAATGATACGCAAGAAAGCTGCACAACAAATAGAAAAGCAGATGAGCGAACGGCTAAAGACACTGGGTATGCCTAATGTACGTTTCCAAGTGGTCGTAGAGCAGACAACACTCAACAGAAGCGGGCAGGACAAAGTATCGTTCCTTTTCAGTGCCAATACCTCTACCCCACTCCAGCCCATTGCGCAAGTAGCATCAGGCGGTGAGATAGCACGTGTCATGCTTGCTTTGAAGGTCATGATTAGTGGAGCCGTCAAACTACCGACCATCATCTTTGACGAGATAGACACAGGTGTAAGCGGCAAAATTGCAGAAAGTATGGCACACATGATGAATGAGATGGGCGCAGGCGGACGACAGGTCATCAGCATTACCCATCTTCCTCAGATTGCAGCACTGGGTGCTCATCACTATAAGGTTTATAAGGAGGAGTCAGACTCAGGAACGGCCAGCCACATGCTGCTGCTCAACGACGAGGAGCGTGTAAGGGAGATTGCTCAAATGCTCAGCGGCAGCGATATCACCGAGGCAGCCATCAATAACGCAAAAGAATTATTAAAACAATGAAAAGAATCAATATCTTAATCAGCTTAATGCTGATGGTGACTTCTATGTCGGCACAACCAGGATGGACATCAAAGGCAGCAAAGGCTGTCTTCACGTTGAAGACATTTAAGGCTGACGGTTCACTGTTGGGAAGCAGCAATGGCTTTTTCATCAACGAGAATGGTGATGCTATCAGCAGTTATGCTCCTTTCGCCGGAGCTTCTCGTGCTGTAATCATCGATGCATCTGGCAAGGAGATGCCTGTGGAATATATGATTGGTGCCAATGACATGTACGACGTGGCCAAGTTCAGAGTAACAGGAAAAAAAATACAAGCACTGACCATGGCATCGACGACCGCACGTACAGGTGCTCAGGTATGGATGCTCCCTTATACAGTCAAGAAGCCGGCACCGATAAGCGGCCAGTTGAGCAAAGCAGAAACGTTCCAGGATGCTTACGCTTACTATACTGTAAGAATGCAGATGGCCGACAATGCCGTTGGCTGTCCACTACTGAACGATAACGGAGAGGTAATTGGTCTCATGCAACAACAAGCCCGGGTGGGTGACACACTGAGCTATGCCATTAGCGCACGGTTCGTTGCCGACATGGTCATTAATGGTTTCAGCCTTAACAATAGCGCGCTGAAGAATACCCTCATCAAGACGGGATTGCCAGACCAGCAAGATCAGGCATTACTAATGATGTATATGGCAAACACCACGCTTGACTCAATAGGCTTTGCGCATATGGTGGATGACTACATCATGAAATTTCCTCAGTCTGAAGAGGGATATATCAATCGAGCCCAACTGGCTGCCAACAGAAACGATTTCGCTGCCGCTACACGAGATATGCAACAGGCTATCAGCGTGAGCAATCCGAAGGATAATGCCCACTATGCTTACAGCCGCATTATCTACCAAAAGGAAATTGTAAAACATGACCTGCCGTTTGCGGAATGGAACCTTGACTTGGCTGCCGAAGAAGCAAAGATGGCATACGACATTAACCCCATGCCTGCTTACAGACACCTACAGGCACAGATTTGGTTTGCTCAGCAAAAATATGATGAGGCATTACAGGCTTATCAGGAGCTGCAGAATACCGACATGCGAGGGGCAGAGATCTTCTATGAAACGGCTCGTTGTTACGAGATGAAACAGGACACCACCGCTATGCTGGCCTTGCTCGACAGTGCCGTGAATGTTCATAGTAAACCTTACCTGAAAGAGGCAGCTCCTTATCTATGGGCCCGTGCCATAGCACGCATGAGCGCAGGGAAGCACCGTTTGGCTGTTCAAGACATGAACGAATATGAGAAACTGATGAGCTCAGCAGGACTGACTGCCGAATTCTACTACATTCGTGAACAGGCAGAGATGGGGGGCAGACTGTTCCAACAAGCGCTCAACGACATTAGGAAAGCTACTGAATTAGCTCCCCGTGAGGCGGTTTATTTTGCTGAGAGGGCTTCCGTTGAGTCACGTGTTGGCATGCATGCCGAAGCTGAACAGTCTGCACGTGAATGTATCCGTCTGGATGCCAACTCTAGCGATGGTTATCTGTTGCTGGGGCTGGCACTGTGTCAGCAGGGCAAGAAAACAGAAGGCCTTCCACAACTGCAGAAGGCCAAAGAACTGGGGAATCCTCAAGCTGATGCCATCATAGCCCGATTCCAATAATCTATCTTTAGAATGTGAGATCCTCGGTTGGATAATCGAAGGGGACATCTATAGGAGAAGCGGTACTTGAGTCACCGTTGACCCTACTGTCACGTATCTCACCGCCACCATCATCGGCATCACTAGGCAACCGTCCGGATTCAGGATTCTCAAAACGTGTAAATTCACCTCTGAAGGTCAAAACAACAGTTCCCGTTGCACCTTTACGATGTTTTGCAATAATAATCTCGGCCTTTTTTCGCAGATCTCTGCCCTGATCATCTGATTTGAAACCATAATACTCTGGACGATGAACAAAGAGTACCATATCGGCATCCTGCTCAATAGCACCAGACTCACGAAGGTCGCTCAGTTGAGGACGTTTGCCCTCGTTACCTTCACGATTTTCCACGCCACGATTTAACTGACTCAGTGCAAGGATTGGAATATTCAACTCCTTGGCCAGTCCTTTCAGTGAACGTGATATCGTACTTACCTCTTCCTGGCGTGACGAGAAACGCATGCCATTAGCATTCATCAGCTGCAGATAGTCTATCATGATAAGTTTCACACCATGTTCGCGGACAAGACGACGGGCTTTCGTACGCAATTCAAAGACAGACAAGCCTGGCGTGTCGTCAACAAATAACGGAGCACCAAGCAAGTTGGGCAGCCGTTTATCCAGTCGCACCCATTCATCGGGGTCCAACTGGCCATTTAGTATCTTGCTACCAGGTATTTCACAGCAATTGGCAATCAGACGGTTCACCAATTGCACATTGCTCATCTCAAGCGAGAAAAATGCCATAGGAACCTGATGATCGGCAGAGATGTTCTTTGCCATTGACAATGCGAAAGCCGTCTTACCCATAGCTGGACGACCGGCAATGATAACCAAATCGGAATCCTGCCATCCACTGGTGATATCGTCCAGTTTATAATAACCTGACGATATACCTGTCAGACCATCCTTATTCTCACTTGCCTTCTGAATAACCTCTACTGCGCTCTTGATGACAGGGTCTATCTGGGTATAGTCCTTCTTCATGTTACGCTGCGAGAGTTCAAACAGGCTACCTTCGGCATGCTGCATCAGCTCATCAATGTCGCTTGTCTCATCAAAAGCATAAGTCTCTATGTCTCCTGCATAAGCAATGAGCTGTCGGGCCAGAGATTTCTGCGCTATAATATGAGCGTGGTATTCTATGTTGGCTGACGATGCTACCCTGTTGCTTAATTCTGAGATATAAACCGGTCCTCCTACCTGTTCTAACGTACCGTTCTGAGCCAATTTGTCTGTGACTGTAAGCACGTCAACGGGCTTCTCGTCCATGCTCAAGTCACGAATAGCAGCATAAACCATCTGGTTACGCGGCTCATAGAAGCTCTCGGGGCGTAATATCTCACACACAACAGCATAGGCATCACGGTCAATCATCAGCGCACCTAACACTGCTTTCTCTACTTCGGGAGCCTGTGGCTGCAGGCGTCCTAACTCTTTATCTACAGGCAGCGGTTTCCGAACCCTGCGCGTATTATTATTCTGTTCGGGCATAAAAGCGGATCGTTTTTAGATTTGGGCCTACAAAGTTAATGGAATTGACAATAAAAACCAAATAAAATACAAAATTACTTCACTAATTTTACCAACTGGTTGAACGTCTTGTGTCCTTTCACGTAATACTGCCACAAAATAGAATAGCGACAATGCTCGGGAATGTCTGACAACTGACGGGATTGTTGTATCTGCCGACGATCATCATCAAAGTCATGACGCCATTGCTTAAATGCACGTCGCGCACGCCATACCGCACAGAAGTCTCCCCAGTGACGTTTCAACAGCAACATCTCCCAAGCTGCCAGATAGTCCAACCACCAACGAATACGCATGACATGTTTCAACTCGGCATCGGGCAGACATTTATACAACATTGTCAAGTTATTACGGAAATTCAGGTAAGTCTTCATTGGATTACTCTTGGGTAGTGTGCCTCCACCGACATGATAGACCCGAGAGGCTGGAACACAACAGACACGACGACCTCGGATTCGTAGGCGCCAACATAAATCTATCTCTTCGTTATGTGCAAAGAAACGACCGTCCAAACCACCTGCTTCCCAATAGTCCTTGGAACGAATCAGCAAAGCTGCACCGGTTGCCCAAAGCACGTCACATGTAGTGTTGTACTGCCCATGATCATGCTCAGTGGTATCAAACAAACGACCTCTACAGAATGGATAGCCATAACGATCAAGAAAGCCGCCACAGGCTCCGGCATATTCGAAACAATCACGATTGGCCATCGAGAGAAGCTTAGGCTGACAGGCTGCAACATCAGCATGGCTGTCCATGAAGTCCAACAAAGGAGCAAGCCAACCTTCGGTCACTTCTATATCACTGTTCAACAGCAGGTAATATTCTGCTTCTATTCGCTTCAGTGCGTGATTATAGCCATCGGCAAAACCCCAGTTTCGGTCAAGTTCTATCACCTTACAAGCATGGCGGAATCGTGTATTCATCAACTCCAGTGAGATATCTGTTGAAGCATTATCGGCAACATAGACTACAGCCCCCTCAGCATGTGCTAACACAGACGGCAAGTATTTCTGGAGCATCTTGGCTCCATTCCAATTGAGAATGACAATAGCCAGTTTATCCATATAACTCTGCAATTAACGATGACTTGTCAGAATTGAAACCGACAAGACGAACACTCAACAACTGATTATCATAGGATTCACGTGCTACAGAGGGAGGCAGTTCCACCCGTACGTAATTACGCGTAAAACCATGCATCGCCTTCCCACGTGGAGCCTTTTCAAACAACACCTCTGCAGTCATACCAATATGACGGCCATAGAAGGACTCGGTCTTGACATCCGACAGGTCCAACAAGCGTTTGCTACGTTGCTTCTTCGTCACCTCATCCACCGTATAGGGTATATTTAGAGCCGAAGTCCCCGGACGCTCGGAATAAGGAAACACATGCAACTGGGTTACATCAAGTGACTGCAGGAAATCGTAGGTTTCTTCAAAGCACTCTGGTGTCTCACCACGACAGCCTACCATCACGTCAACACCAATAAACGCATCTGGCATCACATCCTTAATGCGGTGAATCTTCTCAGCAAACAGCGAACGGTCATAATGACGATGCATCAGTTTCAGCACCGTGTCGCTACCGCTCTGAAGAGGGATATGGAAATGGGGCATGAATGCACGACTCTGAGAACAATAGTCTATCAGTTCATCACTTAACAAATCGGGCTCCAGACTACTGATACGGTAACGACTGATGCCCTCTACCCCATCAAGCGCTTTAACCAAATCAACAAACCGCTCACCTGTTGTCTTGCCAAAATCACCAATGTTTACACCTGTCAGCACAATCTCCTTACCTCCTTCTGCTGCTGCTTGCTCTGCTTGACTGACAAGAGAAGCTATGGAAGGGTTCCGACTAAAACCACGTGCATAAGGTATCGTACAATAGGTACAGAAATAGTCACAACCATCTTGAACCTTCAGAAAATATCGGGTACGATTACCACGAGAACAACTCGGAGCAAAAGTCTTGATGTCTTTTGTCTTTACAGTCATATAACGGGAAGGATGATCACGATGAACAAAACCGTCCGAAAGAAACTGAATGAGCTGAGCTTTCTCGTTAGAGCCTAATACCAAGTCAACACCATCTATCTGACTCACCTCGACAGGAGACAACTGCGCATAACAACCAGTTACAACTACGTAGGCTCCTGGGTGCTCTCGGACAAGACGGTGAATTGCCTGACGACACTTATGATCGGCAACATCGGTCACCGAACAGGTGTTTATCAAACAGATATCAGCAGGCTCACCCTTCTTTGCCGTACGGACACCCATGTCCTGAAGCATACGAGCAAACGTAGATGTCTCTGAGAAATTCAGCTTACAGCCTAATGTGAAATAAGCAGCCTTCTTATCTTGAAAAGCAGAACTATCTATCATTTAAATATATTATATATAATGTACGCGCAAAGGTACGATTAAGTAAGAAGAAAACCAAATTTTATTTGAGTTTTCTCGAAAGAGAGTTCTTTTTGACAATACAAAACACACACACAATTTTTGAAAATTCTAATAAAAAGCACCGAATTATCGTTAAAGCCAATTTATATATTATTTTTAACATTTCACAAATAATTGATTATCAACACTTTGCAAAAAAGTTACAAAAAAGTAGGTAAAAAAATGCTAAAAAAAAGTACAACGTATTGAAAAAATATTTACCTTTGCATCGTTTTAATAAACAAATGATTGTTTTACAGATTTAAAAA
>AUXO010761808.1_pt1 | contig 13357 bp, 14 predicted proteins | sample 768731 | NCBI WGS metagenome assembly AUXO01 (sample SAMN02715735, study PRJNA202380) | gut metagenome | biome: sheep rumen | host: Ovis aries | place: New Zealand: Palmerston North
AGCAAAATACTAGGTCATTAGTAGTTCTGCTTCCGAGGACCAAGCTCGAAAAACAGCTCTTGCCTTACAAATATGCATATTTGCAGTCAGCAATAGCATAATCCGTCGACAGCGATAAGGTACCAACCTCCAAGCCATATGAAAAGTTAGGGGGTTTTTGGCGGTTTCATAGGGGGTTAAAATGTGAACGTTTATTATAAATACGATTTTTTACAATGTGATTATATTTCCACCCACAAATTCGCATATACTTTTTTTTCTTCACATTGTTCATCATATTATTCTAAAGCAACCCACATAGCAGGACGAACACCACAATAAAAATCGTAATTCACACTTGACATTACATCACCAAAATAATTTACAACTTTAGTTGTCCCAAATAAAACTCCATATTCTCTAGTATTAATATCTTTATCTCTCAACCAGTAATCATAAGTTGCATCTTCTTCTATCATTTTGTATTTATCTGAATTTAATGCATTTTTATTTCTTATAGTTGCACCATTATAATATATATGTGAATCTCCTATATTTCTATTCCGCTCATAATACCCACCATTGTCAAAAAATTTCTTATACTCTACTTCACTTAAACAAAATACTTTATCTACAGTTTTTGTATCTTCAAGTGTTGTATCTAAAATATTATCAATTTCATCATGAGTAAAAGAGTTTTTTACAAATTCTTCATTAAGCCATTTTCTTAAAGAACATGTTTCCCAAGCTATATTTTTATAATTATCTTTTACGCTATCATCGATTTTATCAAGATTTTCTATATCTACAAAATCAAATGCTTTGCAATCAATAACATATTTTGTCATTAATAAAGCTTTATTTTTTTCTTTAGCCAAAATTATCCATTCAATGGGTTGCTTAAATATTCCAATCGAATCTGACTTTTGCATCCCGAATAATACAGTATCATATTTTTCAAATATTTTAGATGTATAACTGTCCCCCATTACACTATAATCATTATCCTTTATTATTCTTTTATTGGCAATTTGATCAGAAATAGGTATATTCTCTTTTTTGATAAAAAGGATAATTATAATATATACTAAAATAGCTAAAGCAAATAATAATATTAAAACTTTTTTCATTCTATTCATTGTTATCCCTCCTAATATTCAGTATATGGGAAATACTTGCAAGGTGTGAAACTTTGATCTAATTTCGTCAAGTGTTCAACAAAATTATCATAATAATTCATACGATTAATATAATCTGAATTGTCTATACTATAATTATATTTCTCATCCTTTTGTAAATATGCAGAATAATATTCTCTATAATTCATCACTTTCTCTATTGAAATATTCGATATAAATTCTTCTGCTCTATTTATTACATTATTACTTAAATCATTATAGTATTGAATAAATATTTCATATATTGTTTGTTTATTATTAGCAATATATCGATTATATAAATTAACAGCATCTAAATCTGCAGCATAGTCATCTTTATTCATTGATGGCTTAGTTCCATACACTCCGCATATATCGCCTATAAAACCAGTTTGAACTTCAATATTAGAAATCCCATTATACTCTTTTGCGATTGCTCCAGCTATTACTTTAATTGGAGATTCATAATTGTAAACTGAAATCGTCGCACTCATATGCGCAAAGTCATTATCATTTCCGCTTTTTATGTCATGTTGATTGATTACTTCATCATAAAGATTATTCATTGACATATCATCAAAATATGATTTATCATTTATTTTCAAACAATTATAATTTTTATTAAATTCACTTATGACTTCATTTTTAGAAGAATAATGGCCTGCTATTAAAGACCAAGTTTTTCTATTTTGATATACTGTACTTGCCAATAACCTATGGTACTCTTTATTGGACTCATAATTATTTCTCTTTCTCGCCTTAATGCCTTCATACAAATTCGATAAAAGTTTTAGCACTTTATCTGTATAATCTTTTCCAAATCCAAATTCATCATGTAGTATTTTTTCAAATTCATTAATTTCTTCACCAACTATAAATTTTGCATCTCTATCAGGCTTACAATCTTTACAAGCTGCATATCCTTTCAATAAGATGTCTTCAATAGGCTCATTGGAAATAATTTTATTTTTAGTACTCATTTTAGGCACAGTTTGACAATTGGTTTTATGCACTATATTACTATTGAGATTAATTATATAACTATTCTGTAAAATATCTATATTTTCATATTTTGAGCAAGATACTAGCGCAATAATTATGAAGCATATAATCAGTAAAATTATCCTTTTCGTTTTTCTAAATTTATTATACATACATTTTATGCCTTTTGCTTTTTTGAAATACTATAACTCTTCTAAATATTCATTAATAGACATGACCTTAATATCAAGTTGTGTATTTTCTAAAAAATCTTTATCCCCAGATATAATTGCATCGCAATTCAAATGCTTTGCATTTCTGTAAATGTATATATCTTTCTTATCTCTAATAGTATTTTCCAAAGGATAATTTACACTAGTATCATTTATTAAATTAATCTTCTTCAATGTCATTTTAATAAATAACTCAAGCATTGGCATCTTATCCTTAAACTTACTGTTAAAAACTTTTTTTAATTCTGAAATAGTCGTATTGCTAATATAACACTCACATTCTTTCATAAGTTTTTCATATGCAGTATAAGCTCTACCTTTTTTAAACAGCATTGCTGAAACCAATATATTTGTATCAATAAAAACCTTCATCTTTTTATCGAACTTCCCTTATTATCTTATTAACATTCTCTTCATTAATACCCTGTTTTTCGGCTTCTCCATTCATTACTTCTTGCATTAGTTTCATTGCATATATTGCAGCATTCATCATTACAACTTTTTCATTATCATAAACAAATACAACTTGGTCTCCTTCATTAATTTTCATCTTCTCTCTTATATCTTTAGGTATTGTTACTTGACCCTTTGACATAACTTTTGCACTTTCTAATACTACTGGCATAATCAGTCTCCTTTCGGGAAATTCCTACTTTTCCTACCATATATGATACTAATTTCTGTCGAATATGTCAATACCTATTTTTTTTATACTTATTTTAACTGCTATAACGTAATTTGTACAATAAGGATGCAGGTATACTGTCTGTTAACCAATGCATTTATTCAATCAATAGTGTATAATTGCAAACGGAGGGCAAATATAAAAGGAGGACCTCTTTGTAGGTAAAGAAAGAAAATGGTAGAAGTAAAGATGGGCAAACGCCTAAAAAGTCTCAGAATTCAAAATGGTTTTTCAATCAAAAAGTTAAGTCTTGTTTTTTCAGAATTCAATTTCCCGATATCCATCCAGACAATTTACAAGTGGGAATCAGACCGAATGCTCCCTGACATTAAGTCGCTCGGAACTCTCGCTTCAATTTATAATGTCGGAATTGAAAGTTTCTTTGATGGTGAAGGCAATATTCATTCATTAAATGAAAGCGAATTAAAACTCATATCATATCTTCATTCATATAAAGCCTTCAAAAGAATTTTAAGTCTTTTGGCAAAACTCAGAGAGGAGGAAATATGATCACAGTACTTTCTACAAGACTTAGAGATTTAAGAAAAAGCAAAGATTTAAGTACAAATCAAGTAGTGAAAATGCTAAAAGATAATGGTCTCGACTATTCAGAGCAAAGCATATATAAATGGGAACAAGGCAATGCTATACCATCAATCAACACTCTATATGTAATGGCTCAAATATACAGCTGCAATATTTCATACCTTATATCTGATGATGATGTAGAGTACAGACGAATCACTCCTCAAGAACTTTCTATTCTCAATATCTTTAGAACTGATTTTCTATTTAGAAGTACTGTAAGCCTTCTTATGAGATTAATTGACAGAAGAATTCGCTAAATAAAAAAGCCCCGAATGCACTATAGGGGCTTCCCGAGATTATATAAGATCTTCAATAATTTTCAAAAACTCTTTTGTTCCGGTTTTATTTTCAGCAGAAAATGGTATAACTACACAAGACTCACTAGTCCCAAGCGTATCTTTTATAAGTTCTATATGCTCTTTAATTTCTCTTTCTTTTATCTTATCAAGTTTCGTAGCAATAATAATTGGTTCATAACCTGTACTTTCCACTATCCACGAAAACATCTCTATATCTTTTTTAGATGGCTCATGTCTTATATCAACTATCATGACTATCTCTTCTATCATAGTACTTGTTTTCAAGTACTTGTTGATCATTTTTGCCCAATTATTTTGTTCTGATACACTTGCTTTTGCGAAGCCATATCCAGGAAGATCTACAAGATAAAACTTTTTATTGACGAGATAGTAATTTATAGTTCTTGTCTTTCCAGGCGTAGATGAAGTGTGTGCATAGTTTTTCCTACCAGTCACCGCATTGATAAAAGATGACTTACCCACATTGGATCTACCCACAAGCACAAATTCTTTCATACTGCTGATAGGAATTTTCGAATTAAGCCCTATCACTTTATCAAGTTGTATATCATTTATCTTCATCTCAATAAATTATTGTCAAATGTAAAATTAAGTCTATCCATATCTCTAAAGCTCTTTATAGCTATATCTATAAGTTTATCAAGTAATTCTTTATACTTAATACCCATTGGCTCAAAAAGATAAAAAGAAAGTGATCCTGGTATAGGATTTATTTCATTGGCATAGACAGCATTCTCATCTTTATCAATTATAAAGTCTATCCTTGCTACTCCACTACATCCAAGATATTTAAATATTTTTAATGCATATTCTTTTATCTCTTTTGCTTTAGTCTCATCTATATCAGCTGGTATCTTTCTTTTAAGACTTGCCATGCCACTTTTTGATCCTATATTACCACCACTCTTTTCTCCAAGAGCTTTAGTCCCACCAAACTTTGTGCCAGAGAGCTTATTTTTTCCGCCTTTTCCACCGCTCATATATTTATCAGCAAATGATAATATCTCATCACTTCCAAATGGTTCTTCAAGTACACTTGTCATAGCATCAAATTTATCCCCAAGTACAGCACAATTTATCTCTCTCATATTTACAATTGCTTTCTCAACCAGAACTATATATGCAAATGAAAAAGCAAGGCTCATCGCATCTTTTAATCCGTCTCTATCTTTTGCTTTTTTTATACCTATGCTTGATCCAAGATTCACTGGCTTTACAATCATCGGATAGCCTATCTCTTTTTCAAGCATTTCTATCGTAACATCAATATTTTTAAAATCGTTTTTATCAATACGAACTGCCTTTATAACTGGTATCCCCATAGCTTTTACATATTCTTTCATGACAAACTTATCCATACTGATAGCTGCAGATAAGGTGTCTGGTCCAACTATTGGAAGATTTAATGTATGTAAGAAGCCCTGTAAGTTTCCATCTTCAACATTAGTTCCATGCACAATAGGAAATACCACATCTATTTCTATATTTATCTTATAGCCAAAAAAGCCTTTATCAACTTCACGTATAAATGTTCTATTTTTAATCTTTACAAATTCTATGTTTTTGCATTCATTAAGAAGTTTAGATATATCTCTATAATTCTTTGCATCTAAAAGTATTCCTTCAGTACTTGCATAAAAATCTCCTTCCTTATCCATATAGATAGGTATGACATTGTATTTATCCGTATCAAGATTTTCAATTGCTTGAAGTGCTGATATTACAGACACCTCATGTTCTGTGGATTTACCACCAAAAACTACTGCTACATTTAACTTCATAGATTTACCTCTTAATAATTATCACTCAAATCATTTTCAAGGAGTATTACTTTTTTGTCTCTACTTATGCCTTTTGCAAAAGCTATTGCTTCTTCTACTTTCAAGAAACAATATACTTTATCTTCAGTCATTTTTGCCTTAAATCCTCTTTCAAGTGACGACTTATTAGTATCGCCAACTATTAAAGCATAATCCACATACTTACCTGCATATTCAGCAAAGTTCTCATTTTCCATATCTTGTTTATCTGATAATTCAACCATACCTGGTGTAATTATAATCTTTATATAGTCATCAAATGAGTTCAAGACATCAACTGCATTTTTTACACCACTTGGATTGCTATTATATGCATCATCAATTATAAGATTATTTTTATCATAAGCAAGTAGCTTAAGTCTATGTGGCACTGCTTCTATCTTTTTAATCTCATTTCTTATGTCATCACTATCTACACCGAGAAGCATAGCATAAGAAATAGCCGCCACAAGATTTTTGACATTATAATTTCCAAGAAGTGTCGTCTCTATACGTATAGAAGGAATCTTTTTGTCTTGTGCTTTAAAAGTAAATGTTGTCCCAGAGCTTCCAAGTATTATATCAGTAGCATAAAAGTCGTTATTATCTTTTAATCCATAAAAATATATATAAAGCCCAGAATCTTTGTAATTCTCGGCATTTTTTCTGATAATTTCATTATCGCCATTAAGTAAAACTATCTTTTTATCTACTACGGCACTCTTCTTTACATTTTTAACCACGCTATCAACTAATTCAAATTTTGTTTTCAATACATTGTCAACACTCTTAAAGGTATCAAGATGCATATTGCCTACATCTGTTATAACTGCTCCATTTGGAAATACTATATCACATATTTCTTCTATATCATGAACTCTTCTTGCCCCCATCTCTGATATAAATATTTCATGGATATTTTTCAAATCCTTTTTTATAGTAATCGTATTGCCCATAGCCGTATTATAGCTTTCTGGTGTCATACAAGTATAATATTTTAAAGATAATAGCCTATAGAGATAATTCTTTACACTTGTCTTTCCAAAGCTTCCTGTCACGCCTATTGTATAAAGTCTATCATTCTTTTTGATTATATTCTTTGCTTCTATCGTGAATTTTTTTCTAAAGCTATTTTCTATAGGAAGTAATATTAGATATGCCAAAAATATTATTGCAGGAGAAAAAGCAAGTGCATACACTGCAAATTTAAGTCCATATTCACTTCTATATATATAAGTTGGTACTATCAATGGTGTAAATAATACTATGCATAAAAAAATGAGTCTAATTATCCTTTTTGTATATACCAATTTCTTTTTCTGCTTTCGTGGTAAATTTTCTATCAGTAATCCAAAAATTGAAATGATAACTACAAAATTGGCAGGAATAAATTTAAACTCATAATAAAGTACTAAAGACACCAGAAGTGATATATTGAAAGTAAAAGAAGCTAAATTCTTTTTGTACCAAAGTAACTGCTGATCAAGATTATAAGAATTAAGTTGGATTATATGAATTTGTCTTCGTATAGTAAGTAGTATAATTACTATACAAGCTATACAAAAATTATATATGTACATCAGTTGTATTATCCCAATCACTAAAGTTTGAAGTGGATTTATCAAATCTAAAGCTTATATCTCCAAGACTACCATTTCTATGTTTTGCAAAAGTAAGTGTTATCCTATCATCATTTTCTTCGCCTTGAGGTCTACTGAGAAACATAACTATATCTGCATCTTGCTCTATAGCTCCCGATTCTCTTAAATCTGAAAGTTGAGGCTTTTGATCCTTTCTACTTTCAACCTCACGGCTAAGTTGGGACAATGCTATGATAGGGACATCAAGGTCTTTTGCAAGTCCTTTTATATTTCTCGATATCTCTGCTATCTCTTCTTGTCTTGATGCAAATCCGTTTTTGCTGTTGCTACTATTTCTATAATTAGTCCCAGCATGCATAAGTTGAAGATAATCTATAAAGACTATATCAAGTCCCTCTCTCATCTTAATCTTTATGCATTTATTTCTAAGGTCAGGTATCGTGAGAAAGGAATCATCATTGATAAAAAGCTTTTTATTATATAGTCTTCTTGCAGCTTCTGTGAGATCATTCATACCTTCATCGCCAATCTTTCCAGATCTCATAGCAGTAAGTTGAACTCCACTTAAGTTTGCCAAGATTTTCTTTACGAGCTGTGAATCGGTCATCTCAAGTGAAAAAAAGGCTACGCTTGCATTGCTTTTTTCACAGATATTGTATGCAAGATTAAGTGCAAAAGTTGTCTTTCCCATACCTGGTCTTCCTGCCAAAACTATCATATCAGTCTTTTGGAATCCCGATGTCTTGCTATCAAGCTGGGCATATGATGTCTTTACTCCAGTTATACCACCAGGGGCTTTACTTGCAGTCTCTATATCATCAAAAATATTTCCTATAAGGCTATCAGCACGCACATAACTTTTATCAGCATTTGTAGTAATTAGTTTATAAAGATCATCTTGTGCAATATTGCATATTTCTTCTGCATTCTTTTCTCCTGCACGACATTCACTTATTACTGTAGATGATATTCTTATAGCCTCTCGCAAAATATATTTTTCTCTTATGATATGGCAATAAGACATCACATTGGTTGTGAGGACAATCTCTCTAAGCATATCCGCAAAGAATTCATCCGAAAGAGTACTCTCTGTGATTCCTTCTTTTTCGCGAGCCTTATCTCTTATTTTATTGACCTTTTCAGACATAAGGCGAGCTGTAGTTATAGCTTGGTCTCTGACAGTTATCTTATCTGTCTCAGTTCCTTCATTTCTAAGTTCTACAATACTTGCAAATATTGCCCTATATATAAAACTATAAAACATGTCATAACTAATAGTCGCTAAAACCTCATCCATCTTGCTATTGTCTTGTAAAAGACAAGCTATGACCGCTCTCTCTGCCTCTATGCTGTGTGGCATTTTTCTATCTGCAATTTCAAGTATATCATCATTCATTATGATTCTATAACCTCCAGTTTTAAAACTGCAACTATATCTTTATAAAGTCGCACTTTTACTTCATACTTACCGATATTTTTTATACTCTCATCAAGTAGTATTTCTTTTTTGTCTACTGCTATCTTGCTACTTTTTTCTATCACTTCTGCAATCTCTTTAGACGTGACTGAACCAAATGTCTTGCCATTTGCACCTGCTTTTATACCAAGCTTAAATATTTCTTTCTCAAGTATATCTTTATGTTCATTCGCAAGTCTTCTCATATTTTCATCTTTTTTCTCTTCATTTTTATTCTTAAGCTTTACATTATTGAGATTTTCGGGAGTCGCTGCAAGTGCCTGCCCTTTAGCTATAAGTACATTTCTTGCATATCCATCACTTACTTCTACGATCTCATCTTTCTTTCCAAGTTTTTTTATATTCTCAAGAAGTACTATTTTCATGAAATGTTTTCCTCCTCAATTTCATACTCATCAATTATGCCTTTTATCTTGTCTACAATCTCTGAAAAATCTTTGGCCTTTAACTCTGCACCTGCCGAATTCCTATGTCCCCCGCCTCCAATTTTTTCCATAAGAACTTGTACATTGACATCATCTATAGATCTACTTGATATCATATAATTTGCATTTTCTCTTGTGATTACAAAGCTTGCTTTTACATTTTTAATATTGATGAGCTCATTGGCGATTTCTGCCTTTGCCACAGATAATTCTATATTTTTATTGTCACTATCAAGTATAGCTATAGCATATTGACCTTTATAATACTCCGCTTTAGTTACAACATTATTTTTTACTTCCTCAAATTCTGCATCAACTCTCAATATTTTCCTTACACGGTCCGTATCAGCGCCTTTTTTTCTTAAAAATGCTGCTGCCTCAAATGTCTTCGCTGACGTCTGATAAGTAAAATACCTAGTGTCTATCATCATACCAGCAAGCATTGTATCTCCTTCAAGTGGTCGTACTTTTATCCTATCATCAAAGTAATTCATGACATCTGACACAAGTTCACAAGTCGAAGATGCACCAGCATCAATATATGATAATATCGCATCATTTATAGAATTTTGTCCCACTCTATGATGATCAAACACAACTATATCAAGATCTCTATCATACAGTCTCTTTTCATCAGATATTTTCTTTGTATTATGATCTACAATTATAAGTAATGTATCTCTGTCAGAGAAAGCAAGTGCCTCGTCACCACTTACAAACATATCTTTGTCGTAGATATCATTTTTCTCAAAGCGTTCTTTCATCTCTTCTACAGCTTTGGTAAGCGAATTCACAACTATATGTGCATCTTTTCCAAGTTGTCTTGTCATTATATATACACCGACGCTTGCTCCAAAAGAGTCAAAGTCTCCATTTTCATGCCCCATTATCAGTACTTTATCCTTAGTATCAAGTGTTTCCTTAAAAGAAGTAGCTTTTACTCTCGCTCTAACTCTCACATTAGTTGTAGCAGATGCTGACTTACCACCATAGAAAAATGTTTCCTGCCCTTTTTTCACTACAGCCTGATCTCCACCTCTTCCAAGCGCCATATCTATGGCAATCCTTGCAAGGTCGTGGTTACTCTCTACACTTTTTCCTTCATAACCTACACCTATTGATAGCGTAAGCGGTATATTGTCTTCACCAATTATATCTTTTGTCTGCTCAAGTATAGAAAATCTGTCTTTCATCATATCTTCTATCTCTTTTTTTGTAGTGATAAAAAAGTATTTATCTTTCTCAAGTTTCTTTAGAACACCAGAATTATATGATATATATCTTGTAAGCTTTCTATCAACCATTGCTATAAGCATAGATGCTTTAGAGTCTTCCATGCTTTCAGAAATCTCATAGTAATTATCTATATAGATGTAACCTGTCACCTGCTTATTGTCATCATAATCTTTTATCAAATTATAGTACTCAGTCTCATCAGACAAAAACATCATAATATATCTATCATCATTATTGAAGGCACTTACTTTCTCATCAACTTCAGAAATTTTAATAGTCCTGAGACGTGCCTTATACTTTTTGGCGTCGCAAGATAATACAAGGTCTACTTTTTCATCACCTATGCTATCCAACAATTCTTTGTTAATCTCAGGAAAGAAAAACTTGACATTTTTCTGCAATGCCATATCCTTTGATATGTCAAGAAACTTGTCATTGCCCCATAGTATGGTCCCTTCATCATCAATAATCGCATAAGGATAGTCTAACTTATCAAAATATAATCTTTGCTTTTTAGATATCTCTTCTGCAGCTTTCATCAGAGATGTACTTAAGTCACTGTATTTCGTTAGTCTCATATACAATAAAAAGATTATATATGGCAAAATGAACAAAGCCAGCGCAAAGCCTGCCGTCCTATTCATAAAATAGATAACTGCAACTGCCACAAGCAGATAGGCAGATAGTATTAACGGCCAATTTAAATATACATAAATATTGCCTTTTGAATTTTTCTTTTTCATAACTTATAATTTTAACACATTTTTTTAATAAATACTACTGAAAAATGCCACTATTTATCGTGATAAAAGTGAAGATAAAAGCAATATATTGATTTTAGTCCAAAAACCCATTATAATAGTAAAGGTTTGTCAAAACATATTAACAATATGGCTCCAAATGTAAATCAAAAAAATCCATATAAGACAAGAATTGGGGGTTGTACTTGTACAGTCTTTGTACCTTATGACTGCAACAACAATTGTCCTTTTTGCATCAATAAGAAGGAATATGCCGACACTTCCAATTTTAGTTTGGAAAAAATTATTGAAAGCATAAAAATTGTTGATTCTATCACGCCAGCATGTGACTTTGTATTTACAGGCGGGGAACCTTTTGCCAATCTCTCATCACTTGAAAAGATGCTTAATACTGTGCCTAATACTCATAAAATCTATATCAACACTACATTTCCAGTGCAGCCTAATATCACTGAAGATGAGACCATAGATTTTATAAGTGGCTATAAAGATAAAATTACTTGCATCAATATATCAAGGCATATGCATCCATATGTCGAAGAATCAAGCGATGAACTTGTAGCAAAAATCCCTACAAAAAAAAGAATTAACTGTGTACTATATAAGAATTACAATAGAGATGATAGACTTTATGATTTTGCAAAACGCTGGTGTAAATATCAAATCCCTATACAATTTAGATACGATTATACCGAAACTACACCAGAAAATCTCTACGAAGAAGAAAATGATTCTATACTTCAAGATCTAAAAAAGCATTTTACTTATATTGGGCTTGATGGTTGTAGGATGAGAAATGGATTTCATTTTAAGTACTTTGTAGATGAATATAAGAAATGGGAAAAGATGACCTATCACAAGACCCTTCCTTACTCTACCATAGAAGAAAAAGACGAAAAAACAGGCATTACTTACAATATATTATATGACATACTTATAAAGCAGACAGGTGAATTTCATTCGGATTGGGACAACACACCTCTTGATATTGAAAAATACAAAAAAGTAGTATACGAACCATACGATCTAAAATTTTTATATAAAAATGAAAAAGAATGGATTGAATAATCCATTCTTTTTTTATACACACTTTCTTTTATTAAAAAAACTCTTCTTCTAAATCAAGGCAAATAGCATGATAGATAGCTATATGCTCTTCTTGCACAAGGTATGTCTCTCTTATATGAACTATGATGTTGATATCTGCTACATCCTTAAGAGCTCCCCCTTCAAATCCCGTTAGGGCAATTACTTTCATACCTTTTGCCTTAGCAACAAGTGCTGCATACAATACATTTTTAGAATTTCCAGATGTTGATATGCAGAGAAGCACATCCCCAGCTTTTCCAAGACCAAGTACAGAATTGGCGTATACAAAGTTTCCATCTTTATCATTGGCAAAAGCTGTATTTAATCCTACAAGTGCTGTAAGGTCTATAGTTGGAAGACCTTGCTCAAGATTTTTCTTCATATCATTTAAAAGAGATTTAGTGTCATTTAAGTTATTTTTATCCATATAGTCATCTATAGACTCTTTAAGCTTCTCTTCAAATCTATCATCAATAGTTCTCTCTTTCTTAAATGCCTTCATAAGTTCGCCAGTTATATGCGACGAATCAGCACTACTTCCACCATTGCCACAGATAAGTAACTTTTTTCCTTCCTTATAACAATTGCTAATTGTCTTGCATGCCTCTTCAATATCTACTTTAATTGATGTAAGATTTGGTCTTCTGCTACATAGCTCTTCTATGTATCTCATATGGTCTCCTTTATAAAAGTATTAATATCTTCATATATCTCATAATTAGTTGGTAAAATTTCTTGCTTTTCTTTTTTCTTGTGGTATTCTACATACCCCTCTCCGCTCATTACAAAAATAGGTTTCACCCCATATCGCTCTCCCGCAACTATATCTATCCATTTATCACCTATCATATAGGATTTCTCTTTATCAATTATAGAAGGGCTGAATTCTTTTTTGTATATGCTTTCTCTACCATCCACATAGGATACTTTTTTGTCTATAAGATAATTGTCAATGTATTGCAATCTTCCATTTTTTAAGTCTTCTTCGCATTGAAGAAACATTCCTATTCCAGGCTTTCTACAGTC
>AUXO018687729.1_pt1 | contig 13357 bp, 5 predicted proteins | sample 768731 | NCBI WGS metagenome assembly AUXO01 (sample SAMN02715735, study PRJNA202380) | gut metagenome | biome: sheep rumen | host: Ovis aries | place: New Zealand: Palmerston North
AGGGAGGCTATAGAATGGCAAATAATCAAAGAGTCTTATCAATAGACATCACAAATGAAAGTATTACTGTCGTTGAAATTACCGCTTCTCAGAAGAAGCAGACCAACGTACACAAGGTTCTCATATTCGAGACACCTGAAGATTCGTTCGAAGATGGCATGATCAGAAATCATGATGCCATCGCTGCAGAGATTCGTGCTCAGCTTTCAGCTGCAGGAATTTCAAATAAGAATGTTATATTTGTTCTTAACTCAACCAAGATAGTAAACCGTGAGGTTACAATTCCTCAGGTTCCTGATAAGAAGATTCCGGGTATCATCAATGCTAATGCATCTGATTACTTCCCGGTAAACGTTGAGGATTATATAGTATCACACTCTGTTCTTGAACCGATTACAGCTGAAGATGGTACAAAGCAACTCAGAGTAATGGCAGTTGCAGCTCCTATGACTATGGTAGCAAGCTACTATGATCTTGCTGCAGCATGTGGGCTTAAGGTTGTTGCTCTTGATTACATCGGTAACTCAATGCTTCAGTTAATTAAGACACAGACTACAGCTGCATCAACCACTATGGTAATCCAACTTGGCTCAGAATCTACTGTACTTAATATAGTGCAGGGAGATAAGCTTCTCCTTCAGAGAACTGTTCCATACGGTACAAATCCTGTAGTAGATGTCGTTGCTCAGGAAAGAGGAGTTGACGGTACAACAGCTATGACCATGCTTCAGAATGATCGTATAATCACTGTTGATTTTGATGACAATGAAGCAACAGGAGCATTCAGATACCTTATCAATAACATAGGTCGTGTTATGGATTACTATGCAAGTAAGAATCCTGACAATCCTATAGATGATGTATTCCTTACCGGTGACGGAGCTCTTATAAGAGGTATAGACGGACTCTTCAAGATTCAGCTTAATGTTTCTACAAGAGTTATGGACAGTCTTTATAATGTAAAGTTTGATCCGGGCATAGATCTTAAGATTTACAGCCCTGTATATCTTATATCTCCTATAGGCGCTGCTATGAATCCTATGGGATTCGAACTTAAGTCAGCAGGTGGGCAGTCTGCATCAAGCGGTGGTTATGCACCTTTTATCGCAATAGTTGTTGCTGCTGCACTTGTAGCTGCTGGTATATCATTCTTCTTTATTAATAAGAAGAATAATCTTAAAGTTGAACAGGCTGACCTTAATCGTCAGATAGCTGATAAAGAGTATATCGAGCAGATTATAGCTCAGCATGATGCTGCGGTTGCTCAGGCCGATGATATAGAGAATATGACTATATCTACTTATGAGCTAAACGAGAATGCGCTTACATTTGTTAAGTCACTTGAAGAAAAAATGCCAAAAGAAACATATCTTGAATCTTTTGACGCAAGTGCTGAAAAGATTGAGCTTAAGTGTATTTCATATAATTATGATGAGATAGCTGACTTCATCGTAAACCTTAAAACTATTGATGTTATCCAGGATGCATATGTTCCTACAATCGACTATGTGGTTGATGAGGAAACGGGAGAACTTCACTATGAATTCCCTGTTGAATGTGTATATGTAGATCCATATGCAGGAATGGAAGAAGATACATCTGATGATGTGCTTGGCGAATAGGATTAAGGAGGTATGACAGATGAAAGATTCAGATAAGAAGATACTTATAGTCCTTGGGGCTATTATAATACTTGTTGCTGCATGGTTCCTTGTTGTAAGTCCTACAAGAGAAGATATAAAAACCCTGCAGAGCGAAAATGCTACACTTCGTGCAAGACTTGATGATCTCATCGCTAAAGAGCAGATGAAAGATCAGCTTGAAAAAGAAACTGCTGAAGCAAATGAAAGATTTAAGGCAGAACTTACAAAGTACCCTGCAGATCTTAATCAGGAATCTACAGTAATGTTTATGAAGGCTGTTGAGCAGGACAATGAATTTATCTATGATTCTATAGTTCTTCCTGAAGAGACTCAGTTCTATGTAATCGGTTCTTCTGATGGTTCAGAAACAGAGATTGAGACTGAGGCTGAAGCTGAAGAGGCAACTGATGATTCTTATGTTGCATCTGAATGTGCTTATGATGTTGAATACATAGGTACTTATGAAGGTGTTAAAGACTTCATGGATTATGTAGCTAATTATAAGTACAGAATGAATATTGCCAAGATCAGTATTGATCTTGATGAGGAAACAGGACTTTACGTTGGATCTCTTACAACAAACGCATACGCAGTTGCCGGACCTGATAGGAAGCCTGATACAGTTGATGTAACAGTACCGGAAGGAAAGCAGAATATCTTTATAGGTGCTGGTGTAAATGCCGGTGGAGCAACAGGTGCATTTGATTCAGATAATGGTCAGAGCATCGTAGCAAATCATGAACTTATGATCCTTCTTGACAATGCTAACAATGATACAACAGATGGTATCATCGTTTCATCTGATTCAAGAGATGATAAGACATTTGTATCATCTTCAGATAATGAAGTTGTAGAGCTTAAGCTTACAGTAACTGAAGAAGATGGTAAGAAGTATGTTGAATATGCTATAGGAAGCAAGTCATATAAGTCTGAGATCGCTGGCGATTCTCTTACTGTATATGTAAATTCATCAGCAAGAGTTGATGCTGATGACAAGAACGGAGTAGATGTAGTTATATCTAATGCAACAACAATACCTGTTGTATTCAAGGTTGTTGATGATGACACTGCTTCACCGAGATTTAATGTTAAGACTAGAGAAGGTTCGGTGAAGGTATACTAAGATTGGAGTGGTATGATGGCACGTAGAGATAACAAAGGTTTCAGCTTGACAGAAGTTGTCGTATCAGTAGCTGTACTTCTGCTATTATTGTCACCAATACTTTCGCAAATGATGAGTTCTATAAGGACACAGTCTCTCGCTAAAGAGAGGCTGTATGCCCTTGAGAATGCCAATTCTGTGCTTGAGGTTGTAAAGTCTGCCGAAAAAGATGATATTGAGAGCAGAAAGGGAGACCTTTTTGATCTTCAGTCAATCGGTGGTACGGAAAAGTTGAAATCAGGCGAAGAGACATGCGTTCTTTTTATAAAGGGCTCAGGCGGAGGTATTACAAGACTTGCTGCAGGTGCGGCAGGTGAAGTTAAATATAATTATACTGATTACGTCTTAACTGATGCCTCTTTTGGAAAAGGTATGTATAAATATTCAAGAGTGGTAACTATAGACGATCTTGCTAATAAGATTAAATCTATAGAAGTTGGAGGCAAGCACTATAATATAGCTTACGGTCTTACTGATAGTGAAGTAACACACGGAACTTACGGTGGTTTTTATTTTGACAGAACAAATGAAGGAAGTTTCGTTGCTTACAAAGCTAATGATTATAGTTTGGGCTCAAAAGATGATGTTGAGCATGTCAGCGCTATACTTGTAAAGGAGGCGCCTGCTACAACTCATGTATATAGTGATCCTAATGCTATAGATCTTGGACATATTCAGGATCTCGATGAGACAAGAGTGGCTATAGTAGATGGCTCGTCTTCTAATTTTGATGTTCAGGCTGAGGAAGATTTCTACAGCTTAAAACTCCAGCATCTTAAAGAGATAAATCCTAATCAGTGGCAGAGACTTATGGTCAGTGAAGTTAATGAGTCGGTATTTAATACTGATACATATAATGAAACTGTAAATAAGCTTACGACCATTGTGTTTGAAGCTGAGAAGGATGCTTCAAAAGGTCTTATGAAATATACTATCACAGTAAATGTTTCATATGAAGATTTTTATAAGCTTCCTCTTGTAAGTACTACAGGTGCTACTTCAGGCTTTAAAGACTTTAATGATACAGTTACATACAGAGTATATTCTCAGGAATTCTATACAAATAGATGCCCGGATGTATATCTAATGTATGAACCGTATGTATACAATAGTACAGGTACTAAAGTACAGTATAGATCAAATGATTATATCTCGGTTGATAATCAGATTAAATTCTGGAACAACACCGGTGATGAGGCTGTTATGCCTAATATTTATGTGATCAGACCTGACAATACAAAATTTGATGTTATAAAGGCAGGTTATGAATCTGAAACCAGCTTTGCATCCCAGATTGTTACTCCTGTAACAACTCTTGCTGATCCTGATCTTGGAACTGATTATTACAAGCATGTTTATTATACAGATATAGATACTACACATAAATGGAAGCCGGTAACAATTTCTTTCTTCCAGACCGGTAGTAATTGTGTATCTGATGCAGCTAAGATGATTCCGATTTATACAGACATTCCATTTACATTTGACTCTACAGAGTCTAATAATAAAAAACTTCAGTTGTTTAAGGCAACTTATACTTCAGGTACATTCCCTAAAGTGCTTGGTGGTTCAATCGGAATTGGTCATTACGAGCAAAGTAAGATTATGAATATCAGTGATTCTACCCGTGAGGGTGATGGAAGATTATTCACTGCAACAGTAACTTATCGTAGACTTGACAAGAGCGGCAACGTTTCAGATGGCTATGATATAAGATTCCAGAGCGGTAAGGGGGCTGATTAATTTGAAAAAAATAATTAAAAAGCTTAGAAAAAAACTGAACAACTCAGGATCTTCCATAGTTCTTGTTGTTGTAGGCCTTGGTTTTATAGGAGTTCTTGTAGGTGCGCTTCTTACAGCTGCCGGTTATGCTCTCAGACAAAAAGTCTATAATTATAACTCAAAAGATAATTTTTTCTATCTTGAGAAGGCTATGGATGAGGTTTATGCCGGAATTGGTGATCAGACTATGGACGCCCTCAAGGCTGCTTATGATGAGACTGTTAATGAAGTTGTATATTTCAATCCTAAGACCAAGTCATATGAGACCATGGATAGGGATGAAGCAAATAAACATTTCAAAGAGTCATTTATGAATAAGGTATATAATAACCCTATTTTCCTTAGTGACGCTGATACAAAAGAGTACATCGAATCAGTTATTTCAAATGATTCTGTTAAAGTAGATGGTATTCCAAGGGTTGTCATATATGATGGCGCAGGAAATCCTTACGCAAGTAAGATTGGAATCACCACGGTTTCTAAAGTCGTTATAACAGACCTTGTTCTTTCAAGAACAGCTGATTATAACAGATCAAATGTCAGAAATTCATTCACACAGACAATCTCTACGGATATAGAGATTTCACAGCCTGATTTTGATGTACAGTTTGGAACAAGTAATATAGACCTTTCAAATGTATTTGATTATGCAATGATAGCTGGTGACGGCGTTGAGATTCATCAGAAGACTACCGGAACCAATACGATTACTGTAAAAGGTAATGTATATGCTGCTGCCGATTATTACAATAAGGGCTATGCTACAAATACAAATGTTACAGGTAAGGAATTTGAATACTCATACCTTAATATCAAAGATGACAAAGATAAGAAGACTAAGTCTAAAGTAAATGCAACGGTAAATACGGATCTTCTCAGTGCTTACAGAGGCGAAACACCGGAAAGCAAGTATTCAGGTGTTTATATTGATGGTTCAAGTGTTGCATTTCTTTCAGATTATCTTGTAGTTCCTGGAACATTTGCTGTTATGAACAGAGGAGCGCTTTCTGTTTATAATAAGAACGGAAATACGATTGGTAAGTCCAGAGTTTGGTGTGATGACTTTGTACTTGGTGGTACATCACTTGCCAACACAGATGGTTCATATTCTGGATCCAGCGCACTGATCCGTGGTGATCTTTTTATTCAGGATGACCTTCAGCTTGATGCAAATGGATCTAACTTCGGAATGAGTGGTTCTTATATCGGTTACAATAACAGTTCTACTTCAGATAAGAGAGAGTATCTTCCTGATGTAGATGAAAAGCTCTATAAGGATTCTGAAGGTAAAAGAAAGGGACACTTTAACAGTAGTGCAATTTCTATTAATGGTCTTGCTTCATCACTTGACTTTGAGTCAGTTGATAACCTTTATCTTGGTGGTAAGTCATATATAGAGCATTCCAAGAGAAGAACTGTAAATACAACTACTAATACAATTGCATACTTATACAATAGTACAATTGATGATTATAAGACCGGTGAGTCTATAGCGGTTAAATCCAACCAGTTAGCGTATATTCCAGTTAATTATAACAGTCAGGTATATCTTTGGGATAGTAATAAAAACGGAGTATATGATGAAGGGGAAGATCAATTCCTGGTTTCTATTGGAAAACCTTATTCATCTTCAATGCTATTCACGGATCATTTTCCTACTATTACACTTAGTGGTCCTACTCAATCTCCGGGATTTAATACTGGAAATGTTTACAAATTTGATATTTCCAAAACTCCTAAGGATGGAACTGCTGATGGCTTTGACTCTATGATAACCAGTGGTGTGACACTTAGAAACTGTATTTTCGTTAATGTAAAAGCAATTCCGGTTTCATCTAATGCTGCTAATTCTAATACTAAAAATTTCGTTTATTATAACTTTGATAGAAATTACCAGCTTGTTAGGAATTATATTTCTGATGGTGCTTCTAATGCAGCAACGTGTCAAGCAGCTGCGAATTACTATAATGATCATGAGATTACAAGTGCTGATGAACTTAGAAAGGATTTTATAGCATCTTATACAGCTGCTATACTTGATGGTAATTCAGCAACTGCAACACCTACGGAAAAAGAACTTGCTGCGGCTCTTACAGATATTACAAATTTTGAAGGTTATGCTGATGAGGCTGGTGAAGCAAGAATTGATCCTGCTTACATTAAGTATGTAGATGGTAAAGAAGATTTTAATCATGAATCATATTTTGCCGGCGGAGCTATCACAGCTTCTGAAAAAGCTAGTTTCAAGATGCTTGTTGCAAATGAACAGTTTTCGCTTGATTCAGTTATAGCAGGCGTTGATGAAAAGGCAGGAGATAAGACAAAAGCCTCTGACCTCGCTAATAATCTTAACAAGAGATATAATTACCTTAAGTTTTCACTTCAGGAATTAAATCCAAAAGCTGACACTGATAAGGCAAAGACTGAAGCAATTGATACTTACCTTGCAATGGATGGTGGAAAAGCTGAAACAGCGATAAGTCCTATTAATACTTATTTCAACTTTGATCAGCTTACTGAGAATGTTATAAAACTTGATGGATATGCGGTTGTTTCTTCTAAACAGGACAATATTCTTCTTAGAGATAATGTTGATGGAGTAGCAGACGGTGTATTCAAAGGTATTATCTTTACATCCGGCAGAGTTACATTTGATCCTTCTGTTCAGAAATTTGAAGGTATGATAGTAGCAGGTGATAAGATAATGATTCCTGAAGATGGAACTGTTACAAATATCACTGCAAATGCTGAGATGTGTAAAGAAATAATCAGAGAACTTCAGTTTAGTTCCAATGATGCTGCAGGAAGTATTCTTAAGATTTTCAAGGGCTACGAATCTGTAGTTCCTAAGAAACCTGCTGATGTAACTGAAGCTGGTAAAATTGAATATCTTGATTACTCTAGTGTTGTTAAGTATTCAAATTGGATGAAGAACGTAACAGAAGAGTATGGAAAGTAAAAGGAGGAACTTTATGATGAAAGATAATTCAAATAATAAAGGTTACTCCCTGGTAGAACTTATAATTGTTATTGCTATTATTGCAATCGTTTCTACAATGTCAATACTTTCAGTAACCGTACTTTTCTCAGCAAAGGTAAAAGCTGATTCTCAGTCATTTAATTCTGAACTGGGACTTTTAAAAGAAAATAGATTCGCTGTTCCGGTAGATACTTCCGGAACAAAATATGAAGGAAAGTATAATGCACTTAAATTATATAAGTCAGCCTCTGATGGAAGACTGTACGTTCAAAAGTGTATATATGATCCTGTAACCGGTAATGTTACATCTGCAGTCGCAGATACTCGTAACGGTGGAAATGGTCTTAGACTTACATCTTATACGAGCGTTTCATTTGCAGAACAGAATTCCGGAAGTGTTGTAAATGTTGACGGCTCTAACAGCGTAATAATTGTATATGACAGAGATGGAACGGTTCATCTGAATCCAACGTCTTCTACATATGTGGGCGCCGGAAAGTTTATATTCAAAAAACGTAATGGTGACACAGTTGCTAATGTATTTCTCAGAGGCAACGGCAGCCATAATGTTAAATAACGGGGGTGACAGATTTGAGATTAGATAGAAATAATAACAAAGGCTTCACTCTTGTTGAATTAATAGTATCACTTGCAATTATGTCTCTTATTATGATTGCTGTTGTTGGGCTTATGATCATGAATACAGCAACAAATAGAAGACTTAAAGCTGATTCTGCTGTGCAGAGTGAAGCGGGGGAACTTTACGAGCACATAAATGATTCAGTTATGCAGGCAACTTACATTGAAATCACTGCTGACGGTAAAACGTACAAGAATCTTCCTAAGACAGATTCGGCTTCATTTGCCAATATGACAAATGCAACCGGATATAAGTTCGAGAAGATGGTAGTGAAATACAGTGTAAATTATAATTCTCAATACGGTGGTGGAGCTACTGTAGACAAGGATACCTGTACAGTAACCTTTGAGCTTTCAGGTGACACAATGTATGTTTACAGAACATACGATCTTATGACTAAGCTGAATGATACACCGGGCACAATTGATAATAATATCTATGCTCAGGATATTGAATCAGCAGTGGTTAAGGTATTTGAAGACTCTAATGCTATGGAATTACTTATAAATTATAATAAATATGACAGGACTTACACTCAGGATGATTATATCAAGGTAAGGAATTCATATGTAATCAAGCATCTAAATTAAGAAAGGAAATGTGATGATTATGAAAAAACTTAATTTAAGAGTAGGCATAGCAGCATTTTCTGTGTTACTTATAGGGCTTGTTACAGCGGCGCTGATGACCTTCAATTATGCTGATAATGAGAATATTGACATTGCTACCGGGTCAGATGCAGTTTTTGCTGATGCGTCAACATCGACTGTAACAACAATGATTGATAGAATTATAGATAATTCAAATTCACCATATGCTGAAGATAAGGATTATCATATAGTTGAGATAACATCAGGTGCGACTAGTACACTTAGTCAGTTTATAAGTGACGGTAAATTTGAAGACTTAATCTTCAATCAGCACGCTACGGATAATACTAAGAAGTTTAATCCTGATGCGGATATCACTTTTGCATCATATAATGTAAATTCTATAGACAGTGAAGCTACAAATGCTATAAAGTCAGCTGATTTTATTTACATTACTGAAGATAAATCTAATAAGTTTTCAAAAACAAATGATATACCGACTGATCTGGTATCTATACTTTCTAATTTTGCTATCGGTGATTATAAGCCTCTTGTAATTGATTATACAGGCGGTAGTGGTAATAACGGTGGTGAGATTGCAGGTCTTACTTATGTGGATTTATATAAGAATGTACTTAAGAATCAGAGGAGATATTCATTCTCAGTTAAGAATGGTGCCGATGTAAATGAATATATCGCAAACCAGACTGAAGATTTGTGGCTTCCTATTCATGGTCGGGATACTAGTTCCAATTGGGTTAAAACTGATGATGGTAAGACTATAGCTAAAATTCTTACTTTTACTGATGATGATACATCTTTTGCTGATTCTCTAAGAGGTGTTGCAACGAAAGTAACAGATGCTAAGGTTGGTGGCGTTGAAGTTGCATCAGTATATAAGTTCATTGAGTTTTCTCAGAGTGGACTTATTTATAATTCTGGTGAAGTAAGACCAGAGTATATTCAGTTTGAGACGGCATCCTCAGGTGCTACTTTAACTGAGCTTTCGTCTTCAGATTTGTCAAAGTATGATCTTATTATTTTTGATGATTCTTGTGAGAAAAAATCTATTGATAAAGATACATATCTTGCAATCAGAAGCTTTGAAAATGCAAGAGGTCATATAGTATATGATAGTAAACTTATAGCAACTGGTTCAGAATCGGGTTCTCAATCAGGAGATATTAATACTGATGCTCAGAACTTTAAGACTATTCTTTCTAAGGCTTCACAGTCGGGAAAGCCTGCATATAGTAATATTTATGTGACTAACAGAGCAGATTTTCAGACACTTCTTACTAATGTGATTCCTGATGTATATGATAATAATATTGTTTATATCATCAATAATGGTTCATTTAGAGGACTTGGCGGTTCCGGTGATACATCAAGTAAGTTTACACTTCTTGAGATAGAGCCTGCTTATCCTATTGATACTCTTTTGGCAAAGTATATTAAGACTAATGGAAATGTTAAAAGTGCTGTTTATAACAATGTTATGGGTAATTCAAGTAAGTATAAGACTGACGGCTTTTACTATCTTAATACAATGAATATTATCAATGGACTTACAGCTGATGAGATTTCATTTGATGGTGGGAAGTCTCCACTTTCATTGTATGATGAAAATTCAACTGCTACAATTCAGGTTCCTGTTGAGGTTGAACTTCCAACTACACACAAAGAATGGGTTCTTCAGCCTAGCGTATTTCGTAATTCTGGAGAAGTTATTATTGTTGATGAAGCAACTGCAAATGATTATAGATGGTGGGCAGGTACTATTGAAGGTGATGCCGGTGACGGCTATAAGTATTTTAAATTAACTACTTCAAATTATTTTCCAACATATGCACAGGTTGATGTACATGATACTGAAATTCAGGTGCAGGATCGAACTGTTACAGGACTTACTGCAGCTGGAAGCAATATTCAGGATTACTATGCTTGGAAATGGTCAAAAGCCAAACTTGCATATGTAACAGGCAAAGAATATGACGAAGTAGAAGTTGTTCATATGTCTTCAGCCGAGTTTAACGCCAGTCTTGATTCACTTAATGATACTTATGATATGATTTATATTGGCGGTGATAATTCAGCTATTAAACCGGTTGCAACATGGTATTTAACTTCTGGTAATGGTAACCTTCCTCATGAAGTATATAGTAATGCTGGAAGTTACAAGACGTATGCTCAATTCTTTAAAGATTGGCCATCTTATAATATGTATTTCACTGTTGGAGATACTTATAAAACTCCTGAACTTTATACGGACAATAATGGTAATGTAATTAATAAATCATCTATTGCAGCTAACTCGGGTAATGATTTGACGAACAAGCGTTTTAATGAATTAAAAGCCTTCGCTGATACAGGCAGACCTGTGATAATCGGCAAAGATCTTTATGGTGCAGTAACGTTTGACTTGAATCAGAGTATCAGTCTTGATGGTAATAATCCGGCATCATTTGCTGTTCTTGATAATAAGATTGATCCAAACTCAAATATGTTTAAGCTTGTATCATCGCTTATAAGTTCTGGGAAGTCGAATATCGTTTCTAATTTTGATTTTGATGCAATATATAAGGCTGATAACACCGGCAAAGATTATGGTAATACTATAGGGGATTTTGTTACTGTATTTAGAAGAACCCTTGTTGGTGATGGAAGCATAGACGCGAATGCTGATGATGTTGACAATAAAGCTGAAGGACTTATAAGGGACTATGAGGGCAATAGAGTGCCAAATTCGACTGTTAAGACTAGTGTTAATGGCGTTGATTGTACAAATGGTAATGATGTGTATAAAGCTTTTATGACATCTAGTCAAAGACCGAAGTACATAGTTGAAAGTGCACCGGTTCTTTACAGTACAGGTGAGTTTTTATCATCACATACACTTAAGTTCAGGGTGAAACTTCTTGAATCGAGTCCTGACAGTAAGGCGAGAATCTATATAGATGATAACGGAGATGGTAAATTCACTTCTGATGAAAAAATTTCAAAGGATTATGATCTTACTAAAGGCAGTAGTGTAACAGTATCTGCAAACCTTAAAGAAGACTTTACAGGTCCTATTTTCTGGAAACTTGAAGTGTATAATACGAAGAATGAAAAAGATTCTTCATCTGTTACCGGTGTTAGTGCTGTTAAAACAAATAAGAAGCAGCCGGTAAATATTCTTCAGATTTTACCAACTGAGTCCAGAGGCGGTGTTGGATCTCCTGATGCTCATATTTTCCTTTGTAAGGATTGTCAGGAATCACTTCAGGTACTTACCGGAAATAGATTGATGGGGACTAATGCATATAATCATGCTATGTTCCATAGTGAAGGCGCAAGACAGTTTATATTTGTTCAGAAGCAAAGTACAGATGATGCCAACATAGGCAATCCGGGATTTGGTACAGATGATCAGACTCCTGATATAGAAGAGCCTACTGTTGAAGAAGATTTTGGATTTGTAGATGCGTTTAACTTCAGAAAATATACTACAGCTGCCGGCACGACTAATTTGCAGCATGGTACAAATAACTATAAGCAGGTAGGTATTCATGAGCATCAGTTTGGTTTTGCTGATATTCAGAATCAAGCTATTACCGGGCAAACCGGTTATATGGAAGATTTTAATCTTAATCTTTTTGATAATGCTAGCGATATGTATGATATCAGGCTTACGATTCTTACAATTGATGAGCTAAATCATCTTGCTGATACGATTCCTGATTATCTTAATAAAGCTACGCTGGATGATTATCAAAATCTTTCTGATAAGTACTATAGGTACTTTACTGCTATGTCAGATCTTCTAGATGGCAAGGCACCTGGAAGCTATACAGCTGATGTAAGTGAGATTCTTAATACTTATGATACATTTAAGACTTCTCTCGTAGATGCTACTAAAATTAGTACAGCAAGGAATGACCTTAAGAAAGCAACTGAAGCTCTGGCAAATGATTATAATGGTGGTGTAAAATACTTTACTAATGATAAGGGTTCACCTACACAGGCTGAGTATAAAGAGATTATAGAAAATATTGCTAAGCATGAAACATATGCAGATCTTTATTTCTATAATAGTGGTTATGCAAGTAATAAGATTGGAACTTATAGCAATATAAATAAAAATTTCATTGTTTGGAGAAATGCTAAAGTTCTTGAGACGTATTTCTATAATAAATATGTATATTATCAGATTCTTGCATCCGGTGGACAGCTTAGAAAAACTATTACTACGGCTAATGCAGACTCAGAAAATAAGGGTGCTTTTGGTTTAGTTGTACTCGGTGCAGCAGAGCATTTTGCTAAATCCGGTGATTCTATTAATCAAAAAGCTACAGATATGCTTGTTCAGTATGCTAAGGCTGAGGATAATTCTAAAACTGATGTGGCTGGAGATATTCTTCTGTTCCATAATACACTTACTCACAGTAATGCAAATACTTATTTCAGTAAGAAGTTTAGACCATTAGTAGGTATGGATACAAGTAATGAAAGACTTGCTAATTCTGCCAGAATTTCGAATACTACAAGTAAGTTTAATATTGCGAATATAGAACTTAC
>AUXO015035391.1_pt1 | contig 13356 bp, 9 predicted proteins | sample 768731 | NCBI WGS metagenome assembly AUXO01 (sample SAMN02715735, study PRJNA202380) | gut metagenome | biome: sheep rumen | host: Ovis aries | place: New Zealand: Palmerston North
GTTTTACAACCACAAGGTCTATTACTATGCCGTTAATGGTAAACGGATGGAGAAATGTATAGCTATTAGAAATAGGTTGATAAAATAATGAAAATCACTTTTGTATAATGGAGCATGAAATATTTATAAGTTATTCTACCATAGATAAAAGTATAGCTGATGCTGTTTGTCATTCTTTAGAAGAGAATGGTATTACTTGTTGGATAGCGCCACGTGATGTTATCCCTGGTGAGTCTTATGCACGACAAATCATGCATTCAATAAAGGATTGTAAAGTCGTAGTGTTGATTTTCTCTGAGAATTCTAATAGATCTGAGCATGTTGAGAACGAAATAGATAAAGGGTTTAATTCTGGCAAACCGATAATTCCTTTTATGATAGACAAGACGGAGATGAATGACGAACTTGGCTATTATTTGGGACGAAAACATTGGCTCATAGCCTATCCTGATTATCGTGAGAAAACAGCAGAGTTGATTTCTTCTATTCTTAGGTTACTAGGAAGAAATCATCCCCAAATGGAAAAAGGACCAGATTGTGTTCCTATCAAGATGGTGAAAGTCGAAGGTGGAAACTTTGATATGGGTGCCACATTAGAACAAGGTAAGGATGCCTATGATTCTGAGAAGCCAAAGCATAAGGTAATCTTGAACTCTTTTGAGATTTCAGAAGCACCTATCACAGTAGCTCAATATCGTGAATATTGTGAAGCAACAGGCGCAAAAATGCCAGTCGCTCCTTCTTGGGGGTGGATAGACAATCATCCAATAGTTAATGTTTCGTGGTATGATGCGGATTCATTTGCGAAATGGAAAGGATGCCGTCTTCCAACAGAAGCAGAATGGGAGTTTGCTGCAAGAGGTGGAAATCTTTCCAAACACTACAAGTATAGTGGAGGAAACACTCCTGATGAGATAGGGTGGTTTGCCGATAATACAGGCCAAAGTGGCACTAGACCTGTAAGAGCGAAGAAACCTAACGAATTGGGATTGTACGACATGAGTGGAAATGTCTACGAGTGGTGTAATGATTGGAAGTATGAATTTACTTCAGAAGAGCAGGTAAATCCAACAGGACCCGAAGAGGGAATTATAAAAGCAAGTAAAGGCGGTTCTTGGCATAGTAGCACACGAAGCCTTAGGGTCTCTAACAGAGATGATGACCCACCAGAATTCTATAGTCACAATGTTGGATTTAGGATAGCTCGAAATACTAATGAAAAAATCTCTGAAACATGAACTATTTGTTAGTTATATTTGTTGAGACATTACCTTGGCGAAATTGAAGATGAACGGATGGATACTTTCTCCTCCTTTATGATTTTGTAATTATAAAAAGAATATTTATCTTTGCAGCAAAAGAAAGAATATACAAAACAAGACCAATTTCACTTAGATAATAATGAATTCATAATAGATAAAATAATGAGAAATCCTGATATATTTATTAGTTACAACCATCTTTCAGTAGATTTGGTAAAATCTATAGTAAAGAAGTTAGAGGATGAGGCAATTTCTTGTTGGTTTGCCCCTAGAAATCTAGATGACGAGGGAGCTGGGGAGTTGTACGATGATGTTATTGCACGTACTATTCCGAATGTTCGTATTGTTGTGGTGGTGGTAAACGATGCCTCTCTGCAATCGAAATGGGTCAAAATGGAGGTGACAATGGCTGATGATATAGGGAAACCAATTATTCCGTTTGAAGTGGCACCTACAAGTGTTATCAACGGTCTTACATCAAGATTAGCAATTAGACACAAAATAGTAGCTTATCCTAACCCTGAAGAGAGGATAGAGCAGCTTGTAAAAAATGTGAAGCGCAAATTAAATGAGATCGCTTCTACAGATACGAGCCAAGATCATCCAATAAAGTACTATGAAACTGAAGAAAATGAATTTGAAATTGATTTTGACTTTGACGAAGGTGAGGCATTGTATTCCATGAAAGAATATGCAGAAGCTGCCACTCCTTATTTAAAATCAGCCATAAGAGGCAACAAAAGAGCAAAAGACAGACTTTGCTCCATGTTTTACCAATTAAAGGATATCAATGTTATAACAAATAAAATTTGGGAAATCATTGCTCCCCAAGCAGAAAAGGGACATTGCTATGCTTGTTTCCTTATGTCTTGCAAATATTATAACAATCCTGAAACTAACTCTTTGGCATTTGACTATTTGAAGAAGGCAATTCGTTCAAATACCGTTCCTTTAGCATTGCTCAGACTTGGCATTTACTATGGTTGGGGCTTGGGTGTTAAACAAAGTTCTATTTTGTCTATGTTATATTATAAGAAGGCAATAGACGCAGGATGTAAAGAAGCATATAGATATATCGGAATGGAATATTTATATGGAAATGACAAATACTCTGTTGACGAAAGGAAAGGCGTATATTATCTTGAAAAAGGAATTGAATTATATGATAAAGGAAGTATGTCGCAACTTGCAAATTATTACCTTAATTCTCCAGATACCATAGAAAAAGCCAGGGAAATAGCCAAAAAAATGATAGAACAAGAATATTATGAAGGCTATTGTATATTAGGCGATAGTTATCTACGCGAATATGAAACGTATAATGAAATTCCTGAGGAGAATAAGACAGAGGCAAAGAAGTGTTACTTGAACGCCTTAAATAAAGACGAAACGTCTGCCTATGGAGATTTGGCACAGTATTACTACTATTGTGAGAATAACGAAACAGAGGCTGTACGAATGGCGCAAAGAGGCAGATCAGAGAATAACGGATACTCAATAAACATGCTAGGCGTCATCAATGTTGATAATGCCATTTACTATAAAGAGCAAGATAACCAGGAAAAAGCCGAAGAATATTTCGAGAAAGCCTGGAATTGTTTTGAAGAAAGATTCAACAAAAATGGTACAGGCAGTGTTGAATTAGGAAAGTTATTCTTAGACTACGACTATGTTCCTAAACAATATCGTTCAAACAAAGCCTCTGAAATAATCAATAAGATAAAAGGTATAGCTAATGCCAACGATAATGATGACGAAATAAGAACAAGGTTTGTAGAATCACTCCAAGAGAAATTGGAAATAAGTGCTCATAGGGGTGACCTTGAAGCAATAATATATATTCTTCGGCTACATTGCTATAAGAAATATGGGAATAGTGAATTAAATTATGATATAATTAATGATGTTCCAGAGATAGTACCTCTACTAGCTTTCGGAGCTATTAATGGAGGTAATTCAGAAATGACATTCTATTACGGGAAATCACTTACAGATTACGAAAAGTTCCCATCATTATACAATGTATATAAAGGCATTTCACTAGTAGAGAATGCAGCAAATAAGAAAAACGCAGAGGCGCTCAACTTTCTTATTGAAAGGTACGGCAATAAGAAAGAGGGGAATGATGATGATGAGAAGTTCTTTCAGCGCGCTAAAGAAGCCGTTGACGAAGAGGTCATATCTAAAGAAAACATGAAGTATGTTGCCCGATTACTCTTACACAAGGAAGATTGTGAAGACTATAGACTAAATCTGGACAAGATACGTAGTCTGATGACAAAACATTTTAAATCTAATGATGCTGGGTGTATATCGGGTCTTGGGCAAGCATTCCACCTACTCTATCCTGACTTTGACGAGCAAAAGGTTTTTACGGATTACCAAAATGCGACGAGTAAGGAGCAATGGCTACTTTATGCTAAAAACTATGCTAATGCGGAAGAAATTGACGTTGAATTGCAAGACTCTTATCTTGAGAAGTTTTACTCCCTTTTAACTTTTGATGAATCTCTTAAAGATAATAAAGACAATTATATCCAAGATTTAGATGAATTGCTTCAAGCAATGACTAACTACGAGCATTCATACAAAGCCGTATGCAGAAAGAATAGCATTCCCCCTACAGATTATTATTTTCCAAAAGTCGAATATATCTTTCCATATATGCCTTCATCTGTTTGCTGCAGAATTGCATATGACACATTCAGTCTTTTCCTCTCTTTACGCAACCACATGCCAGAAATATACGATCCAATGTTGCCGATTATCAGGAGCGACGAGTCTATGCTGAACTATATTGAAACAATCAAAGATATGGATCTACAATTGTTTCTTATTTCGCTAGTTGAAATTAAAATTGACATTGAGAGTGTTATGCTTGGCAATCAAAGTCTCTACACAATATGTAAAGACAAAGATTATCAGAAGATTGTTAATAACCTGAATATCCTTCTCGACAAATTTAAAGATAAGGTTACGGCCGACGTCTCATCTTTTACTACAGACAATCTCCCTGATTTTTCTATGATTAAAGTTAAAAGAGCAATAGACATAAACCATTGGTATCAAGGAGATAAGGAAGAAGATAGTACCAATAAAATCTCGGATGATTCAAATAGTGAAACTGATAATGATGAATTTGAAAGATTACTTAACGATTTTATAAATTCATCATCTGAAGAAGAGATAACCAAACTAAACAAATAAATTTAGACGTACATTTAGTTATGGATGCTTACGATGTATTTATTTGCTATCAACACAAAGCAAAAAAAATTGTTGATTTTCTTGTAGCAGCTCTTGAACAAGAGGGCATAAGTTGTTGGTATGCTCCCCGTAATTTAATAGATGGCGAAGAATACCAGCATACTATTTCAAAAGCCATTTCCAAAGCGGGTTGTGTTATTGCTATTATATCAGATGAGGCTTTGGATTCTCAATGGGTAAAACACGAAATAGTAATTGCCGACAATCATGATGTGCCCATTATCCCTTTTGAAATAGCACCAACAAGTATTCAAAACGAATTGACTTTAAGATTGGTTACAAAACACAATATCCTTGCTTACAAAAACCCTTCTAATTGTATTATGACGCTTATAAATACAATTAACAAATTATTATCAAGTGAAGATATGAATCCGTCAGATTTTAAGACCAGGATGTCAAACGAGTTTGGTACTAAAGGTAATTACTCTATTCTACAGAATGCAAAAGGCGATATAATGATTATGCTTAAAGCACGAGAAGGAGGTCCAGAGAACCCTCGTTTCATTTATGATGGCAGTGGAACGGCCTTGTTATATAGAGGGCCAGATAGCAGTGTTGCATTCAAAGATATCGACGAAGAAGCTCGAGAGCCATTGAAAAGTGTCGCAGAAGTTTTAATAGTAGAGGTGTTAAATGACGATGTAGAAAGAGAATATCTCGTACCTGTCAGGATCGTAAAAGATGTATATAATCTGATTTTAGAATGACATCATTGGAAATAATGAATCAATTAAACTTATAAATACACTAACAATGAAAGAAGTCAAAAAAGAAAGCACGATACAAGTTTTCAATGTTGAAAACGAAAAGGTAGTACTTCCTGTTATTGAAGGGAAGAAAGACGTGTTTATCAGTTACAAGCGTGAAAATGCACCATTTGTAACGCGACTTTTTGAAGAACTAGAGAGTCATGACATCAAAGCATGGTTCGATATGAATGAGTTGCATCAAGATGTGGGTAAGGAATACACAGCTCGAATTCACAAAGGAATTGACAGATCAGAATCCTTTCTATTGATGTACACCGAAGAAGTGGAGAAATCGGACTTCATAATCAATGAGGAATTGGGGTATGCTGTTGAGAAGAAAAAGAAGATCCTCTTCTATCCTCAGGAACCTATAGATATTAAGAACTCAAAGTTGAAGCCATTTGTGGAAAAGATACAGTGGTTGGATACAGAAGCCAACATACCTTTTCAGGCAGACACCCAAGAGACGATTAGTGACGAGAAGAAACTCAACGAGCTTTCTGGTATGATCAATCAGCGACAAGGTTATTCAGTATTTGAAGATCAAAGTCTGTTTCTAATACGTATAGCCTTGCAACGACAGTTCGGCAAAATTACGGTTTTCGGTAATTACAAAAAACTCTGTGGTACAGGAGTCAATGAGTTTTATGGAAAGGACCAATTTGACCTTTGTGTTATCAATAAGTCACTTTTACTGCCTATACCAGAAAAATGGAAAGGGGAACTAGAAATGCTTAAGTTTTTTAGGAAAGATAAGGTTCAAGAAGTTGAAAATCATCTTGGCAAACTTAAACCAGACAATACAGAACTGAAGCAGCAGTTCGTACAGTTTCTCAAGAATCATAAGAAGAGCTATCCGTTGTCTGTGATACATGATAGATTGACGGAATATCTGAAGCAGGAAAAATATAAGGGTGTTGAGTTGCCAAAGCCCGGTAGATTCGGAATAGAGGATTTCATTACAACCGTTTGTGAAATGGTGGCCTGCACATTTATTGCTGACTTGAAGAGTGGGAAGACCATGTTTAATGGAGCAGAGTTGGGTGTTTATAATATCTCAGACAATCGCACCACAAACTCAGAACACCCATGTGTTGATATGCAGCTTTATTACTCTGACTATTTCACATTTAAGAGTATGACAGAGATGTATCACATCTTGTGTTCTATTGATGGCACCCCCTTTGTTATTGATAACATACAGGACATTCATCCGTTGGCTCCGTTTCTTTGTTCATTGGGTTTAGGTGGGTATTTGGCTGCCTATACTAATGAAGGCGTCTCTCTGATGTGGACTAAACGATCAGGTAATATTTCTTCTGGCGATATCTGGCACTTTTCGTATGACGAAACGGTTAGCTTGTTACTTGATGGAGCGACAGACAATAATAAACACTTGATTATCGATAAAGATAATAATGTTCGAATTGACACCGAGAAATTACTGTATCGCGCTCTGAAGGAAGAAGTAGGAGCTACACAGAAAATGGTAGATGAAGACAATCATGGTCTTTTTGAGATTGGCATTATAAGGAGTGAAAGGCTTGAAATAGAGTTGATATCTCAAGCAGTTTTGCATTTGGAGTCAGAAGTTTCTCCTCAGGAACAAATCAAAGAAATGCATGACAGTGCCAACGATGGTTATCTTGAGATTGCTAAGGTTCAGTTTATGCCCTTACGAAATAGAGAAATGTTGATTGGCAAACTGTTAACACCAGAATCTTATGCTATATATACTAGAATGCAGGACAGGTTAAAAGAGCATGTAGGAAAAAAGGTGAAAATAGGACCTAATACATTGATAGAAGAAGGAAGTTTTGTTGATGATGGTGCTGAGATTGGAGATTATTGCCGCATTCACCGAAACGTTTATGTCGGTAAGAATGTGAAGATTGGTGACAATGTAAAGATTCAGAACAATAATAGTATCTATGAGGGGGTAACCTTGGAAGATGGTGCTTTCATTGGCACTAATGTGACGTTTATCAATGATCGTTATCCCAGATCTATTCATAGAGATGGTACCCGTGTCGGATCAAAAGATTTCATATTGGAAAAGACTCGTGTATGCTATGGCGCATCAATTGGTGCTGGTGCAGTAATTATGTGTGGAGTCACTATTGGCAAATGGGCTATGGTTGCGGCAGGTTCCGTTGTTCTTGAAGAAGTCCCTGATGGTGCTATGGTAGCTGGTAATCCCGCAAAAATTATTAAAACTAATATTGATTATTAACTCTTAAAACCAAAGAATATGAATACTCAGTTTTTAATGACCAGTTGTGACATTAATACCATATGTATTTATGTTACAATAGTAGTGTTAGGCTGTGCAGCCCTTAATGTTTTCCGCTCTATTGCTTTATCATGGTTGGAACATAGAAATAACAAGAATGAAAACAAAAATCCTGCTAATGACCCCCCTGAAGGAATTGCATATAAACAGGAATTGGAACGCCAAGATAGAGTTCGTGCCTTACTGAAAGAAATTGCAAGCATCTCTTCAGATAAAATCGTATATGATGAGACCAAGGAGGAAAAGGGCTACTACGAGAAATACAATGACATGGAAGCTAATAATTTATTCCAGCTTTACCAAAAACTGGACAAGTATATCATTATTAAAGAAATAGCAGATGGAGAGCAACAACAATCATAATCGTCTATTACAATCTTTTGTAGTTTTTATTGTTGTCATTCTGATAGCAGGAGTCCTATTTATTGACAACATATATATTGCATGGCTTATCATAGGATTACTAGGCTTAGACGGTTTTTACCTGTCAATAAAGCATTGGTGCCTTTGGAGAGAAGGAACCAAGAATAAAATTTCATTACAAGAGCATTTTCTTACCTTTTTAGCCAGTTTCATGTTCCTATGTCTGATTACGGGAACAGGCTTGTTCATGATGGCTCTTGTTAAAGAAGGAGAAACGCCTGTACCAGAAGGTGAGCAACCTTTCAGATTTGTCAACGCTGAGTATTTACTTCGTTCTTTGACATGTTCCTTACAACTTTTTGCAGGCAGTATTGATAGTAATGTGGTGGATGGTATTAAAGATCATCAATATTTGAAGGGAGCAATTTCTTTGCAAGCAGTTATTTCGTTTTGCTGTACTATCGCCGTCTTGCTCAGTTTGGCATTTGCCCGAGTGATGGCTTATTTTAGGTTGCACCATAGGACAAAGATAGACTCCGATCATAATCACTTGTATGTTTTCTTTGGTCTTAATGACCCATCTCGTCTTCTGGCAAAAAGTATCAAAGAAAAGGAAGGCGACAGAGCCGTCATTGTATTCGTGGAAAACAAAAGCCTCAACGATGACAATCAAGGTGGATTGGAAAACCTTATAGGCTTGTTTACACACCGTCGTCAGACATTTATTGATGCTGACGAACTGGATGCAAGAGTGACTTTTACAGAATTACGGCTTTGCGATATTGATCGTGAAATTGCTCAAGAAGGAGCTGACATCCTTGGGGAAATCAATCTTATTACTCTTCGTGAACTGATACTGCAGGAGAAAGGCACCACAGATGCACAAATGCATGTTTTCTTCCTATCTGAAAATGAGGATGAGAATATTCGTGCTTTGACCGTCTTGGCAAATGACATAACCATCAAGCAGGTTAGAAAGACAAAACCAGAGGATAATGGCGTTAAGCAACGTTTCTATTGTCATGCCCGTCAAAATGGTCTCAATCGAATTATAGAAGATGTTGCCTTTAAGAAAGGAATAGAAATTCGAATCATAGACTCCTCACACATGGCAGTGGAACTGCTCAAGTCTGATGAAATAAATCACCCTGTTCACTTTGTTGATTTGGACGAAGAGAATCCAACAACTGCAAAATCTCCTTTTAACAGTTTGGTTATAGGATTTGATGAGGTGGGACGTGACACCTTAAAGTTCCTTTATGAGTTTGGAGCTTTTGTAGACAGTAAAGCATCTCCCATACAAGAACAACGTAGCCCATTCCATTGTGTTGTTATTGATAAGCGGATGAAAGAGTTGGAGGGTACATTTATGAACTTCAAGCAGGCAGTTGTACAACAAGTAAATGCAGACGGAAGTCCTTTGGTCGAACTAAAAACTTGTGACTGCAAGGGGAGGGATTTTTTCGAGAATATCCTTTATCCAGACTTTTGTCGGTCCGTTAATTATATTGTCATTGCCGTTGGTGACGATGAACTTGGTATGACATTGGCTATTCGCATATTGAATCATATTCGACGTGAACGAGCAAACCTGAGTCGAATGCGGATCTATGTGCGCTCTTATCGTGCTGACAAGGAAAACTACATGCAGAAGATAGCAACCTATTATAACGAAGGATATAGTCATGGGCTGAGAGAGGAAGAATCATCATGGGGAAATGATGCTGTTATCAAGCTTTTTGGCCAGTCGAAGAATATTTACTCTTACGAAATGGTGGTAAACGAGGAATTAATCCAAAAGGGTCGTCAGTACCAGGCAGGTTATGCTCTTCTGAAAGGTGATAAAAGCTGGGATGAAAGACGTGCTTCATTACAGAAGACCGGTTCTTTAGACAGCATTCGTAAGTTGCGCCGCCAAGAATCACAAGACCTCGGCAATGCGCTACATGCTGACACAAAGATATATTTGTTGAAAAATGCATTAGGCAAAGATTATAACTGGAGTGACTTTCTACGCCGTTATTTTAATGAGGTGAATTTGCCTCAATGCGAAGGCTCGTACGACAAAATCAACTATCCTTTCCTCACGCCTTTTGAAAACAAGACAATTCTGAATCTAGCACGTTTGGAGCATATTAGATGGATTGCGTCGCACGAAATGCTTGGTTATACTAAGGCGCACCATGATTTGCATAGTTGCGATGAGCGTATACGCCAGCATAATTGTTTACGTCCTTGGCAGGAACTGGATGATGAAAGCCGGGCTACACTTAATAGTGAATGGCCCTCAGATTACAAATCATACGACTTTGGTGTAGTTGATAACACTATATTATTAAACAAAGAAAAACTATTAGCACAATGAAAAAAAAGCAATTTATCCCCCAACCCATCGATACCTCTGACATTCAATTACCAGAGGAGTTGAATCCGCTTTTAGAAGCGATGTCGAAGAACGTACATGAGGTATGGGCAGAGACCCGAATCAAACAAGGCTGGAAGTATGGTGAACAGCGCAATGACGAACTTAAGACGCATCCTTGCCTTTTGCCATATGAGGAACTCCCTGAAGAAGAAAAGGAGTATGACCGTAATACTTCAATTGGTACACTAAAATTAATAATGAAGCTAGGTTTCAAAATTAACAAATAAATTAGTTATAAAGAGCGTTATATGAAATATGATGCATTCATCTCGCATTCCAGCAAGGACAAGGCTGTCGCAGACAAGATATGCGAGTATCTTGAACAGCATGACATCAAATGCTGGATAGCACCCAGAAATGTTTTGGGAGGTATGCCATACTCCTGCGAAATTTTCAATGGCATCGATGAATCGCAGATACTGCTGCTTATATTCTCAGAAAACTCAAATGTGTCTCGGCATGTGGAAAGAGAGATAGACAGGGCTTTCAACAAGGAAAAAGTCATCATTCCATTGCCAAAATATTTTAAATTGAACGATTCTAATCAAAGAGTTTCGTTCGAAGATGTTATTGCCTTGCTGAAGTTCCATACTGCAGGGAACTGGCAGGAAATATATGATGTTCTAAAGCCTGTCATGGGTTAATGTCGAATTAAATAAATGCCACATTTACAAGTGGATTCATAATTGTAATGATGAGAACAATAAAAGAAGAAATTCTAGATTTTTTTTGCAATAAATTAGAACGGAATGAGAGATCCCGCAAATATGAAAAGGATATCTCACAATTTGCAAATAGCCATTCGTCCAGCGATGCTATAGAAGTATTTAAGGAGCTGATGGATAAAAGTAGTGAGTACGCTTACGATGCTTTTTTCTGTTTGGCAACCATCCATCGCCATGTTAGGGACTTTACGAAACTGTGGGAACTCATATCTGAAGCAGAAGAGAGAAGCGATCTTTGTAATCATGTCTCTTTTTCGCATATTAAAATTATGTATGAAACCCACAGTGAGTCACTATATGATTATGATTTGTTACTTAATGCCGCACATCAAAGTGCATGTGACTTGTTCGATAATTCGGGATATCATCATACATTTGCTAATGCTTTCGCTACCATTTGCGAAAAATGTTTGCCAGAGGACCTAAACACTATTGTGAGTACTTGGTATGATTCTGCTCTGTATTGTGTGAACAAAGCTATTAGTATAGAACCTGATTATGCAAAATATTATTGCACCAAGGCACGTATAGTTTCCATTAAACATCATTTTGAAGAAGCTTCAGAGCTTATCTTAAAAGCAATTGATAAGGAGGATTCAGGGAAGTCAGATTATGCATTGCTTATTGGTAACTATCAATATTATCGTATTCTTATTGCCATACGAAAACAACAATGGCTTGTGGACAGAAAACTGGGTGACATACAGCCCGTAGAAGCAATTAAAGCTAAGTCCGAAAACACTCCAAGCGGTTTTCAAAGTCTTAGGCCATATGTTTTTATTAGTTATTCACACAAAGATGCCAATAGCGTTTTCAGCATATTAACAGAAATGTCAAAATTGGGATTGAATTATTGGTATGACAAAGAATTAAAAACAGGGAGCGAATGGACAGAAGAACTAGGTGAGAAGATTCTGAATTGTGACATGGTAATGGTCATGTTGTCTAATAGTGCGATATTGTCAAGAAATGTGCGTAATGAAATCACAATGGGCCTAAATCATAAAAAAAAGATACTTCCCGTTTTTCTCGAGGATGTCGAATTATCTCCTGGCGCAGAATTACAACTCCAAGGATTTCAGTGGCTGCTAAAATATCAGATGTCAACAGAATTATTCAGGCAGAAATTGTGTGAGATGTTGGAGAGTGTGCAGGTTCGCCCTTTCGATACAAATACGAAATGCCTGAATACGCAAAATGGAGACATTCAACAAAGAGAAAAGTTTGTTTCCACAAATTCTGCATATGGAGTTATTGAGAAATTTTGTGCCTCCAAGACTAATGTCCAGGAGGAATGTGAAGATATTCTTGTCGTCTGTGAGAAATATATTGCTGTGATAGATGGAGCTACTAGTAAAACAAATAATACATATGAGGGGAAAACAGGAGGTAAAATCGCGGCAGAATTGATTGCGTCATATTTGGAAGGTGGACTAATAGACTCAGACATGGACTATAAAACTGCAACATGCCGTATTCAAGTAGAGTTACAAGAATATGCTTACAAGCATCAACTTGAAGAGAGGGGTATTCACCTGTGTGCCTCTGCTGTCATTTACAGCATAGCCAAAAGACAAATTTGGGCAGTCGGAGATTGCCAGTTTATGTTGAATGGTGAACATCATACATTCTATAAAAAAGTGGATACCATACTGTCGGAATCTAGAAGTTTGGCCATACACATGTTGCTACAATCTGGATATACAGAGGAAGATTTGATGAGGAAGGATTTAGCACGTGAACTTATTCTAGGCGAATTAAAGATGCAACAACATTTGGAAAATCGCGAAGATGAATACGGCTATAGCGTTTTCTCAAGTCAAGGCAGCGTGAAAAATATTTATGTAACTGACGTACCTCCAGGATCTGAGATTGTACTAGCATCAGATGGATATCCTGAATTATTTGCGACCTTGTCGGAAAGTGAGGCACGTCTAGACGAACTGGTGAGATTAGATCCCCTATGCTATAAGATATTCAAATCCACAAAAGGACTTATGAAAGATTGTAAACATTTTGATGATCGTTGCTATATTCGTTTTAGAGTGGAATAATGAAGAAGAAAAGGAGTATGACCGTAATACATCTGTTGAGACACTGAGACTGTGGTATTGAAGTTGGGAATTAAGATTGGACAAAAAGTAAAACCAAATAACACCTGTATGAAAACAATAAAAATATTTCTGGCATCTTCTGAGGAACTGAAAGAAGAACGTTTAGAGATGACTGACCTCATGAGTCGACTTAACCAGACCTTCAAAGGTCGGGG
>AUXO015579214.1_pt1 | contig 13355 bp, 11 predicted proteins | sample 768731 | NCBI WGS metagenome assembly AUXO01 (sample SAMN02715735, study PRJNA202380) | gut metagenome | biome: sheep rumen | host: Ovis aries | place: New Zealand: Palmerston North
TTTGGGACTCAATTATAAAGGAATCAAACAAAAACTTTATAGTATTATAGAGTTTTATAGGTTTTGAAGAACGGATACATTACTCGTGGTGCATGGGAAATGAGTGATATGTTTCATATTAAAGCTATTTCATTAATTGGTTCTAATTTACGACTTGCATGTAAGAATGATCCTAATGGTAGAGAAGGTATGGCGCTTGGGCAATATATAGCTGGTATGGGATTTAGTAATGTAGGACTTGGTATTGACCATGCTATGGCTCATACTCTAAGCGCTTATTATGATGTTCCACATGGCGTAGCATGTGCAATGCTTCTACCTATTGCTATGTCATTTAATAAAGAAGTCAGTGGTACTAAATATAAAGATATTGCAGAAGCTCTAGGTGTAAATACTTCTAATATGAGTGTTGAAGAATATAGAAATGCTGCAATTGATGCCGTTGTTAAATTATCAAAAGATGTAGGTATTCCAACAAAATGCGAAAAAATTAGAGAAGAAGATTTAGATAATCTTGCAACAGATGCGTTAAAAGATGCTTGTTATCCTGGTAATCCACGTGAAGCAAGTAAAGAAGAAGTTATCGCTATGTTTAGAAAGTTAATGTAGCAAGAAAAAAATCTTAAATTTAAAAGATACAAAACGTTTGTTTTGTGTCTTTTTTTCCTAATTGATATTTATATTCATTTAAAATATAGTTAGATATTTTAGGAGAAAAATATGATTATTGTAGATGAAGTAAATATTAAAGATGTTGAATATGATGTACTAGATTTTGGTGGTTTAGGTAATGATCCGCTCATTAACCAACAAACTATCCAATTCGCAATTGATAGTGTTTCAAATCTTGGTGGAGGTCATTTAAATTTAGTTAAAGGAGTATATCCTTTAGGACCTATTAAATTAAAAAGCAATGTAGATTTACATATTCCTTTTAATTGCTATTTAAAATTTGTTAAAGAGAAACGTTTCTATCATACAACTTTGTTTAATTATGAAGGAATGGAAGCTATTAGAACTAATAGTCCTATTGAAATACACAATCAAACAAATTGTTCAATTACAGGTAGTGGTATAATAGACGGATGTGGAGATTCTTGGAGACCAATTAAAAATTGGAAATTAACAAGTAAAGCTTGGGAAGAAAAATTAAAAATTCAAAATGAATATATAACTCAAAATTCTACATTGCTTTGGTATCCTTCAAAATCAAGTTTAGAAGGTGCTAGACTAGGAAGGGATAATATATCACTTGAAGAAAGTGATAAATATTATGATTTCTTTAGACCAGTTTTAATTTCTATTTATAAATCAGATAAAGTTTTATTAAGTGGTATCACTAGTCAAAATAGCCCTGCATGGAATATTCATCCATTATTCTCATCAAATATAACTATTGATTCAGTAAATGTTAAAAATGAATACTATGCTCAAAATGGTGATGGTATTGATATTGAATCTTGTGTAAATGTAGAAGTAAAAAACTCAAATTTTGCTACAGGTGATGATGGTATATGTATAAAGAGTGGTAAGAATAGAGAGGCTAGAAAAATTAAAGCACCTTGTCAAAATTTATACATTCATGACAATGTTGTATATCATGCTCATGGTGGTATTGTTATTGGTAGTGAAATGTCTAGAGGAGTCAATAATGTTTATTGTGACAACAATACATTTGTTGGCACTGATGTTGGTCTTCGCTTTAAATCAGCTCTTGGAAGAGGTGGTGTTGTTGAAGACATTCATTTTGACAACATAATGATGATTGATATAAAAGAACAAGCTATTTTGTTTGATTTAGGATATTCACTTGAAAAAATAAAATCAGAATCAAAAGATAATGATGTTTTTGAAACAAATGAGGATATTCCTTATTTTAAGGATATTACAATTGCTAATTCTAAGGTATCTAGTGCTAATACTTTCTTAAAGATTAATGGCCTTAATAAAGATACAGTTTCAAATATTCATATTGAGAACGTTGAATTTGTTTCATCAAATAGATTTAATTTAAATAATTGTACAAATATTGAAGTTGTAAATGTCACTGATCTAGAAACAAATGAAGTAATTAATGAAATATTTAATAATTAGAGAAGTTTTACTTCTCTTTTTTTTGTATAATATAGTTAAGAGGGGATAATATGTTAAATGAAAGATTAAATTTATATGATATTGTAGCACTTGCTGATGATTACAAAATGAGCTATAAATATGTTAATTATTTAACAAACTCGAGATTGCAACAATATCGTCATGAAGAAATTAGACAAATTAAAAGTTTACTAGAGGTAACTAATTGTAGTCGTGAATATGCAGCTAATTTTTACTATAGCTATCAAATTAATAGATTAAATAAGGAGTTTGACCTTTTAAAAATTTCAAATTCTTATATTTTAAATATTGAATTAAAAAGTGTGAATGTAGGTTATAAACGTATATTAAAGCAATTAAATCAAAACAAGTATTATTTAAAATTAACAGGTCTTAATGTTATTGAAATATGTTATATTTTAAAAACTAATACTTTTTTATTCCTAGATAATAATAAACTTAAAGAAATTAGCAGCGATGAAGTGCTTAAATATATTAAAGGGGCTAAAGAAGAGAGAAATCTTGATTTAGAAACTATTTATACAATTGATAATATTAGTGCTAGCCCTAATGCCGCGCCACAAAGGTTTATTGATAATGATTACATTCTAACTGAAAACCAAGAAGTCGCAAAGGGACAAATCATTCGTTTTTTGAAAGAAGAAAACAGTGTATTATTAATTGGAGATTCAGGTAGTGGTAAAACATTACTTTTATATGACTTATTAAAGGGTTACAACAAATCTGTTTTAATTAGCGGTCAAGAATTGACTAAAAATGAAAAATTGATTAAGGAAAAAACTAATTTATTAATTATTTCAAAGGGAGAAATAAAAAAGTTTAATTTTGAAACTGTTTCATACATATTTGTTGATGAAGCTAATAGCTTAGAAATAGATGATTATATTTATCTATCTAATATGGGTAGAAAAATTGTATATTCATCTGATAAACAATTACATTTCTTACTAGATGAAAAGAGTGATGTAACGAATTTACTTGAATCAAATGTAATAAATAAAGTTAAATTAAATAATAAGGTTCGTATAAGTGATGAAATAAATAATTTTATATTACGCTTATTTAATTTGAGCAGAGATGTTAAAATTGACTTTTCAAAAATACATATTAGATATTTTAATTCACAAGAGGTTGCGATTAAGGAAGCTAAGGCCTTAAAAGATACATGCTATATAGATTATGATTTAAATGTTTTTTATAATCAAAATAATCTTTCTAGTTCGAATTCATATTATATCTATGGTAAGGAATATAATAAAATTGTGATGATTCTTGATGATAAATTCTATTATATAAATAATAGATTATATTCAAATAATACAAAATATGATTATAAAAAAATGCTTAATTATTTTTTATCAAGAGCTAAGAAAGAAATAACTATTTTTGTTACTGGAAAAAAATTAATGAAGCAAATAGAAAAATTGTTATAAAGTTATTGAAAAAACGAAAAAAAGATATTAAAATTTTTTTGAATTAAGGAGAATGTATAATCAATTGTTTGATTATACTAAGGAAAGTATGAAGAAGTTAAAAAAATTAATCCTTTTATTACCATTATTATTAACCTCTTGTAATTTTAAAACAGGTCTAGTTAATAGAATGTATAATAAGGTATCAAATATCTCAACATTTTCTGTTTTTATACAATCAATTAGCGATACATCAACTGTTGTATCTCTTTATGAACGTGATAATTCTTATTATCATGAGAGCGCAACATCTAATAATAAAGAGTTTGATTATAATTATTTACGTGATTTATCAACAAATCAAACTTATAGCTTTGATGAATCAATAAATAAATATGTTAAGAATGATGAAGGAAAGAATAAAACTTATCTTTATGAAGTTTTTAGTTTGTATTCATTAGACAAGATTATTTCATCACAAACATTTTCATTAAGTTCTGAAAACACTTATAAAAGCGATACTAATTTAAAAATATCAAATAGTGAAGTTACTGACTTAACTATTACTCTTTTTGATGAAAAAATTAGCACAATTTGTTATAAGCTTGTTGGTACAACTACAATTGCTTATAATATTGAAATATCATATGATAAGGAATTATCATTTGATATTGAGGAATAAATATATGTTTAATAAAGATTTTTTAGTTCCTACTTATTACAAGAATTTCCATTGCAAAGGTATGAATTGCAAGAATACTTGCTGTCGTTTTTGGAATATTACTTTGACTATGAAGGATTATAATCATCTTGCAAATTTAGAGGTTTCTCCTGAACTTAGAAAGAAGATTGATACAGGTGTTTCAATTTTCCCTGATGCAAATAATGATAGATATGCCAAAATTGATTTGAATTATAATGGTGAATGTAAGCTTAGACTTGAAAATGGATATTGTGGTTTGCAATGTGAACTTGGAGAAGAAAATATTCCAGCTGTTTGCCGTTATTACCCAAGAAGCCCTAAATTAAACCCTATTCCTATGTGTTCAATTTCTAATTCTTGTGAATGGGTTATTGAAGAGCTTATCAAAGATGATTCTAAAGTTGAGTTAGAACAACAAAATTTATCATTTTATTTTGATTCTGTTGACGAATTTAATAATTATCCTTTTAATTTTTTAAAAATTCAACAAAAATCATTTGATATTTTATCTAAAAGAGATCTTCCTTTAGAATCAAGATTTGATATGTTAAGAGATTATTTGAATGTTTCAAAAATTAGTGAAGAAGCTGTAAAAAGCTTATTAATTGAAATGAAACATATTTATAAACATTCATATTCAATTGGAACATATCTAGAAAATGAATTTAGTTTCATTGATAACCCAATTAAAGAAATAGAAAAGAAATATTCTAATTTTAGTATAGAACTTGAAAAGATTTTAATTAATCATATGTTTTATATGCGTTTCCCTTATGCTGATATGTCACTAGATATGTCATATAGCTATTATGGAACATATTTTGTATATAGATTTATTTTATATATTCTATCTAATAATGATGTATTAGATCCTGTTGAGTTTATTTCAAATTTCTTTAGAGTTGCAGAACATGCAAATATGTATGATATTATAAATGAGATTCTAAAAAGGACGATATAAAAAAAGACTTTCTACCTAAGTAGAAAGTTTTTTTAATCTAGTGTATCAGCCTTAATTTTGTCTACAAGACTGGTTCCACCTATATATTTTAGTATTTCATATGCAAAATCTTTTGCAGTACCACAAGAACGGCTAGTGATGATATTTCCATCAGTCTCGGCTCTATTATTTGTAAAATTTCCACCAAATTCTTCATTCATAGGTGTAAATAATGTATAATTCTTACCATTTAATAAACCAAGAGAACCAAGAATTGCTGGTGTTGCACAAATTGAAGCTATTGCCTTGTTTTTTGCAAAATAAACAACATATTCTTTATAAAGCGAATCATTTTTGTTTTCTTGATATTGTCTTCCACCTGATAGAACTAGCATGTCATAGTTTTCTTTCTTTAACTCACTTAATAAATAATCAGCTTTTACTATAAGCTTATGGGATCCTTCAACAAATACTTTGTTAGAAGAGAGCGTAACATTTTGACCTGCTCTTTTTAAAATGTCATAAGGTGTAATTGTTTCAATTTCTTCAAATCCATCATTAATAATAAATAAAATATTCATAATAACAACTCCTTAATTAAATTATATCAAATTTCTAAATTTAGATATAATATTTTTGAAATTATGTTATACTCTTAATAAGAGGGAAAAAATGAAAAAAGAAGAACTGTTAAGCATTATTAATGATAAATATAAGGTTTTAAAAGATAATAATCAAGAAATTGATGTTAAGATAAATAATCATTTGCTTCGCTATATTAAACAAAGTCATAAATATATAGTTGATGGCTATAATACTTTATCTGTTAATGAATTAATTAAAAGAACTAATCCTAACCTTTATGAAGGAGTTGATAAGTCAATTCTTAAAAAAGGTAGTAGGAGAGGAGATATAATGCATGAACAAATAGATTATTATGAAAAGACTGGTAATATCTCTTTTTCTGATGAGTTTAAGAATTATTTAAAACTAAAAGATGAAAATGAAATGACTAGTGTTACAACAGAATTATTTGTGCTTATTTGTAATACTAATAATGAACCACTTTGTGCAGGAAGACTTGATTTACTTTATTTAGATAAATTGGGAGATATATCCATTTGTGATTTCAAAAGAACCTACGAGCTTTATTATGATAATGTAACCTTACAGCTTAATTTATATAGTTATGCCTTCACTCAAACCTTTGGTCTTGAGGTAAAAAATTTAATCTGTATGAGATTAAGAGACCAATTGCATGAAATAGTTGATATTAAATTAGATAAAGATATTGCGGTTTCATCAATATTGGCGTATTTATAGGAGATTTATATGAAATTAGAAGAAATACTAAAGAATTATACTAAAGAAGAATTACAAACTAGCTTAACTTATCTAGGTTTATTTTTTAATGAACAAGATGATGAAAAAGCACTACAAAATATGATCAAATCTTATTTGTTAGATAGTGACAATGTAAGAAAGATTTTTGAAATCATTCCTACTTATTCATTTGAAAAGATTTTTAAAGAAGGAAAATATGAAGCATCTTTTAATGAAGATATTCGCTTCTATAACGAAATTAGAGTTTATTCTCTAGGATTTGGTGATTCAAAAAAAGTAGAATTACCTTTAGAATTAATTGAAGCAGCAAAAGCACAAAATTTAAATCAACTTTTAAAAGATAGAGAAAAGCAGCTTTGGGTATATAGCTGTGTAAACTTTGCAAATACCTTCTATGGTATTTATAATTTCGATGTTCTTGAAAAATTAATCATTCAAAATACAAGAATTCATTTATCTAAAACAGAACTTAAGACTCGCTTCCTAGATTTACCACAATCTGTTGCATGCGAATATTTTGATCAAGCTAATATGATTGTAAATAGAACTTATGGAGATCAAATTAAAGATATTTTAGATAAGCAAGGAAATAAGCCATTCTATATTCCATCTTATAAGGAAATTAATGAATTCTTCTTGAACGGATATATTAACAATGTTTATTATGATTTAGCAGAATCTTATAAAGCCTATTTAAATGATGGATTAGGGCTTGAATATAAGATTTTAATGTTTAATCAACTTGCAACAAATTATGATAATCTAGATGAATTGTTTAGAGGATTCTATAATAATACAAAATTTGAAACAATTAGTCTTGAAAAAGAATGTAAAAACAATTTTATCAATATGGCACTTACTACTAGAAACCTTTACAATAGAGGTTTCTCATCAAACGATTTAAGAAATTTAAAGAGACAATAGATACATGGGATTAAAATATGAGGGGTTAAAAGATATTGAAGTTAACGAGAGAATTGAGAAAGGTCTTGTTAATAAGGCTGTAAAGAGCCAAACTAAAACTAATTTAGATATTGTAAGAGAAAATTTCTTTACATATTTTAATTTAATCTTTTTGATAATTGCAATTCTATTTATAAGTGCTAAATATTTTAAAGGATTAACTTTTATACCTTTGGTTTTGACTAATACATTAATTGGTATTATTCAAGAAATAAAGTCAAAAAAACTAATTGATAAACTAGCATTTTTATCTAGTCCTAAAACTAGTGTTATTAGAAATTCTAAATTAATAGTTTTAGACACTGAACAATTAGTAAAAGACGATATTGTAATTTTTAGTGCTGGTAATCAAATTCCAGCAGATGCTATCGTTATTGATGGGATAGCTCAAGTTAATGAATCACTATTAACTGGTGAAGCTGATGAAATTGAAAAATCAGAAGGAGAGACATTAATGTCTGGATCATTTGTTGTATCAGGGTCTGTTACAGCAAGATTAACTAATGTTGGTGAATCATCATATATTTCTAAATTAACCCTTCGCGCTAAAGAATTTAAAAATAAAGAAGATAGTGAAATTAAAAAATCATTAAATAAGATTTTAGGTATTATAGGTATAATTGTAATTCCTATCGCACTTATATTAATATTTGAATCATTAGTTATAAGAAAAGAAACATTCTATTCAGCTATAACTTCTATGGGTGGTTCAATATTAATGATGATTCCTGAAGGTTTGTTCTTACTAGCAAGTACTTCACTTGCAATTAGTGCTTATAGATTAGCTAAAAAGAACGTATTAATTCAGTCAATGAATTCAATTGAAACTTTAGCACGGGTAAATGTACTTTGTATAGATAAGACTGGTACTATAACAAATAACCATATGTCAGTTACAAAATATGTTTCATTAAATGGTATGAGTGAAGATGAGCTATTTGGTTCTATTAGTACATTTGTTAAATATCAAGATATTGATAATGCAACTATGGAAGCTTTAAAGGTTTATTTTAATAATCCTATTGATAAAGAATTTATGGATAAAATAAGCTTTAATTCTAAATACAAATATAGTGCCGTTGATTTTTCTGATGAAACATTTATTATTGGTGCGCCTGAATTTGTAATTAAGGATTATAGTGATTATAAAGATAAAGTAGAAAAATATGCAAAAGATGGTTATAGAGTCCTTGCATTTTTAAAGACTAATGAAAAAATTAATGAATATAAAATTAATAATGCAACACCATATGGATTAATTGTCTTAGAAAATTCTATTAGAGAAAATGCTAAAGAAACATTTGAATATTTTGCATCTCAAGGTGTTGATATTAAAGTTATATCAGGAGATGACGCATTAACTGTTTCAAATGTTGCCAAACGTGCTGGTATAAAAAATAGTGAAAAATATTTAGATACAACAGGACTTCGTGATGAAGATGTTTTTGATGCCGTTAAAAACTATAATGTATTTGGTCGTGTCACCCCTGAATTAAAGCTTAAATTTGTAAAAGCTTTAAGGGCACAAGGAAATAAAGTTGCGATGACTGGTGACGGTGTAAATGACGTATTAGCTTTAAAAGAAGCTGATTGTTCTATAGCTATGAGTGAAGGTGCTGATGCAGCCATTAAGACTAGTAAAGTAGTATTAGTCGACTCAGATTTTTCACATCTTCCACATATAGTATATGAGGGTAGAAGAGTAGTTAATAACTTAGAGCGTAGTGGTTCTTTATTTATCACTAAAAATATTTTCTCAATTATTTTAACTTTAATTTGTATAATTACTGCAACTAAGTTTCCAATAATGTCAACTCAAGCTGGTTTGATTAATACATTCTCAATTGGTTTGCCTGCATTCATGTTATCGCAAGTTCCTAATAAGAATATTATAAAAGGTAAATTTGTTCCAAATATTTTAAAATATGCAATACCTGCCGGTTTAACAGAGGCTATTATTGTTTCTATTATACTATTTGTTGGAAAGGCTAAAGGAATTAGTTTCGAACAAATAAGTTGCGTTTCAACTATGCTTATGGCTGTAATTGGAACCCTAGTTATTATTAATATTTCTAGACCATTTACTAAATATAAATTATTTGTAATTATATTTAATGCTATTTTCTTAGCCCTTAATATTTTGCTGACATTCTTCTTGCCAATATTAAAAGATTATTACCACTTTGTTGAATTATCTCGAACAAGCTGGATTATTTATGGAGTATTAAGTGGTTTAAGTATTGTTGTATTCATTATATTAACAATTGTATTTAATAAAATTAAAACACCAAAGTATGTGGAGCGTATTTTTAAAGATGAATAAATTAGTAATTCATGGTATTTATAAACATTTTAAAGGTAATTATTATATTGTAGAAGATATCGCAAAAGATAGCGAAACACAAAAAGAAGTTGTTGTTTATCGTCGTCTTTATGAAGATGGTTCTTTATGGATAAGAGATAAAGAAATGTTTTTATCTGAAGTTGATCACAATAAATATCCTAATGTTAAACAGGTTTATCGTTTTGAACTTTGTGATATAAAAAAGATTGATTTAACAAAATAGACAAATGCAACGAAAGTTGCATTTTTTAATTGTAGTAATAGTTTAATTAGATTAAGGAGTGTATGAAATTATTTGTTATATAATTTTATTTTGTTCAATTATATATATTAAGAAATCAAAGTTTAAGAACAATATTAAATATATTAATGCTTAGCAAATGTAGTTTTTTTTAATAAAAAGTTTTGTATGCTAAAAAATAATTGTTATGTATATATTCTTTTATTCTAATTAAGTTATTTTGAGTTAACATAACCACAACTGATTATATATAGTATTAAAATGTAGAATTATTGCACATTTTTTGCGTTTCAATTGTAATAAAAATTTAATATTTGTATAATAATAATAGATTTTTGTTAAGGAGGTTTTTATGTTAAGACTTGAAAATATTAGAAAAGAATATAAAGTGGCTGATTTGAAAGTTGAAGCATTAAAAGGAATTAGTTTAGCATTTAGAAAGAATGAATTTGTATCAATTTTAGGACCTTCTGGATGTGGTAAAACGACAACTTTAAATATAATTGGTGGACTTGATAAATATACAAAAGGTGATTTATTTATCAATGGTAAATCAACTAAAGACTTTTCAGATCATGATTGGGATGTTTATAGAAATCATAGAGTTGGATTTATTTTTCAAAGCTATAATCTTATTCCACATGAAACTATTTTAGAAAATGTTTCATTAGCTCTTACTATTGCAGGAGTTAATAGAGCTGAAAGAGAGAAAAAAGCAAAAGAAGCGTTAGATAAAGTTGGACTTAAAGGACAATATAATAAAAAGCCTAATCAATTATCAGGTGGACAATGTCAAAGAGTAGCGATTGCTCGTGCACTTGTTAATGAACCTGAAATTTTATTAGCAGACGAACCAACAGGAGCCCTTGATACTAAAACTAGTGTTCAAATTATGGATCTTATCAAGGAAATCTCGCGTGATAAATTGGTTATAATGGTTACACACAATCCTGATCTTGCAAAAAAATATTCGACACGTATTATTAGCCTACTTGATGGTGAAGTTCAAGATGATACAAATCCATATAGTTTTGAAGAAGAAATGGCTGAATCATTTAGCCCTATTCAAAATGAAAAAGCGAAAATGAGTTGGTGGACTAGCTTTAAATTATCTAGTAAAAACTTATGGAGCAAGAAGAAACGTACTATTCTTGTTTCTATAGCTGGTTCAATTGGTATCATTGGTGTATCTAGTGTTTTATCAATTTCTACAGGTGTTAATGATTATATTACTAATATGCAGGACGATATGTTATCGGGAAATCCTATCCAAATTAGTGAATCTAGTTATGACTTATCAAGTATTATGTCTTTGATGAGTACTGCTCAAAAGACTGATATTGCAAAAGGAGTAGCTAATAAAGTAAATGTTCAATATCTAATTGATCAAATTATGGATACTATTGGTAAGCAGGAAAAGATTGCAATATCTAACGATTTATCAAGTGATTATGTGAAATTTGTATTAGATATGCCAAAGGAATATTATTCTGATATTACATTAAAGCATGGCTATGAATTAGATAATAACATATATACAAGTTTTACAAAAGAAAAACTTGGTACATCTAACTATTCTTTAAGTTCAATACTAGACCATTATCAATCTGTTTTAGCAAATATTGAAGGCTTTGATGCTCAATCAAGTTCTTACCTAACAAGTCTTGTTAATAGTGTTTCGGAAATGCCTGCTAGCAATGAATATATTTCTAAGCAATATGATATACTTGACGGAGCATTACCTCAAAACGAGAATGAAATCTTATTAGTTCTTGATAAAAATGAATTCGCAAGTGATCTTATTCTTGCACAACTTGGATTTCTATCTGAAAGCGAATTTGTAAGTATTGCTAAAAATAGTAAAGCTATTGCACAAGGAGAAACTGGTGTAAGCCATAATAATGACATTTCCGTAATTGATTACTCTAAAATAACTGGACATAAGTTATATTATGCACCTAATGATTCGATTTATGAATCAACTGGTCTTGGTAATTATACAACAAATAGAGATGGCTTAGAACAAACCGTTTACTACCCTACATTTAATTACTTATATGAATTAAGTGATGAAGTTATTTCTAACAATCCAAAAATTAAAGAATTAAGAATATCTGGTATTGTTAAACCAAAAAATGGTGTTTCTTATGGTTCATTAAAATCTGGATTCTATTATACAAATGCCCTAGCTTCAAAACATTATGAAAATACAAAAGAAGAAATTGATAATAATACTATAGACAATCTCTCTCTTTATGCTAAAGCTAATGAAAAGACTTTGAATTTTTCAAGTTTTGTAGATTTTTACACAAAAAATATTGGTTCTATTTCAAATAATGAATCAATGCATATTGTTACATATAATTATAAATTCTACAATTATTCAAAAGATGAAATTAGCGAAGCAATTGGTTACGTTGGTCAATCTAATCAAATGGCTTCATTGGTTTCATCTATGGATTCGACTGGAATGCTTGCAAAAGCAATTGGTGGTAAAACTATTACCGCTCGTTATATTGGTGATGCATCTAGTCCTAGTACAATAAATATTTATCCTAATTCATTTGATGAAAAAGGCATGGTAACTTCTTATCTAGATAAATGGAATAGTGAAGAGGATTTAACATTAAGTGATAATTCGGTTATATTAGCAGCTGATCGTAATAAGGTTACTTATACAGATAATGTTGGAGTAATTATTAGTATGGTTCGTACATTAATTAACATTGTAACAACAGCACTTATTGCGTTTACTGCATTATCATTAGTTGTTTCTTGCTTCATGATTGCAATTATTACATATGTTTCAGTTATGGAACGTGTAAAAGAAATTGGCGTTATTCGTTCTCTTGGTGGAAGAAAGAAAGATGTAACTCATTTATTTAATGCTGAAACATTTATTATTGGTGCATCTAGTGGAGCAATTGGATTAATTGTAACAGGTTTATTGGGTCTATTCTTTAATATATTAATGAGTAATCTTGCAGGTGTTTCAAATATCTCAACATTATATCTATATCATATTGTAATTATGATGGCATTATCTATTGGATTGACTGTTTTATCAGGTGCAATTCCTTCTCGTTCAGCAGCAAAACATGATCCTGTTGAAGCATTAAGAAGTGAATAAAGAAAAGTTAATAATTAAATAAGTTTGCAGTGCATAAATTTTAAGACTAATTCTAAAATTTTCCTTGACTAATCATATAGTTTGTTCTATAATAAATGAGCAATTATATGGCCCTGTAGCCAAGTGGTAAGGCACGGCACTGCAACTGCCCGATCGTTGGTTC
>AUXO014297557.1_pt1 | contig 13354 bp, 12 predicted proteins | sample 768731 | NCBI WGS metagenome assembly AUXO01 (sample SAMN02715735, study PRJNA202380) | gut metagenome | biome: sheep rumen | host: Ovis aries | place: New Zealand: Palmerston North
AATCCGTCAGTCCTGCAGCAATAAGAGACCGAAGGAGTAGTAGTTACGTGGAGCAGATAAGCATCTGCACCTGATGAAGTAAGTCCTGCGTTAAGGGCAGCTTCCAGCATGTAGGAGCTCCTTCTCGTATCCTTACCGATAACGATCCTTGCTCTTCCGTCTTCGTGATTCTTGCCGTAGTACCATCCGAGGAATCTGCCGACCTTGAATGCACTCTTTGCCGTAAGCGCCTTATTGGCTTCGCCTCTGAAACCATCAGTACCGAAATATTTACCCATTTAGGATACCGCCTTTCCTGCTTTTATTTGAAGAAATTTTACCACAAAACACCGTATGTCAATTATAATTATGCTCATGAGTGATAAAGCTGTAACATCTGATAATTCCGGTTTTGAGAAAGCATTCACTGTAAGTGCCTGCATTCTGCTGCTCCTGTCCCCTGTTTTGGAAGTTATCACGGCGATCCTGATAAGACTTCATGTTCCTTATCTTATGCCCGGTATACTTCAGCCTTATCTGATAGGTTCATTCGGTGTTTTGGGAACTGTCCTTATCCTTTACTATTTTGCATACGGGATAAAGAACAAGACCTTCAGATTTGGCGCTTGCGAGTATTTCTATATATCTCTTACCCTGTTCTCACTTATATCCCTCGTGTTCACCAGAAGATATTTCGGCAGTGTCAATCACCCCTGGTGGTATAGAGAGGGCTTTGAAGATTTCCTTGCTTACTACTTCCTGTTTTATTCTGCTAGCAAGATCAGATCCATGGGAAATAAGCTTAAGCTCTTCTATTCCTTTATGGCAGCAGCTGTTCTTAACGCCGTATTTGCCCTTCTGCAGAGTTTCGGGATAAACATCTCCTACTGTCTTATGCCCCCTCCGATGTTTGAGGGCATGAACTATGCCTATGGCTTTACCTCTAACCCCAATTACTATGGCGGTCTTTCGGTCATTTTTCTTGCCATAGCCTGCGGTGCATTCTTATTCGCCCGGAGCTTTACCGAGTCTAAGGTATTCAGCATATCTTCCCTTATCCTGGCTTCGGTACTCTTCTATACCTCTCTTGCAAGCAGAGCAAGACTTGCCTGGGTTGGATGTTTCTGCCTTCTTGCTTTCTATCTTGTATCCCTGCTCGTAACGGGGCGCAAAGAACTTGCGAAAAGGGCATTTATCCTGCTTGGCTGCCTTGTCCTTACATTGCTTGCCACATTCTTTTTTACCGACTTTATAGGATTTAACATAGAACGCACCGGAGGTGAGATCGCATCTTCTGAGGTTTCCTACGACATAGGCTCCCGGAGGCTTTATCTGTGGCGTTTCGCCCTTGAGAGCGTCCCCGGGAATTTCTTTACAGGTGTGGGGCTTGATAATTTCGATGCGGTCTTTTTCGACAGTCCCAGATGGAAAGCTGGCATGTACTGGAAGGGACATTGCCATAACGAATACCTGCATACGCTTGCAACCCAGGGCGTACCTGCCTTCTTAAACCAGGTGACTCTACTGGCACTGACCGTGATATATTCCGTCAAAGCCGTAAAGCGGGACTCTAAGAGCAAGTCCAATGTCCTTATCTGGTTATTCCTGGGGGCCCTTGTAACTTATCTTGGCAAAGCGGTATTTGATTCCAGCGTCATCGCGACTTCGATCTATGTATGGCCCCTTATAGGATTCTGCCTGCAGGCACTGCCCGCCAAAGATCAGAGATGACTGTATTTGCGGATCCCTCTTATAACATAGAATACTGAATAATAAAGGGACATAAACACATTCAGGCCGATAAACCTGTATGTCCGCCAGTTCATAGCAAAAGATCTGAGCTTACTGCCTGATTTGGAACTCTTCTTAAGAGTGTATATGAGCAGCGGTTCATTTATGCCTGAGCAGACAGCGCCATTGCGCAAAAGCTTGATCCAGCAGCAAAAATCCTCATGTGAATTATCAGGCGCTATGCAATTATCAATATAAAGATCCTTTCTGACCATAACGGAAGAATTGAGGATAATGTTCTGTTTAAGAAGCTCCCTATATTCAATATGTTCAGGCACCTGCTGTATCCAATCAGGCTTTGTGCCATCTTCATAAACAAAGGATGCGCCCGTATAGACAATGTCAGCGCCTGTCTCCTTCTGCCTTGCTATCTGTTTTGCAAGTTTATCCGGCTCCCATTTATCGTCGCTGTCACAGAGAGCTATCCACTCTCCTGGGGAAGCTATAGCGCCTGTCCTTCTGACCTCGCTAACGCTCACATCTTCGCTGTTTACGATAAGCCTTATCCTGGGGTCCAGCCCTGCAAGCTCCCTTATTACACTCACCGTGTCATCTGTGGAGCAATCGTCTACAACTATTATCTCTATGTCCCTGACAGATTGTGCTTCCAGACTCCTTATGGTGTCAGCCACGTAGAGAGCCGAATTATGCACAGGTACTATTATCCCTATAGTTTCTCTGCCCGGCATATCAAGCTCCCCCGCCCTTATCCTTGCCTCCGGAGACAAGTATCCTCTTGATCGTAGCGAAGATAAGGACAATATCCTCTGCAACTCCGGCCCTTGAGATATACAAAAGATCCATGCTGAGCTTATCGTAGGAGTCCGCGTCATATTTGCCGTGGATCTGGGCGTAACCCGTAAGTCCAGCCCTTACCTGAAGTCTTAAATTGAACTCCGGGAGAGTCTTCATTAATTCATTTGCTATTTCCGGTCTTTCCGGTCTCGGACCTACAAAGGACATATCCCCCTTAAGGATATTTAAAAACTGCGGGAATTCGTCCAGCCTGTATTTTCTTAAGACCCTGCCCACCGGCGTAACGCGGGGGTCTGCTTCTCCTGTCGAGATAACAGCTCCGCTCTCCTTCTCGGCATCGACTCTCATGCTCCTGAACTTATATATATCGAAAACCTTCCCGTCCTTGGTAAGCCGTTTCTGCTTATAGATGGCAGGTCCCTTATCATATGACTTGACTGCTATGGCCGTAATGAGCATAACGGGAGATAGGATTATCAATGCCAAAAGAGACATGATTATATCGAATACTCTCTTAAGCACCTGATACTCAAGATTAGGAGAATACCTTTGAGCAAGGAAGAAAGGCAGGTTATACATATTCATCTTTTTTGCCCGGCTTAATATGAGATCACTCAGCTTAGGCTCGCAGTAAACACGAATGCCGTGCTCAATACAATACTTAAGCACGATATTCCTGTCACTGCTCTTCATCTCCATGATAAAGACAGCTTCGCAATCCCTGATCTTGCTGATAAGCCATTCCTTGGCCTGGCCCCTGTCCTTAGGCAGATCCTCGATATCAAAGGTACCGCAGTTAACAAACTTCTTATTGAAGAGCTCCTGATCGGTAACCTCTCTGAGATTATGGTCCTCATCGTAGAAGATGATCGCATTATACTTGCGAAACGACCTGTAATACCAGTTATAGGTGATCGTGCACCATGCAATAGAAACAATACTCTGGGAACCTACGAGTCCAACAAAGGGCAGAACATCCGGGAAATCTCTTAAGAGGAATGCGATAAAGACATAGAATATCCCGTCTGTTACAAGGAGCGTTATGATCTGGGAGAAGAACAGCTCACTTAATGACTGAATACTGATAGTAAAGGCTTCGTATGTTCTGGCAAAGATGATCAAGGTCAGTGAGTAGGCAGCTATAAACAGGATCTGTCCCTGTATACCAAACTCACCACCATAAATATCCGCCGAATAGTAGTCAAGCCAGATGGCCAAAAAAGCCATTACTAAAACAGTAAATTCTATACTCTTGACCATACGCATGACTATGTCATGCCCCGGGCCCCTTTGAAAATTCTCAGATAGATCTCTCATTATGCGTTTTATTAAAAAAGAGGGCTGCGTATAAGATATACACAGCCCTCAGCATTACCTAGTTAGGATTACTGAAGAGGAGAACCACATTCAGGGCAGAACTTAGGAAGAGCTGCTCCGTCTGCCGGCTTCCATCCGCACTTAGCGCATCCTGCAGGAGCTGCAGCAGGCTGAGGCTTACCGCAATTTCCGCAGAACTTGCCTGTGTTGCCTGTCTGACCACACTCACATGTCCAACCTGCAGGTGCAGGGGCAGGCTGGGGCTTACCGCAGTTGCTGCAGAACTTACCTGTGTTGCCTGTCTGGCCACACTCACATGACCAGCCGGCTGCCGCCTGTGCAGGAGCAGCCTGAGCTACTCCGCCACCGAAGAATCCGCCGCCCTGAGGCTGCTGGGGATTCTGAGCAACATTATTAAGAGCAGCAGCTGTAGCATTGTTGCCGCCTACTGCGCCCATCATGCCCATGCCCATGAAGCCGTTTACAGCGCCGTTTGCATTTGCACCGGCTGCCTTCATAGCCTCTGTCTGGCCTAATGCTACCTGAGCTGCAAGAGCATTGGAATCCTGACCATAGAGCTTTGCTGTATCGACCTGCTCGATCCTCTCACGGGACTTATCGTCAGGTGTAACGCCTGCAATAGCAACTGCTTCAACAACGATACCTCTTGCCTGGTACCAATCCTCGTCGAGGCAATCCTGCATGTGCTTTCTGAGCTTTGTTCTGTTTGAATCGATGAGGGAGAACATGACCCTATCCTGAGAAGCAAGACCATTGAGAGCTTCAGTAATGTGGTCTAAGAACTCAAGACGAGGCTGCTGAGGCTTAGAGGGGATACCCATAAACTCTGCAACTGTGTACTCATCCTTAACATTACCGGAAACACTCCTGAAGAATGTAACAGGGTCTGCAACTCTGAATGAGAATGTACCGTTGAGACGGATGTAGATATTACGGTACTCAGGATCCGGATAAGGTACCGGAGTAGGTGTACCGAAGTTCTGATCTCTCAGCTCGAGCTTGTTTACGAAGTAAACTCTCTGCTGCTGCTGGATCTCTCCGCCCATTCTCATACGATTCCAGGTATCACCGATAACCTGCTTAATGTTCTCGCCGAAATTCGTGTTGGCAAGGATCGAAGGAGCAGATGAAGTCTCCCATCTGTAAGGACCTGCCTCATCAACGCACTCTACGATCTCACCATTGTTTACGAGAAGGCAGTATGTACCCTCAGGTACGTTGATAACTGAACCGTTAGAGATAACTTCTGTGTTACCCTTGTTCTTACCCTTCTCCATTCTGTTGACACCCTTCTTAACGAGGATATCTTCACCTAAAGAATCCTGAGTAAAAAATTCAAGATACTGATCGGTGATCTGTGAAGTTACAGCACTTCCGACAGTGCCGGCAACATTCTTGAACAAACTAATCAATCCCATAATCTATTCCTCCTTGGTTTACTTAAGATATGTAAATCATACCAGTAAAAATATTAACATTATTCTAAAGAATAAACAATATTTAATAACTGTATTTTATGAGCCGCTGCATCCTGAACACCTCGGGAGCCTTAAGGTCATCAGCTGCAATATTCTCCATGACACAGGTTGCCACAAGCGGGATGCCGGTCTCTTTCGAAACTTCGAGCATGATCTCCTCTCCTGATCTGACGATCTCAGGTGTGGTCTCTTCCAGAAGGTTGGTGTTATTAAGATAGCCATCCACCTGGAACCCGGATGCTGCGATAAGCTCACCCGTCATCTGTATGATCTGGTCTTTTTCCTGAGTAAACGGTCTTAGTGTATTTACAGCCATCAGGATAGTGTGATCGGTATCCAGGATCCTCTGCCTGAGAGATCCCAGTACGATAGCGCCCATATCTTCGCCTCCGATATCGAAGACGCCCTTATATGACTCATCGTCGAAGATCATGTACATCTCGGCCGGAAGCACCGGAGCATCCACATTGGAACCCGCATACATGGGTGATATAAGTCTGATATTGTTTTGCTCAAGAACCGGAGCGCAGTCAGAAGACCTGTAGAAAGGGTTTACGATATCCATATCGGCAATAAGGAGCTTGGCATCTTTGTCAGACTCCCTCTGCTTCATGGATATATTGACTGCTATCTCAGACTTACCGCTACCATAAGCACCGATTACAATTGTTAATCTGTGGTCGTTATAAAACATCAGTTAATATTCTTCTTTCTAAACATCATATATCCGCCGGCGGAGATAATGCAGCTCCAGATCAATGACTTGGCAATATAGACCGGGATCAGATCGCTTACCCTGACCTCCATTCCCTTGACCTTATTGATCTCGTTAAAGTCCAGGGGTGACTCCACTCCGGAGAAGGCTGCCAGGATAGAATTGGCAAAGCCGCTCCTGCTTACCTTGTTCCTATATGAGAACAGATCATCAGACAGAAGTGAACTGGTGTTTGTTGCAGGCAAAAGATCTGACTCGATGCCTGCATTGGTAAGCAGATATACAGGGTGCAAAACAAGCCAGGGAAGGTTGATAAAGTCCTTACGCTCCGGCACTTCAGGCACATAATAGTAACCTTCATAATCACTGCTCATCTGCTCGATCTCTTCTACCTTCTCCTCACAGGCTTCGATATAGTTATCGATGAGCTTGGAGCTGTATGAGTAATTGCTGACAATGCTCGATACCGGGCCCATAGCCATAACAAACAGCGCAGATATAACGATAACCCAAGCTTTTGCCTTGATATTCAGGGCAAGAGCAGTAAAGAAAGTTGTGAGCACGGCTAAAGCCAGAATTAGCGTAAACGCACGGATGAGCATCTCTCCGTTATTGAGATTAAGCTCGAAAGGAGATATGGCAAGTGCGAGGATGCCGGCAATGATGTAGATGATGCAAAGGCCGACATTTACAGTAAGCTGCGTAATAAGAGTCGAGAAATAGATCTGAAATCTTGTATGCCCGGCCGTAATCTTATTACGGATAAAGCCGTCGGAATAATCCCTTCCTACAAACAAGCCGGAGAAAAGGCCGATTATAAGGGGCAGTCTCACATAGAAATAAGAGATTATAAACCACGTAATGAACTTAAAATTACTCGAAGAAAAATTAACGTCGTCGAGATCGATGTTAAACATGAAATCGATCAAAAAAGACAGTACGATAACAGCAAACACAGGGCATAAAAATGCATATGCCACCATGAACCAGATTAATTTTGACTTAAGGATCCTCTTATATTCAAACTTTAATAATTCAGGCATGAGTCTCACCTCCTACAAGATGTACAAAGTAATCTTCGAGGTCAGTCTCGAGAGTACGGATATCGCGGATCTCAAACCCTTTAGATCTGCAATCAATAAGTACGTCTATAAAATCGATATCGCCGTGAACCGTAACCTTGCCGGGATTGGACTTTGTCTCGGCATTGAAACCCTTGCCGATAAGGAAAGCTTCAAGGTCGTATGCCCTGTCGCACTCCAAAAGGAGCTGTCTTTCATGGGCATGTTCGATATCGTAAGCAGTAGCCTGCTTAACGATCCTTCCTCCGTCAATAAAGGCAAAGGAAGTAGCAAGTTTGGAAAGCTCAGAGAGGATATGGCTCGAGATGATGACAGTCATATTCTTGGTCTGGTTAAGTCTGGTGATAAGATCTCTTATGTTTATGATACCCTGCGGGTCCAAGCCGTTTATAGGCTCATCCAGTATGAGCATCTCCGGATCACCTACTATCGCCATAGCTATGCCGAGCCTCTGGCGCATACCAAGTGAGAACTTGCCTGCCTTCTTCTTACCCGTGTTATCAAGACCGACGAATCTTAATGTGTCATCAAGACTTGAGTCAACCTTAAGACCCAGGTTCAAATACTGGAATTCCAGATTCTCTCTTGCTGTCTTGTTAAGGTAGATAGACGGTGTCTCAACCAGTGAACCTACATCACCTAACCTTCTCTTCTCAAATCCGTATTCGATGGTGCCTTGCGTGGGCGGCTGAAGCCCCGTCATGATCCTCATAAGAGTTGTCTTGCCGGCACCGTTCTTGCCTACCAGTCCATAGATCTCACCACGTTTAACGGTCAGATTAATGTCAGTAAGGACGCGCTTATTGCCGTATGACTTGCTGATCCCGGTAGCTTTGAACATTATAGATGAATCTTCCATACGATCCCCTTTCTAAAGACTATCTGATAATCTGTCTGTAAATTCAGACCGCCTACATATTAGCATAATTGCAGTAAGGCTTCCAAACAGATTATAATTATAATAGGCTCTTTAAAATGAGGCAAAAAGAGGTCAGATCAATCCGGCTTTACTACTCGTCCTGCCCTCTCCCCTATCAGGACCGCAACTATGAGTTTTACTATATCAGGAATTATAAAAGGGATAACGCACATCTCCATTACGGCGCCAAGTCCGATGGGACCTGTCTTCGCAGCATAAACAGTCATAAACCAGATAACGCCGACTGTATATAATACTACCTCGAATATGAGTGAATTGACGATGCCAAAGAGCATGCGCCTGGGCGTAGTGGTCATAAGTCTTTTGAAGACAAACTTTTCGAGAATAAAGTACAGGGCTCCTGACAGGATAAAGCCGACAAGAAAGCCCCCTGTAGGACCTAATAAGGATGCTGCACCGCCCTTAAAACCGGCAAATACAGGAACGCCTACGAGACCCAGGAGCAGATAGACCAGGATAGCTATTGTGCCGCGCTTACCTCCTATAGTCATAAGAACGGCCAGGATACCGAGAGTCTGCAAAGTAAACGGCACAGGACCTATGGGGATCGTGATCCAGGAACATATCGTTATAAGAGCCGCTGATACGGCAATAAGCACCATATTGTAGGTAGTGATCGTTTTCTTCTCTTTGTCAGCCATTGTAAACCTCTCTCGATTTGTAATTTACAATGGTATGATACTACCGAATTGATTGTAAATCAACCTTAAATCTGCATTTACAATTAAACTTGATATTTAGCCCAGATGCCGGTCTTATCGTGAGTATGCTCAGGGAGCTGGTAGAGGTCATGACCGGGGAAATCGTTGCCCTCAATAAGGGCAGGTCTGTCAGGCATAAAGCATACATCCCAGCCGACATAAGCTACCTGTGGGACGACCTTGGCAGCCTCAGTACACATTTCCCTCACCTCATCCCACATGGGGAATACAAAATCCTTAACGGGGGTGCCGGTAACGGGGTGGGTCTTATAAAGTACTTTGGTCTTATCGATAGGATAGTCAATGATAGTACCGGTCTTCTCATCTACAGGTGCAGTCATGCCGCCACTGTTGAAGTTATCAACGGTATTGCCGTGATTGCCGATACGGACGCAGGCACTGACGATATGTACAACGTCATCTTTGAGGATGGTAACTACTCTCACCGTATTAACGGCATTAGGATAGATGGCAGCTACCTTCGGGTGCTGCTCGATCATCTCTTCGAGAAGGTGCGGTCTCTCCTGGGCCATATAGTAGTCGTAATACTCTTCGGGAGTCTTGGCTCTGCAATCGATCTTCTCTACTGTCTTGCCGCAGGATCCTACATCTGCCTTGGCCATCAGATAGTCGTGGCTTGAGATAAAATCCAATACTTCCTGCTTGTTATCCTCGCGGATCTCGATCCATTTACGCCCTAAGAAACTGTTAAAGCGGCGGTTAAATTCGATCTTGTTGTCGATCATGTGAGTATAGGCAGGGTTGTTATACTTCTTGACCAGATCGTTGTTCCTGCCGCGTGTGATATAGGTATCCCTCTCCTTATCTGTGAGGTTATACATCTCATAGAGCCAGTAGTCCATATAACCTGCTCCGAACTTGCGGGCACACTTAGCCATATCGAAGAAAATATAGATCCTGGACTTACCTGTCTTGTCGTGAATAACCTTGATCTTATCGTTCATGGCTGAGTAATCCATACGGGTCAGCCTCTTAAGGATGTATTTGATATTAGGCATAAAGAACTTCCTTAGAATGTTATTCGATTATTATAATACAATGCTCTATTTTTTGTTATAATGTTGGCGCAAAATAACGACTAACAGGAGGCAATATATGTCATATAAGATTGGTATTTTAGGCTACGGCAATCTTGCCAAAGGCTGTGAACTCTCAATAATGCAGAATCCTGATATGGAGCTTGTAGCGGTATTCACAAGAAGAGATCCCTCAACTGTTACTATCCAGACAGAAGGAGCAAAGGTTGATTCAGCAGACAATATCGAAAACTACAAGGATCAGATCGATGTTCTCATCATCTGCGGAGGTTCTGCTACAGATCTTCCTGAGATGACACCTAAGTATTCCAAGATGTTCAACTGCATTGACAGCTTTGATACACATGCGAATATCCCGGTTCACTTTAAGAATGTTGACGATGCAGCCAAGGCATCTTCACACACTTCACTCATCTCAGCAGGCTGGGATCCCGGAATGTTCTCACTTACAAGACTCTATTCAAACTGCGTCCTCCCCGAGGGCAAGGATTACACATTCTGGGGCAAGGGTGTATCACAGGGTCACTCTGATGCGATCAGAAGAGTTGAAGGTGTCAAGAACGGCAAGCAGTACACTATCCCCGTACCTGAGGCATTAGATGCCGTAAGATCCGGAAGCGAGCCTGAGCTCACAACACGCCAGAAGCACACACGTGAGTGCTTTGTAGTTGCTGAGGAAGGCGCTGACAAGGCCAAGATCGAGAAGACGATCAAGGAGATGCCTAATTACTTTGCAGATTACGATACAACAGTACACTTCATTTCCGAAGAGGAATTCAATGCTAACCACTCCGGAATGAACCACGGCGGCTTCGTCTTCAGATCCGGTACTACAGGCAAGAACGGCGAGAATAAGCACATAATCGAGTATTCCTTAAAGCTCGACTCCAACCCTGAATTCACAGGTTCAGTTCTCGTAGCCTATGCAAGAGCCATCGCAAGACTTGCAAGTAATGGTGACTACGGCTGCAAGACAGTCTTTGACATTGCACCTGCCCTCCTCTCACCTCTTACAGGTGAAGAGATAAGAGCTCACCTGCTCTGATAGATCAGACATCCTGTTTATAAGGACCGCAGTATCTGCTGCGGTCTTTTTTATTTAGAAAGAAAACAGCTGCCGGATTACCGGCAGCTGCTAAACTTAAAAATTATCCTGATCCGGGATCAGCACTTGATCTCCATGATCCAGCCCTCAGGTGCTTCAACAGTGCCCATCTGGATACCTGTCAAAGTCTCTCTGAGCTTGGTCATTACAGGGCCCATCTCCTCCATTCCGGAAGCGAATGTGAATTCCTTGCCATGGTCATTGATAGAGCCAAGAGGTGAGATAACAGCTGCTGTACCGCAGAGACCACCCTCTGTGAATGCACCGCCCATAACTTCTTCGAGTGTAACTTCACGCTCATCGATCTTCATGCCGCAGTAATGCTCTGCAACATAAACGAGAGATCTCCTGGTGATAGAAGGCAGGATAGAATCTGACTTCGGAACAACGAGCGTGCCGTTGCCGTCTGTGAAGATCAGGTTTGCACCGCCTGTCTCCTCGATCTTAGTACGTGTGGACGGATCGAGATAGATATTCTCAGCAAATCCTTCGTTATGAGCTGTAACGATGGCATGCAGTGACATAGCATAGTTAAGACCTGCCTTGATATTACCCGTTCCTCTCGGGGCTGCACGGTCAAAGTCAGAAATCTTAACCTTGATCGGCTTAGCGCCACCCTTGAAGTAAGGGCCGACAGGTGTAGCAAAGATCCTGTACTGATATTCATCTGCAGGCTTTACGCCGATAACAGGATTGATACCGAAGATATAAGGCCTCAGATATAATGATGCACCTGTTCCAAAGGGAGGAACCCATGCTGCATTACCTGCTACAGTCTCCTGTACTGATCTTATAAACAACTCCTTGGAGATCGGGGGGATCTCAAGACGAACTGCTGAATCGTGAAGTCTCTCTGCGTTAAGGTCAGGACGGAATGTAACGATCCTTCCATCAACTGTCTCATAAGCCTTAAGGCCTTCAAATACTGTCTGTGCGTACTGAAGAACGCCGGCATCCTCACTCATGACGATCATGTCGTCGTCGATCAAAGCACCTTCATCCCAAGCGCCGTTCTTGTAATTAGCAACGAAACGCTTGTCTGTTTTCTGATAAGAGAATGTCAGGTTCTCCCAGTCAAGATTTTTCTTCTCCATAGGACTGTTCCTTCTTTCCTTAAATTTACTTCAGTGCATTATAGCACAATCAGACGAATCTATAACCACATGCGTGGAAAACTGTTTCACCGGCCTTGATGACAGGGGATGCAAATTCAGGAATATTCACCGCATTGGGGAACATCTGGGCTTCAAGACATACCGCGCCATACTGAACATACGGGATATCCCCCTTCTGATCCTGTCCGCCTAAGTGATTTCCTGCATAGATCTGAATACCCGGAAGATCAGTAAACACTTCCATGTTTCTGCCGCTGGCAGGATCTTCTATCGCTGCAGCAAAAGAGAATGTTCCGGGAACCGTCTTAAGGCACCAGTTCTGATCGATACCCAAAGACATGGTGATCTGGGGATCGTCGCTGTCCAAAAGGTCAGATACAAATCTTGCCTCTCTGCAGTCAAAGACTGTACCGTCAACAGGCATTATCCTGCCGTCAGGACAGTTATGCTCATCTTTAAGAGTTACTGCATCAGCATTTATGGTAAGGAGCTGTTCTCCGGTATATCCGGAATTATGCCCTGCCAGGTTGAAATAAGAGTGATTTGTAGGAGCAAAGACAGTATCCTTATCTGACTTTGCTATATACATGATGAGGAAAGTCTTATCCTCAAGCCAGCAATACAATACCTTAGTCTTGAGATTACCAGGGAAACCGCAGGCTCCGTCAGGTGATACGTATGTAAGGAGCAGCGCTTCCCCGTCACACTCGGCTATACCTGCTATGCCGGATTCATGAATAAGAAGGTCTGCCTCTGATTCAGAGATAACCTGGCCATCCCAGAATACATTCTGGAATGCGGGCTTTCCTGAATGAAGGTTATTGGGTCCGTCGTTTGCAGGGATCTCATACACATTGCCGTTTATAGCAAACTTTGCACCTGAGATCCTGTTGGCACTCCGGCCTACAACAGATCCGTGATTTGCACCACTTGCCATATACTCATCAAGTCCCTTAAGTCCCAGTATTATATCGGCTATATTGCCGTCTTTGTCAGGAACCATCAGATTGGTGATAAGAGCTCCGTATGTGATAACGGATGCTTCGTATCCGCCAGCTGCAGTGATAGTAAACTGCCTGGATATTCCCTTATACTTATCAGGGTTCTTGATCGATAGGTAATCTTTGGTTGTAATGCTCATCAGGATTCTCTTTTCTTAAATACTCAGTGGATTATAGCACAGTTTTAACTAATGATACTTGCCAATATACTAAAATCACATTACAATCTTTGCATCCGGGGCATTAGCTCAGCTGGGAGAGCGCTACGCTGGCAGCGTAGAGGTCACGGGTTCGA